>Ga0302292_1002641_pt1 | contig 10603 bp, 8 predicted proteins | sample III_Fen_N2_1_FD_194553 | JGI IMG/M metagenome (GOLD analysis project Ga0302292, IMG submission 194553) | Peat permafrost microbial communities from Stordalen Mire near Abisko, Sweden - III_Fen_N2_1 | ecosystem: Environmental > Terrestrial > Soil > Wetlands > Permafrost | place: Sweden: Abisko...
AAGTTCTGAAACTCTAAGTCCACTTTTTCCTAGCAAATAATATTTCATATTCCTTTTTTTTATATGTTTAACCTGAATGCAAAATTAAAGGCTTTTGCTTTTCTAAGTGTATATGCTATGCGGAAAGTTGAATATATTTTGCGGAATTGTGTATTAAATTAGTTTGCATTGCTACCCCTACGATTGTATCAGATAAAAGGATGTTTCAGATTTCATTCTTTTTTATCTGATTCATCAGCTAAATCCAAGTTCAGACAATTGCCCACCGACCAGCCCGCACCATTCTGCAAGCAAGTAATGGTTATATGTCCGCGAGGACAGGTGTTATAATAGTCATTCATTTTGAAATTATCTTTGACTCAATACGCTTTTCATTTTCCCAATTGACTTTTACTATTTGTCCTTCTTTCACTTTTCCCTGTATAAATTCTTCAAATTCGGTTTTTAAGTTATTGTAGTCCGATATTTTAGTCGATTGAGGTCTAGCTAATTTTTCTAAAAATACTAATGCATTTTCTACTAAGAATATTGGTTGAATATAACCAGTATGAATAAAACGATTTGTCCATTTTTCGATTTCTAGAATAGTTGTAACTTCCAATGGAAGTTCTATTCTTTTGTTATTAGCTTGGTCTTTTTTGATAAAATCCCAAGCTATTTGAGTACTTATTTTCTTTATTCTTACACCATTATTGTCTGTAATAGAATTAAATCCTAAAATTTTCTTTCCCGCAACTTCAATCATTAATCTGATTGTAAATACTGTATACGAAAAGAAATCTCTATAATGTATCGAGTCAGTTCCAAAATGATATATATGTAATATTATTGAGCCATTTTCAAAAATATCACTTGTAGATGAACAGATTGCAGAACCCATTTGATAATTCAACGTGTTGTTGTTGTATTTAAATTCGGCATAGCTAACTAATTCATATACATCGAACGAGAAAATAAATAAAAATTCAGAAAAGTTATCTATTGAGCCTTTGTTCTGTTTTGTAATATAATCATTAACGATACCTGTTTCAAGACTTTTTTTAATTCGTTCTAATGTTTTGAAAGAGGAAAATAATTGTTTTTTAAATACAGTTTCTGCTTTATTTTCAGTCCATTCTTTTTGAAAAATATCTACGGAAAGTTGTCTTTCAGTAAATGTTTCTTTATTTAAAACACTCTTTATTAAGCCTGAATAGTAATCGTAAAAGCCATTAAATGCTTCAAGTTTTTGAGCTTCATTTACATTGGAATCTCTTATGATGTTGGAGAATCTATTTAAATCCATAATTAATTTTTATACTTGTCATTGGTTGATTCCATCGCTGCCGCACGATTGCATCGTTTGGCAATTCTGAATTATTTTCCCACGCGATACAATCGCGCGGGAGCAAGGGTCTTTCTAGTTTTGACTGTTTGCAAATTTTTTGGAATAAGTTATATCTTCCATATATTCGTAATTCACATTTGGATAAAATCTTCGATATGTGAAATCATAATACTGACTACCTGGAAGATTCTTAATAATATTATATCTGCTAATAAATTTAAAGTCCTCTAAATCTTTATTGTTAGTTGAACAATCTATTTCAGCAGTATACTCCCATCTCATTCCGAGTGAAGAAAGGCTGTTAAAGAGTATTAGTAATTGTTCATATGTAGAAAGCTGAGCACGAATTAACTTCCCGTAGTAGTACTTTTCGTCAGGTTTCAAGAATTCTTGTGAAGATAAAAATTTATAGGATTGAAAAAGGTGTCTAAAGTAATGCCCAAGTCTATGTTGGTGACCACCGTAGTATTTGTCCACTGTAAAGTTCTTATATAAATCATGTTTACTACAACTTGAAGGTAAATCAGACTTCCCTGCATTTGGATAGATTTCTTTAAATATATCTAATTTGTCTTTTATTTTCTTGTCTTTAAAATTTTTCCATTCAGCATATAAAATGTCGTTTTCTTCTTTTGGTTTTAGTTGAAGAAAAACCTTACACCTATTGGTGAATTCTCTATTATAACGATTGTAGAATTTATGCAGTAAAATAGTCTCACTTTCTTTAGATACTCCAAAATAAAAAAATGAAAATGCAATATCTATTAAAGCAATTTCTTCAGCTTTTTCTTTGCATTTATTGTTTCTTATAATTTTATTTAATTCTATTTTATACGCTGGTAATATCATTTCTACTTCAGGGTACATTTTTGAAAAATGTTTTACCTCATGAAAGCAATCAATAAACTCTTGAACTATGACTCTAAAAACTTTTCTAGATTCAGAAGTTTTCATTTCATCTCTATTATATTTTGTGTATCGTAATTCACTTATGTTCTCTCTATGTAGTCTGACTAATTCATAGAACTTTGTTTCGAAACTTTGTGTTATACCTGATTTTCGTTGTTCATTCAGAGTTAAGTATAAAAAGTAAAAGGCTGCTCCATTTATAATCGTACCCAAAAAACCTCCAACAAAATCGCCAAATTGTCCTGTCACTTCAAAGTTTATGTCACCATGTGTCCAAATTGAATAGCCATTTAAAGCTGTTGAAATTAAGAAATAAACTAACGTCCCTCCAATGAAGATAAGTAGATAAATTGTCAATTTTTTGATCGATTTGTCATTCATGAGTCTAATTTTCTAATTGTTTACAAAGCTCTGTTTTTTTTACCCTCTCTAGCGTAGATCTGCGACCTGTGCTATTAAAAAAGAAAGTTTCTTATCTTTTTTTGTATTGACACGGTTCACAGAACCGCGCCAGCATGGGGGGAGGACGGATATTTTATTTAAACTGCAAATGTGATAAAACAATTTTTGGCTTCTTTTCCTCAAAACAATAATGAAATGCTGTAGCCCATTCACTCGCCTTATCAACTCTTGGTCCCAATGTAATTTGTTCTACTATTTTGTCAATTGTTTCTAGCTCAATATAGACTTTGGGTGGTGTTACATTCTTATTATATTTTTTTTCGAACTCAACTCCTTGCACAACTAAGCGGACTTCATCTTCATTCTTGTAGTCATCACTTTTAAATAGAAAAGTGATTGTATTTAAATATTTTTCAATAGAAATCTTATTTTTTCCTTGATAGTTACATACTGTAGTTTTTAATTCATTCAATAAGTCGAAGATTTTTTGTGTTTGTATTTCTAATAAATTAGGTATATTGACTTCTGAATAATTTTTATCTATGTAAACAACTCTATAAAAATTAATATCACTTATATTTTCTTCCTTTTGGGTTAAAGAATTTTGAATATCATAGATAAATTCATCCATTTTTATTGTAATAGAGCACCCCATTGCTTCTGAACCGTCTTCTTTGCCGTAAAATCGCCACATATTAAGATTATTATCATCTTTTACAAAGCTTCCAATAAAAGGCTTGCGGAAAAACTCATTATTGTTATTTATTGAAGAGAATTTGCAATCTAAGAACTTTAAAAGTTCAGTACCTTCAGAAGGGTCATTCATAAAATTTCCTTCGGATAAACGAAATTTCGTTTTATCTATAAAAAGACTTTTTGCTACAGTTAAACTTGAATAATGAGTTATATTTTCGTTCTGAATTTTCAGTTCACGTTTAATTGCAAAAATACAATTTGCAATATTATCAAGTTCTTTATCAGTTAGCCTTTCTTCTAGCTCTTTTATATGATAATTCGCATACTTAGTCCAATTGTCAATGCTCCCTTCTTTAAGAACTAGGTATTGCTCAAAATCATTTTTACTTTCTTTAAGTTTTATATTTTTCTCTTTATAACATAATCCTCTGTAATAATAAGCATCAGCATAATCTGGCTTAATACTAATTGCCTTATTATAATTCTCTATTGCATCCTCAGTTCTTCCCATTATTCTATGAATTATTGCTATAAAGAGATAAGCACGGATGTATACTTTGGTGTTTAAATTAATCGCTTTTTTAAAATCATTAATTGCTTCTTCATACTCTTTTAGTTCAATTCGAGCAAATCCTCGATTAAAATGTGATAACGCTGAGTTATTATTTAAATATAATGCTTTGTCATAATCAAGAATGGCTTTATTAAATTTTTTAGTATTGTACCAAGCCGTTCCTCTCCAAATATATAAATCAATAATATATGGCTTTTCTTTCTCATCCTCAAGAAACTCATCTGTGATTATTGATAATATTTCATCATATTGTTGCTTATTATCAAATTCTTGAAGTTTTGAAATTAGATCGTATGAGTTTTGCATAATCATAATGGTATTTTGATAAAAGATTAATGAATAAAACTACCGTAAGTATATATTGAGTTAATGATATTATACTTGTGTTAAATTGTTATTTTTCTGCAACTATCCTATCCAATCTAGCTAAATCGCAGAAAAACTTATTTACAATCATTGGATCGCCCTGCGGATTTTCATTAGCATTACGAACCATACACATTGTACAGAAATTTTTGTCCGGACATTGAATACATTTTGGAAAGTCCTTTTTGCGGAGATTTCTCAAATGTTGTACTTTATCTGAACTTTCCCAAATATCTTTTAGTGATATTTCATTGATATTTCCTACTGTATATCCTTGCCAACCGGCACAAGGATATACGTTCCCATTGTCAGCTACACATATAGATGAATGGCAAACGCTACAGACAAAATCATCTGCTGTTGAATGCTTTTTCTTTTCAGCTTCAGTTTTTAATTTTTCGATATAGCTTGATTCTTTTGTGATCTTGTCTTCAAGTAGAACTACTATTTCATCTATGGATAATCTACAATTTAAATTCTGAGTATTATGATTGTAACTTGCGATAATTCCATAATCATCTCCAACATGTATTTTGTAGTTTTGTGCCCATTTCATAACTTCTGAAAAACTTTCCTTGTTTTGTTTCATTACTGGGCAGCTAATCTGTACAGGGATGTCATTTTCAACCAGCTTTAGAATTGCGTTGGTAGTCTTTTTTAGACTTCCTTTAACTTGAGTAATCCCATCATGGATGGTATCATTCATTGAATAAACAGATACCTGAACTCCAAGTAATGGGTTTGCTTTCATTTCATTCAATATATCTTCTGTCAGCAATGTCAGATTGCTAAGTACATTCACTGAGAAATCGTATTCACGACATTTTCTCAAAAAATCAATAAAATTTTTATGAAGCATAGGCTCACCACCGCTAATGTTGATATGTAATAACTTCATATCATAACATTGTTGTAGAGTATTGTAAAATAAGTCTGGATTCATATAACTTATCTTATATTCATGAGGAATGTAGCAGTGCACACATCTTTCATTGCATAAACTGGTTATTTCTACATGTAAATTGGTAAGCTGAGGTTTCCCATTAAAATATTCTTCAAGAAAATCCTGTGTTGATTTTTCAATAACAACTCTTGTTGTAGAAATATTTTTCACGGCTTCAGATTCTATTAAGTTATATGAAAATTTAAAATCTTTATCATCGCATTCTTTTATTGTTTCGCCAGAAACAATAAAACCATCTTTTTCAAGAAGATTGTAAAATTCAAGTGCGTCGATTTCTATAACTTCAATGTCAACATCATTAATATGTTTCATTATCTTATCAACTAGAACTTCAAGGCTTTGTGGCGTTTTAGTAAGTACAAACATAAACAATGATCCACTTTCTGACAATATTTTGTCACCTATGTATTTTTCATTAATAGATGTTTGTTTATATCCAAAATTTCTATTGTCAGTTATATACCCGAATGACTCATAGTTTCGGAATAAAATATTTGATTTTTGCTTGAAAAACATTTCTTAATCTCCTTTTTTTTTAAAATCAGGCGACATGTTTTACAAGATACACATCGCCTGATTAAATTGTTAATTAACGTCCACCTGGTTTAGGTGGGTTACATGGTCTTCCACTTGGCTGACTGTTTGGATTGCATTGTGCCATCATTACAGTACTTTGTGCCAAGATTTTTGGTTTTGAGTAACTCATAAATTTTCCTCCATTTTTTAAATTATTACTATTATTGATTAATAAAAATACAGAACTAAATCAAATAGATTTAACATGTATTTATTTTATAAGATTAACAATTTGTTAATCTTTGTTCGATGCTTTATATTGCTCAATTCCACTTGCTAGCGCAGGTCTGCGACCTGTGCTATTCAAAAAGAAAGTTTTTTATTTTTTTTGTATTGACACGGTTCACAGAACCGCGCCAGCGGGAGAAAATTGCGATTTATATCATGCAATGGTTTGTTTCAACTATAAATATTTTTTGAATTCATCGATAGAATCTTCCAGTTTGCTTATTACATTTTCATTTATGTTGTTTTTATAGCTCAACCACTGTACTTTATCCACGTCTACGGCAATACAATAATCCGGATTGATTTTATAATGCTGTGCGTAATGTTGATGTAGATAACGATATATTATGTCGGTAAATATGGCAAGTTCACTGAGGGTTAATCCTTCTATGATAGAGATAAACCAAACCGCACCGATTTCATTTTCTTCGTTGAGCGAGAAATTGAATACATGATTAGGGTCCACTTTAATTGGAAAGTTTCTTATTTGCAGAATAGACTGATCATCGGCTTTCTTTAAAATTGTAATTTCAGCTTGTGGTTTGATGGTATAAAAGTCAAAATCCTCAAACTTTACCAACATATCTATATTCGCCTGATATTGTCCTTTTGTTTGAGGGCGATCAACAGTTTCTATCTTTTGTTGTATTTCATCACATTTCAACTGAATCAGATTTTTATCACCTGTTTTAAAGATATTGGCAAGAGTGCTTGTACAACTTATCCAGTAATCGCCACCTTCTTTTTTATCAGGATCTTTAATCTTTGTTTCTTTTTTTATAAGGTTATTAACAAAAGTCCTTCGGGGATTAGGTTCTTTCCGAAGAAATTTAATCAAATCGATAATGCGAAGCTTTTCCATATATAAATATTTAAAGTGTTACAATATTTTTGATAATGTTATCCACATATTTTAAAGCAGACATAAATAATTCAAATGGAACTTATTTAAAATGTTTAGTTATTCTGAAATTGCATGCATGAATTTTAAATATTCGAAATATATTATTTTTTGTTTTTTACTGATGTAGTTTATCCCTCTAATGTTACAGGTTCTTTTTTTAACTTCTGACTAACGACTGAGGCTAAGTGCACCTGCGGTTAACTGGAGCATTCGCTGTCGTGAAACGACAAAGTGAATGCGGGAGCAAAACTGCCGGTATGCACGTCAGCCAGACAATGCCAATAGGTGTTTTATGACCTATTAGTTTATTTCAGGTCAAAGTGAAATAGTATTATCTCTAAAAAGACTTCTTTATCTTCATCATTCGGAAGTCTATATACATAACTGAAGGTTGATTCTCCATTGTAATTAATTACTTTTTTATAATATGGGTGCTTTTTTGCCTCAATTTTTACTGTTTCTAAAACTTTTGAAAAGTCTTTATTCTGGACAAAGAATATTAACGCTACTTTTGAATCTCGCCATGTTAAATATCTGTCAAATAGTTGATTTATTGCCAGATGAAATTCAGACGGTCCTTTCCAAAATTTACATTCAGCCACAAATAGATTTGTATTGTCAGCTGAATATTTTAGGATAATATCTGTTTTTCCTTTTTTATTAAAGGTCTCTCCCGTAGCAGTTATTCCTACATATCTAGTTTCAAGTATAAAAAGGAATTGGTCTCTTAAGCCTTCTTCATCTTTGTCCAGATATAAAGCTGGTTTTTTTTCCATACTTTTCCCAGCATCATAAACGACTTTTAAAATGTCAATGTACATTTTTTGAGACATTGTCGGAATAGAAGCAAACTCTTTATTCTTATCGACTTTTGGTTGTGGAATATCTACTTTCTTAATTATCGGAACGGAAAAGATTGATTCTGTATTCTTATTTGTGGAAATATTAATTGCTGCAAAAAAATCATTCTCTTTTAAGAATTTCTCTTTAACTCTTTTGAAATCTGCTCTTACCAATGCTTCTATGCTATTATTCCATTCATTCGCGAAATTATTTACATTTCCTACATTTGTAAATGCAGAACTAAAAGCTCGTGATTTTTCTGCTTTAAATTTTTCGGCATTTTGTTCAAACAGTTTAAATGAAAATGAAACTGCATTACTATGTTCGTTTACAGAAATATCATAACTGGTCATAGTCCAACTGCTTGGTTTAATCTTAAACAGAACAGTTGAGCCTGAAAATGTATATCTAACTGTAAATATATATACCTCTTGTTCGTATTCATAGTCTCTTAAGCGTCCAGTAATTTTTTCTTTTATTACTTTCGGTTGCTCAATTTGCTCGCTCTCTTCATAAATAACTAAGGGTATAACTTTAAAATCTTCTATAAGGAAATTCATATATTCTTCTTCGTCAACCCCAAGAATATACTCTTTATTTTCACTTTCAATTTTCTTACGTATTAGGTCTTTCCATTGGTCTTTTGCACTAAAGCTGTCAACTTCTGTAAAGGTTCTTATTCTCAAGTTAGACATATTCAATTTTATTTGCTGTATAGTTTCTTAATATTTGCGCTGTTTATTTCTTGCTATTGGCTATAACTATCTAGTATATTGGTATATGGCTGTTTTTGGAGGCATTCGCTGTAGTGAAACGACAAGGTGAATGCTAGAGCAAAACTGCCGGAATCCACGTCAGCCAGCAAATGTACTTGCGAGGCGTATGTAGGCGATCTTGTTTTTTTTGATTTTTCTTACAGCTTTCTTCAGATTAGGGAATACATCAGAATATTTTTGAAGTAATTCCTCTTGAAAGCCAAACATTTTCACTGAATTCACTTCGTCAATGTTATAATTTAAACTTTTCTGACTTAGTCTAATAACAGTTGAAATCTCAGTTCTTATTTTTTTAAGTTCATTTCGATATTTTATTCTTGACAATTCGAAGTCTTCGCCAGAGCCATTAACATCATTCCATTTTGAATATAGTTTTATGAAATTCTGAAATAATCGACGTAGATCACTACTTCCATAATAAAATACAGGTAATTTTCGGATTTCATCAAATAAACCCTCTAAATCTTTTTTTACTGCTAAGCAAATATCATTACTATACCCTTCTTTCTGAAATGATTTTAAATCTTTTATCAACATTGTCAAAATACTAGAGCGTATCTTATTTAAAGTCCAAAGAGGTGTTCCTTTTTGAGCATTAAAAGAATATTTATCTTTTTCTGTCTCAATAATATCTTTTGAGTAACAGTAAATATTTAAATCATTAAATATTGCAGGAGTAGATAAGACATGAAATACTATTGACATTGAGGATAATGCTGCCTTAGGTTGAAAACCTTTTTTCTTTTTCCCATCTGCCCAGTCACAGATTCCTTTAATTACTATCCATTCTGATAAATCAGCTTCTCCACATGCTGAAGATACGCCGGTACCTTCCATTTCTCCACCAATGACATTTGGGAATGCTTTTTTTAAATAATTTCGATATTCAAGATTGTCAATGAGTTTTTCTCCTGACAATATATCACCTGAAATAATTTTTGCACGTCTATTTCTAGAAACATAATGATTCCAATCAATAATGTTAGTAAAGATATTATATAGTAGCGTTCCACTATTGGGTTCGTCGCCTCTTGGCGTTATATTATAATTTCCATCACTAATTCGAGCAATCTCATAATTAATTATTCTTTTTGAAATTAAAACATCTCCAAGGTGCTCTTTAATTGGACTAATTCCAAAAGCCACACCGACCATAATTACAACCTTAGGTTTTATAAATTCTATTGCTTTATAAACCGTAAGCGCAGAAGCTCCTTTACTTGCCGAACCCATTCCTGATTGAACATGAGCTACTAAATAATATCCAAGACGACCTATTCGATATGTGGATTTTTTATGAACAACGCTAAGTAAACAATTTTTTTCGGGAATCGGAAGAACATATTTTAAAAGGCTTTCTCTTTCTCTTTCATTGACTGTAACTATGAGAATGTCTGTTTTTTGAATTATTGATTCAGCATCTTCAAACTCAATACTTTCTAATGGTAAATTAAACTCAAATTCCATGATTTATATATTAGATTTTATATGATTTTTTTTAAAATTACCGCTAACTCCAATATATGCGAACTTAATGTTCGTATATTCCTCTATATGGCAGGATATGTACAGTAGAGTTGCGCATAGTTCTACATTATAAGTACTCGTTTTTGCCTAACTCGTTTTTTAACACTCCAAAAGTACAAACTTTAATTAACTTATACGACAATAATTATGTTTATTTTGAAATTTAGATTAAAAATAATTATTTATCATAGATTTTAGTACGTTTGACGCTATCGGGATATATAGTTCTGTTTTTGTAGTAGATAGTTGTTTCGTACAGGCATATAGCTGTTGCTACAATCTGCAAGGATAGGATGTGCTAGTGCAAGGGTACTATAAAATAGTGCATTTTCAGCGCAACATGGTGGCAGGAAGAAATGAAATAGTGGCTTGAAGATATGTCAAGTTAGCGGTAGTGGTTTTGTCTGTCTGTTTTCCCTTAATTAAATGTTTTTCTAAAATCTAATGGTGAGAGCTTGGTTTTTGTTTTGAATAAACGGCTAAATGATTGTGGATGCTCAAAACCTAAATC
>Ga0302292_1002642_pt1 | contig 10601 bp, 6 predicted proteins | sample III_Fen_N2_1_FD_194553 | JGI IMG/M metagenome (GOLD analysis project Ga0302292, IMG submission 194553) | Peat permafrost microbial communities from Stordalen Mire near Abisko, Sweden - III_Fen_N2_1 | ecosystem: Environmental > Terrestrial > Soil > Wetlands > Permafrost | place: Sweden: Abisko...
AAATCTGTAACATAGCATCCGCAAAGCGGTCAAGCTCTGCTAATGATTCACTTTCTGTCGGCTCAATCATTAAAGTTCCATGCACAGGAAACGAAAGGGTAGGGGCATGGAAACCATAGTCCATTAATCTTTTGGAAATATCAGTCTCAGTGACCCCGGAAGTAGCTTTGAAATTACGTGCCTCGAGAATTAATTCATGTCCGACACGTCCGTTTTCACCTGTATAGAGTACTCCATAACTGTCTTTAAGTCTGGCAGCCAGATAATTTGCATTTAAAATAGCAATTTTAGTAGCGCGTGTTAATCCTTCAACTCCCAGCATACGGATATAGCCGTATGTGATAGCCAGAATGCTGGCACTGCCATAAGGGGCTGCCGATACGGTATTTTCTCCAAATGTTTTGCTGGGTAGGAATTTCTTCAAATGTTCAGCAACGCATATTGGTCCGACACCCGGTCCGCCACCTCCGTGTGGAATAGCAAATGTTTTATGCAGATTCAGGTGACAAACATCAGCACCAATAGTTCCGGGATTAGTCAATCCAACCTGTGCATTCATATTGGCACCATCCATATACACCTGTCCACCGTTTTCATGAATGATGTCACACATATCTTTGATGTGTGCTTCGAAAATTCCATGTGTGGAAGGGTAGGTGATCATGCATCCTATCAGTCGGTCTTTATTCGCTTCTGCTTTCTCTTTCCAGTCTGCCAGATCAGTATTACCACCTTCATCACAATTCACTACAACAATTTCGAATCCGGCCTGATGCGCAGAGGCAGGATTTGTACCATGAGCAGAAGAAGGAATTAATACTGTGTCACGGATTGTCTCACCTTTCGATTTGAAATACGAACGAATGGTTATCAATCCTGCATATTCACCTGCTGCACCTGAATTAGGCTGGAAACTGCAAGCTGCAAAACCCGTAATAGCAGTCAGGTATTTCTCAACTTCTGCAATCATTTCGTTATATCCTTTTGTCTGATCAATAGGAGCTAACGGATGCATTCCTCCAAATTCTGCACGACTCATTGGTAACATTTCAGAAGCTGCATTTAGCTTCATGGTACATGAACCAAGTGAAATCATTGAGTGAGTCAGGGAAATATCACGGCGTTCCAGTTTTTTGAGGTAACGCATCATTTCCGTTTCACTATGGTAACGGGTAAATACTTCATGTGTCAGATAAGGGGATGATCGTTCCAGGCTTTCATCAAATGATTTCAACTCTTCCAGATCGCCTTCTTCCACATAAACAGGAGCATTATTTGCTGCCGAAGCCAGTATTTCAATCAGGGTATTCACATCGTTTATATCAGTTGTTTCATCAAAACTGATCCCGATTTCCCCTGTCTTAAAGTAATGGAAGTTAACTTCGTAGTCGAGTGCTATTGATTTAAGAGCTTCAACTTTTACTCCCTCCGGCAAATCGATTTTCAATGTGTCAAAAAAGTTCTCGTTTTCCTGAGTGTAGCCGTAAACCGGTAATATCTCGTTGATATAAGTTGCAATGGCATGGATGCGAAGTGCAATATTCTTAATTCCTTCAGCTCCATGATACACGTTATAAAATCCGGCCATTGAAGCCAACAGTGCCTGGGCAGTACAGATATTCGAAGTTGCCTTTTCGCGTTTGATATGTTGCTCACGGGTCTGTAACGCCATGCGCAAAGCAGTCCTTCCGTTTATGTCTTTGCTTATACCAATGATACGTCCTGGCATGTCACGTTTGAATTCTTCACGGGTAGCAAAATAGGCTGCCGATGGTCCTCCGAATCCCATTGGTATTCCCCAACGTTGTGTTGATCCAAATACAATATCTGCTCCCCATTCTCCCGGAGGAGTTAGCAGTGCCAGACTCAATATATCAGCATCAACCGCTACTTTGCAACCTGTAGTATGGGCTTCTGTAACAAATTCGGAATAATCTTCTATATTTCCGTTTGCATTTGGGTACTGAATGATAGCACCGAAATGCTTATTTGTGAAATGCAAACTGGCAAAATCACCTGTTTCCAGCTTTATTCCTTGAGCGGCTGCACGGGTGTGCAGCACAGCCTGTATTGATGGAAAACAATGTTGATCGACAAAAAGAATATTTGCATTATTTTTTATCTGATCGCGACTTCGTAGATTGAACATCATCGAAGCAGCTTCTGCAGCAGCAGTAGCTTCATCAAGTAATGAAGCATTGGCGAGAGGCATTCCGGTAAAATCGCATACTGCAGTTTGAAAATTCAATAAAGCTTCCAACCGTCCTTGTGAAATTTCTGCCTGATAAGGAGTATAAGAAGTATACCAGGATGGGTTTTCGAATACATTCCGTTGAATAACAGCAGGTGCGCATGTATCGTACCAACCTTGTCCGATATAAGAAGTGAAAAGTTTATTTTTTGATGCTATTTCGGCAATATGTTCTGCATATTGACGCTCAGTGAGAGCTTCTGGTAATTCGATTGGGTTTTCCAACAGAATGGTCGAAGGAATGGTCTGAGCAATCAACTCATCAAGATTTTTTACTCCGACAGTTTGAAGCATAAATGCTTCATCATGTTCTGAAATGCCTATGTGGCGGGCCTGCAGCAAGTCTTTCATACTAAGTATTATTACTATTTTTTATGCCGCAAAGGTACTTGTTTCTTTTATAAATAGTGTTAAAAGTGAGATAAAAAATAAGTATAAACTCAATGAATTTCACTTTGATTACAACTTGAAACTTATTGCCGAAAATAATTATAATTAGAAGCTCAAAGTCGTTTGTTTTTGAATATTTATTAATTCCTTTTTAAACCAAATCTACTATCAATTGTTTAATTAGGCAATTCATCTATCTTCAAATTGTAAATCAATAATTTATAAATACCATGATGCTTCGCGATATTCGAAAACAATATATATTTTCTTCCCTGGATGAGAATAAAGTACTCCCTGATCCCATAGAACAATTTGATCTGTGGTTGAATGAAGCTATTGAATGTAAAGAGTTGGAACCTAATGCAATGGTGGTTTCAACGGTTGATGAGAACCTGCAGCCACACTCCCGGATCGTGTTGTTGAAAGAGATTATATCCAATGGTTTAGTATTCTATACCAATTACGAGGGCCAGAAAGCACGACAAATAGCTGTTAATAATAGAGTCTGTTTATTGTTTTTTTGGCCCAGGCTGGAAAGACAAGTGCGTATTGAAGGGAATGTAGAAAAAGTAAGCGAAGCTATATCGACTGCCTATTTTTTGACTCGACCTCTGGAAAGCCGTATAGGCGCATGGGCTTCCCCACAAAGTCAGGTGATCCATTCCAAGGATTTTCTGGAAGAGCAGTTTAAGTACTACCAACAAAAATTCGGAGAGCATGTTCCCAAACCTTCTTTTTGGGGTGGATATCTGGTAAAGCCAATCTCAATAGAATTCTGGCAGGGAAGGCCAAACCGGTTACATGATCGGTTGTTGTATACTTTTGCACTGGGAGAATGGAAGATATCCAGACTGGCTCCATAATAATTAATAATTAACAATTAAAAATTAATAATTCATTGTCGTTTCGTTAACGTATTTCTTTGAGAACTATAGTGTCTTAGTGGCTATTATTATTATTATTATTATCTTGCCACAAAGGCTCTGATTAACGAAGTTTCACTAAGCATTCATTTTATCAAAATCCGTTACTAAACGTCATTAATTCAAATTTCATAATTCATACCTGAATCCTTAATAGGTTAATTCAATATCAGTCGTTTAAAGTTTAAATTTCAACTTATGATAGATTTAGACTATCTTTGCATAAAATTCATCATGCAAACAAAAAAATATGCATTATGAATTATGCATTATGAATTTATATTATAACTTGCTTACATGAATTTTACTGAATTAAACATCAATTCTCCATTAATAAACGCGTTGAATGACTTAGGGATAACTCAAACAACAACTATACAGGAAAGAGCCTATCCTGCAATCATGTCTGGCCGTGACATTGTGGGTATTGCCCAGACCGGAACCGGTAAGACAATTGCCTATATGCTACCCAGTTTAAGGCTCTGGAAGTTTACGAAAGAGAAAAGTCCTCAGATTTTAGTGGTTGTGCCAACACGTGAATTGGTGGTACAAGTAGTTGAGCAAGTAGAACAACTCACCAAATATATGCATGTACGGGTTGTGGGTGTATATGGTGGTGTGAATATGATACGTCAAACTCCATTAATTGTTGCAGGTGTTGATGTACTGGTAGCAACTCCCGGTCGGTTATTGGACTTTGCTCTTAACGGAAGCCTGAAATTAAAATCGATTAAACGATTTATCATTGATGAAGTAGATGAGATGTTGAACCTGGGTTTTCGCCCCCAATTAATACGTATCATTGATTTATTACCCCCAAAACGTCAGAACCTGATGTTTTCGGCTACCATCTCCGAAGACCTAAAGGATCTTGTCCATGATTTCTTTGTACAACCACTCGAAATAGAAGCTGCACCAACAGGTACTCCTCTTGAAAATATAAAACAAATCGGTTTTAAAGTGCCGAATTTCAACACCAAAGTGAATCTGTTGGAGTACCTGATACGAAATAATCCTGAATTCTCTAAAGTGTTGGTTTTTACTTCAACAAAGAAGTTGGCTGATGCTTTATATGATGAACTATCCCCTAAATTTGTCGATCAGATTGGGTTGATACATTCCAATAAATCCCAGAATAACAGATTTGATACCCTGCGCAGTTTCAAGGAAAATATGATTCCGATTCTGATTGCTACCGATATTGTTGCCCGTGGGTTGGATATTTCAGACGTTTCGCACGTCGTTAATTTTGATGTACCCGATGTGGCTGATAATTATATGCATCGAATAGGACGAACCGGCAGGGCTGATAAAAATGGTGTCTCCATCACTTTTATTACAAAGGCAGATACTGAAAGTCGTGGAAGCATAGAAAAACTGATGAATCGAAAGATTCCTATTGTTTCGTTACCTACCGAACTGGTTATTTCAAAAGAATTAACTATGGATGAATTGCCGCAGGTAAAAATGAAGAATACCCTTGTTTCCATTCCCAAGAAGGAAGAAGGCGGTGCTGCATTTCATGAAAAGAGTGAAAAGAACCAACAGGTTAATAATAAAATCAGGCGCAAAGAATCTATGCGATTGAAATATCGTAAACCTAAAACCAGGGGACAGAAGACAAAATAGTTCTTTGTTTGAAGTTTATAGTAAAAATAAAACAGGCTATCTCTTTACGGGATAGCCTGTTTTGTTTTTATGTTTCAGTGTGACATTACAACGCAACTAATAATTGCCTGGAGTTGTAAGTAAGTGGAATAATTAATGTCTTATTTTCTTCGAAAGTAAGTGCTACTTACAATCTGTAGCCGCTTCCGTCTTGACGGAAGCAGCAATAGATAGAAGGCATCTAAAATGGTACATTATAGTGTCCCACGTACTTAAGTGTCTAAAATCTTTTCCTTTTTGGTCGCTGCCTGTTGTCATAGAAATTCAAAATAATAATCTGACTCTCTCGTACCTGATAGAATATAGTGATCTGTTTTACAATTACAAATCCACGTATCTTTAAATTGTCCTTTTCTATTGACCCTATTTCTGGAAATTCTGATATGATTTCAAGAAATTCAAATACTTTTTTTACAAAAAGAGAGACAACTTGTTCTCCCCAATTATTTTCCAGATGTGTAATAATTGAATCAAAGCTTTTATTCGCATTTTTTGACCAGTAAATCTCTAAAGCCATTTTTTATGCTTTTGTTGCATATCGGAATTCGAGATCAAATTTGTAGAATCTGAACTTTCTTTTTCAATCAAAGTCAATTCGTCTTGTTCTCTTTGAGATAATCTTTTCCACAATTCCCCTTCTTTATTGTCTTTAGCTCGTGACAATAGTTCGTAAAATTTTGTTAGAATATTTTCGTCATTTATAGTGTCAATCAAATTATGAAAATTTGATTTAAGCTCAATTTTTGTCATTTCAAGTATGTTTTGAGTTAACTATTTAATATATGTGCATTTGAAATGTAAGGATAAGTTTAAATATTCACTTGCATAAATAATAACTGCAAATATAGCTTATTAATCAATTCAACTGATTTCCTATTCTTTTTATGTATAACATTCGGGATAAAATATAGTTTTAGTCAAATGTTGAGCATTCTGATAAAACAATGGCTGTTCAGATTAGGAACAACCATTGTTTTATTTGTTCATGCCGACGGGGTGACTCAAGTCAACCCGCTGGTAATATATGCTTAGTTTCTCAATGCAGCCTGTGCAGCAGCCAATCGTGCTATTGGCACACGGAATGGAGAACAACTTACGTAATTTAATCCCATACGGTGACAGAATTCAACGGAAGAAGGTTCACCACCATGTTCGCCACATATACCAACTTTCAGATTCGGATTTACTGAACGTCCTTTCTCAGTTGCCATTTGTACAAGTTGTCCTACACCGTTTTGATCCAGTACTTGGAACGGATCTGCCTGCAAAATTTTCTTTTCCAGATAGGTTGGCAGGAATGAAGCTATGTCGTCACGAGAATACCCAAAAGTCATCTGGGTAAGGTCATTGGTACCAAATGAGAAGAACTCGGCAGTTGCAGCAATGCGGTCTGCAGTTAAAGCGGCACGTGGAATTTCAATCATAGTTCCAACTTTGAACTCAATGCTGTCTCCTACTTCTGCAAACAATTTAGCAGCCGTACTGCGGATGATATTATCCTGTTCGTTAAACTCATATTTAATGCCCACCAATGGTACCATAATTTCAGGTAAAACCTTGATGCCTTTTCTCTTAAGAGCTAGTGCAGCACCAAGTATCGCACGTGTTTGCATTTCGGTGATTTCCGGATATGTAATTCCCAACCTGCATCCCCGATGACCCAACATCGGGTTTTGTTCGTGAAGTGAATCCACCCGTTGTTTGATAACTTTTAGCGTTACGCCCATGGCTTCTGCCATTTCACGTTGTCCTTTTTCATCATGTGGAACAAATTCATGCAATGGTGGATCCAGCAATCGGATAGTTACCGGGCAACCTGCCATAGCTGCGAAAATACCTTCAAAGTCAGCTTCCTGATAAGGCAGAATCTTTGCCAATGCAATCCGACGACCTGTTTCATCTGCAGCTAAAATCATTTCACGCATGGCTTTGATTTTTTCTCCTTCAAAGAACATATGTTCTGTACGGCAAAGACCTATTCCGCTTGCCCCAAACTTGCGGGCAATCTGTGCATCGTGTGGAGTGTCGGCATTGGTACGTACTGTCAACCGGGTATGTTTATCAGCCAGAGTCATTAGCTCTGCAAAGTCTGCATCCAGCTCAGCTTCCGAAGTTCCAACCTGTCCCAGAAAAATATCCCCTGTTGATCCGTTGAGCGAAATGTAATCGCCTTCTTTCAGTGTAATACCATCCACTTCGATGGTCTTGGATAGATAGTCAATCTTCAACATGCCTGCACCTGAAACGCAGCATTTTCCCATGCCACGGGCTACTACTGCTGCGTGTGATGTCATTCCTCCACGTGCTGTAAGTATTCCCTGTGCAGCAGCCATACCGGCTAAATCTTCCGGAGAAGTCTCTACCCGTACCATGATAACCCGTTCACCGCTTGCAGCCCATTCGGCTGCATCATCGGCATTAAACACAATTCTGCCGGAAGCAGCTCCCGGAGATGCCGCTAACCCTTTTGCTATCAGTTTTGCATTGTTAATGGCCTCTTTGTCAAAGATCGGGTGAAGCAATTCGTCTAACCTGTTTGGATCAATGCGTAGGATAGCCGATTTCTCGTCAATCATTCCCTGATGGAACATATCGATGGCAATCTTTACCATGGCAGCACCTGTACGTTTCCCGTTACGGGTTTGCAGGAACCATAATTTACCTTCCTGAACGGTAAATTCCATGTCCTGCATATCTTTATAATGGTTTTCGAGTTTTGTCTGGATAGCATCCAACTCTTTGTAAATGGATGGCATGGCTTCTTCCATTGAAGGATATTTGGCTAAGCGGTCAGCTTCACTCACACCGGTCAGTACAGCCCAGCGTTGTGAACCTGATTTGGTGATTTGCTGAGGAGTACGGATACCGGCTACAACGTCTTCACCTTGTGCATTAATCAGATATTCGCCTATAAACAGGTCTTCACCGGTAGCAGCGTCGCGTGAGAAGCAAACGCCTGTAGCCGAAGTATCGCCCATATTGCCGAATACCATGGATTGTACACTTACGGCAGTTCCCCATTCTGAGGGTATTCCTTCCATCTTACGGTAAAGAATGGCACGGTCGTTCATCCATGAATCAAAGACGGAGCATATAGCTCCCCAGAGTTGTTCGTATGCCGAATCAGGGAAGTTATGTCCGGTTTGTTTTAAAACGGCAGCCTTGAATTTCCGTACCATTTCTTTCAGGTCGTCAACCGAAAGCTGGTTGTCCAGTTCAACACCTTTTGCTTTTTTTAATTCTTCAATTATTTCTTCGAAAGGATCGATATCATTTTTATTGACAGGCTTCATACCTAACACCACATCACCATACATTTGAACAAAACGACGGTATGAATCCCAGGCAAAACGTGCATTTCCTGTTTTACGTGTTAATCCTTCAACTACTGCGTCATTTAATCCAAGGTTCAAAATGGTATCCATCATTCCGGGCATAGAAGCGCGTGCACCCGAGCGAACTGAAACCAACAACGGATTCTCAATGTCTCCAAACTTTGAATTCATTAATTTTTCCAGGCCTTCAATGGCTTTTTCCACTTCCGGCTTTAAGAGTTCAACTACTTTATCTTTACCCAGTGTATAGTATTCATTACAAACATCCGTTGTAATGGTTAAACCTGGAGGTACGGGTACACCGATCAAATTCATTTCAGCGAGATTTGCTCCTTTTCCACCGAGCAAATTTTTCATGTCTGCTTTACCTTCGGCAAGTCCGTTGCCAAACGTGTAGACTCTTTTAGTGTTACTCATTTTTGATAATTTGATTTAATTTATAGATTGTGATTCTAAGATTTTTATGCAGCAAAGATAGCTTTTTTTGTGAATATATAAAATGAAACTAAAATAAAACAAAGCCCTTAAAATAAATTAAACTACATATTCTGATTTATTACTAAAATATCCTATATGATCGGTGATAAACACAGTCATTAAGAGATTACTGCATCAAATTTCATAATTACAATATAGAGTTAGAATGAGGCTGTTTTGATGTCTTTTCGTTTGCTTGATTCCAATTTAACCGACCTTTTCTTACTTATCATTCGTTGCAAATTAGTTCTCATTTTTTTTTATGTATTAAAGGAGTTGGTTGAGAGTTGGTTGAGGGGTCAGATAGGGTTGATTTAGGTTAACCTAACTGAACCCTATCCGAACCCTATCCGAACCCTATCCGAACCCTATCCGAACATTGAATAAATGAGAGTACTAAAAAAAGGAGGTCATGCTAAAAAAGCTCTCTAAATCAGACATTTTAAAGATTCAGGTAATTTTAGATAAAATAAAATGATGAAAATTCGAATAATCGATTGGAGTGGAAATAATGTCTTGTTTTTCAGACAAATGAAGTTTTTGTATGACATATTTGCCGGTTTCACGAGTTGGTAAAGAATTTGTTAAACGATATCGCATATTGATTTTAATTCAACAAACATAGAATTAAACGGATTAAATATTTTAAAAATGAACTTCAATAATTTTACCATTAAATCGCAGGAAGCCATTCAACAAGCGATTGAGCTGGTTCAATCGAATGGTCAACAAGTGGTTGAAACGCCACACTTATTTAAAGCCCTGTTAACTACCGGAGAAGATGTCACACGGTTTTTATTCGGGAAACTTGGAGTGAATGTGCCTTCCCTGGAAACAATTGCTGATACCATGATAAGTGGATTTCCACGTGTAACAGGAGGTGAACCGTACCTGAGCAGGGAAATGAATGCCGTATTACAAAAAGCGACTTCGATTTCAACCAAAGCGGGTGATCAGTTTGTTTCACTGGAATACATCCTGATGGGTTTAGTCTCTGAAAAAAATGCTTTTTCAAAAGTGTTGAAAGATGCAGGTGTTTCGGAAAGTGAATTGCAAACTGCAATAACTGAATTAAGAAAAGGCGCTAAAGCGGATTCTGCTTCAGCGGAAGAAAGCTATAATGCATTGAACAAATATGCCATTAACCTGAACGAACAGGCCCGTGCCGGGAAACTTGACCCTGTTATCGGACGTGATGAAGAAATCAGAAGGGTACTGCAGATACTAAGCCGACGTACCAAGAATAACCCGATACTGATCGGCGAACCTGGAGTAGGGAAAACTGCTATCGCTGAAGGATTGGCACACAGGATTGTACGTGGTGATGTGCCTGAGAACCTAAAATCAAAACAAATCTTTTCGTTGGATATGGGTGCATTAATTGCAGGTGCCAAGTACAAGGGAGAATTTGAAGAACGGCTGAAGGCGGTGGTAAATGAAGTGATAAAAGCGGATGGCGAAGTGATTTTGTTTATCGACGAAATCCACACGTTGGTGGGCGCCGGCAAAAGCGATGGTGCCATGGATGCCGCCAACATCCTGAAGCCTGCATTGGCG
>Ga0302292_1002644_pt1 | contig 10598 bp, 10 predicted proteins | sample III_Fen_N2_1_FD_194553 | JGI IMG/M metagenome (GOLD analysis project Ga0302292, IMG submission 194553) | Peat permafrost microbial communities from Stordalen Mire near Abisko, Sweden - III_Fen_N2_1 | ecosystem: Environmental > Terrestrial > Soil > Wetlands > Permafrost | place: Sweden: Abisko...
AGCTTCAAACTTTGAGGGGATTTTTTTCATAAACAGGCTATCATGCTTTTGGAGCTTCAGTAGCATCCGTTTTACCACCTTTAGATGTACCTATTCGTTTCAGGATGGTACTCATCGTATAATCGCTAAGCTTTGTAGCATCCACGCCTTTGTAAATCGCTTTACCGGCATCGGTTATGAATACGTTCATATCCCAGAGGTCATTGAAAACAGCAATATTCTCGTCGGTATGTCGGTTTCGTTCTGTAATTTTAAAATTTTGGTCGATACCCAACCGTTCTATATCATCAGCCGATTGTGCTAGTTCTGCTATCAAAGCAGGTTTAAGCCCTTTGGTCTGAAGTACTGCAACATTATTGTTTACACCTACCAGCAAGCGACGCACTTGAGCCACTATACCTTCCGAATTTCCATTTTCTATACTGTCACGTACAAGTTTAGTTCCTATAGCTTTTGCGCTAACTGTCATCTGACCATCGGCCATATTCAGATATCCATCCAGTTTATTGAGATTCAGTCGTATTGGCTTTATTTTCTCCGTAATCTGAGCTGTAATAGCAACAATTTCTTTTGTCAATACATCCGACAAGATCAGTTGATTGCATTGAGTAGTCTTCGCAATCAAAGCAGTAACATAATTCTCGGAAAAAGCATCCGAAAATTCAACAAAATCAGCCAAATCGGCTCGTAAACGTTGAGCCAGATAACCTGCCACTGCAGGCACATCTTCCAGTTTACACGAAAATTTTCTTTTTTCATTCATAAGCCATTAAATTAAAAGTTAGTAATATTGAGAGTAAATGCTATTTCTATTGCAGTATTGTCTTCGGCTATTCGAGTACGATCATCCGGAGTGATAGTATGACCTTCCGGTATCATTGCATGACCTTCCTGTATCATCGCATGACCTTCCTGTATCATCGCATGACCTTCCGGTCTCATCGCATGACTATCCGTTGTGCCAGTACGATCATCAGCAACAGAATCAATCCATTTTTCAAAAACACATACAATTACAAGCCAATACAATTAGGAAGAACACGTTAGCAAATGCCTATTAATAAAGAATTTTTGTCAATCCGACGTATTTTATGAGCCAGTTAATTTTAAAGGGGTTAAATATATTGACTCTTTTTTAATTATCCAAGTATTTGAATAAAAAGTTATCAACAATATATTAACACTAAAAGAGAGGAGTGAATTCCTCCATAATTTCATTTCGGAAGGAATATAAAAAAGGCTATTCAGTTTCCCGAATAGCCTTCCTCATGTATTTTAATTGCTTAGATTACATAGCGTCAAGATCTTTTTTTACCGCTTCGAAATCAGCATCCATTTTCAAGCGATAATACAAAGTTTTAAGTGTTTGTTTGTATTCGCGTTCTTTAGGTTTAAGAGCTGATGCTTTTTTGAAATAAGGAACAGAAATTTTAAATGCAGCATCTACCTTTTTCATTTCGGCATTATATAGCTTGTTGTCTTTAATTTTATTAGCTTCGTCAGACATTTTCACCGCTTTATTGTAATACAAACGGCCTTTGCCACCCCATGCTTCAGCCAAAGTAGAATCAAGTTGAATAGCCTTATCAAATGAAGCCAAAGCCTCGTCAGTATTTCCCAAAGACTCGTCGAGGTTACCTTTTACATAGCGATATTGTGCCATGTTTGGTTCACGTTCAATAGCTGTTTTCAGGTAAACAAGCGCATCAGCCGATTTGCCTGAGTAAATATAGTAGTTAATCAGGTTCTGAAGAAACCATGCATCAGAAGGGAATCGTTGAAGACCTTCTTTTAATGTTCTCACATAATTAACTGTATCTTTTTGTTTTTGGTATTCTTCGTACAACAATTGGTAAACAGTCATTGTCTCGTAGTTTTTATCTTTCAAATCTTCGAGATGAGCTATTGCTTTTTGGTGTTTTCCACCATTAATTGCTCCGATACAGGTATAATACTGAATCATACGATATGTTGAATCAGGTTTGAGCTCATTATTCATCATCGGCAACTGTGGAATTTCCAAATAGGTTTCGAAAACATTCACTGCTGCATCATAATTTTTCTTTTCGTACAAATATGCACCATAAGAAATCAGATTTTGTTGAATTTTGTAGTAGTCCTGAATTTTTGCTTTAATGTCTTTCGCATATTTTTCTTTTACTTTTCCTTTTGCATCAGGCAATTTATCCAATTCAGCAGCCTTCAAAAAATAAGCATACGATTCCATAATAGCCTGACCTTTTACATCTTTGTCAAAAGCCTGATTCAATAACGCTTTTTGGTATAAAAGATCATTCTCTTTATTACCAATCAAACCTGCCACAAACCATGTTTCGGCGAGTTTATTAGTAGTAGAATCTTTCAAAGCCAATTTAATAGCTTCGCGTGCGCCGGCAAAATCCGGAGTGTCCATCAGGGCTTTATTCCTTGCCTTAGATACATTGGCCTTTTGAGCAAATGTAAATGTAAAGCTTATCGCCAAAATCAGTGATAAAATAATTTTTTTCATGACGAGTAATTTTTGTTTTTAGTGGTTTATATAAAGTGAACCATTATTGACTAATGGTTCACTTCTTGATTTTTATTCTTCAGTATTTTCTTCAGTTTCATTTACCGGAGTTTCTTCGGTTGTTTCAATAACTTCTCCTTCAACACCCTCAGTAGTTTCGTCAATAACTTCTTCTACATCCGGTTCTGAAAGCACTTTACAAACTGAAGCAATTTCGTCGTTACGTTTTTCCAGATTTATCAAACGAACTCCCTGAGTTGCACGTCCCATAATTCTAAAGTCAGCTACTTTGATACGAATGGTGATACCTGATTTATTGATAATCATCAAATCATTTTCGTCAGTAACGCTCTTAATTGTAACAAGCTTACCTGTTTTCTCAGTAATGTTCATGGTTTTCACACCTTTTCCACCACGATTTGTAACACGATAAACTGCTACAGGTTCGCCATTTTCAAGAACTAAATCACCATTTTCGTCAACTTCATCCAATAAGGTACGTTTACCATATCCTTGTTGCGAAACAACCATGATGCTTTCTTTTTCTTCTTTGTTTACACATATCATGCCAACAACTTCGTCTTCGGCATCTTCGTCAAGTGTCATACCCCGTACACCGGTTGCTGTACGACCCATTTCACGCACTTTAGACTCGTGGAAACGAATTGCACGACCATTGCGGTTAGCCATCAACACTTCAGCGTTTCCGTCGGTTAAACGAACTTGTATTACCTGATCATCCTCGCGGATAGTTATCGCATTCACACCATTCTGACGTGGACGGGAATAAGCTTCCAATGAAGTCTTCTTAATCACACCATTCTTAGTAGCGAAAATCAGGTAATGTGAGTTGATATATTCAGCATCGGTCAATCCTTTTACACGAATAAATGCATTTACTTTATCGTCACCATCAATGTTCAACATGTTTTGAATAGCACGTCCTTTCGAAATTTTAGTTCCTTCAGGAATATCATATACTTTCAACCAGTAACATTTACCCTTTTGAGTGAAGAACAACATGGTGTTGTGCATCGAAGCAGGATAAATGTACTCAATAAAGTCTTCGTCGCGTGAGTTACCACCCTTGGATCCTACTCCACCACGGTTTTGTGCTCTAAACTCAGTCAAAGCAGTACGTTTAATATATCCAAGATGCGAAATGGTAATAATCATTTCATCATCCGAATAGAAATCTTCAGGATTGAATTCTTCGGACGAATAAACAATTTGTGTACGACGACCGTCGCCGTATTTTGCTTTTACTTCCAACAATTCATCTTTAATGATTTGCATACGCAATTCTACTTTCTCCAAAATTTCCTTCAAGCTGGCAATCAACTTCATTACCTCATCGTACTCAGCACGAAGTTTATCTTGCTCCATACCTGTAAGCTGACGCAAACGCATTTCAACAATAGCACGGGATTGAATTTCTGACAATCCAAAGCGTTCCATCAAACGTGTACGAGCTTCATCCGGAGTTTTCGAATCACGAATAATCTTAATAGCCTCATCTAAGTTATCAAGAATAATCATATAACCTTCCAACAAATGAGCGCGTTTTTCGGCCTCACCCAATTCGAATTGAGTACGACGAATAACTACTTCGTGACGGTGTTCAACGAAATAATGAATCAGATCTTTCAGATTCAACATACGTGGACGACCTTTCACCAAGGCAATATTATTAACACTGAACGATGTTTGAAGTGCAGTGTATTTAAACAACTTATTCAATACAACATTCGAGTTTGCATCACGCTTGATATCAATAACGATACGCATACCTTCACGGTCGGACTCATCGTTGATATGACTGATGCCTTCAATTTTTTTATCTTCAACTAAAGCTACAACCGATTTAATCAGTTCCACTTTATTTACCTGATACGGAATTTCATTTACAATGATTTTCTCACGGCCCTGTGCATCCGTTTCTATTTCCACTTTCGAGCGAACAACAATACGTCCACGTCCGGTTTCAAATGCATCTTTCACACCTGCATACCCGTAGATAATACCACCGGTAGGAAAGTCAGGTGCTTTGATATACTGCATCAATTCAGGAATTTCAATTTCTGAATTTTCAATATAGGCAATGATTGCATTAACAGCCTCAGTTAAGTTATGAGGTGCCATATTGGTAGCCATACCTACTGCAATACCCGACGAACCGTTTACCAATAAGTTAGGAATACGACTTGGAAGCACAGTTGGCTCCTTCATCGTATCATCAAAGTTTAGTTGAAAATCAACTGTTTCTTTATTGATATCCACCAACATATCTTCGGAAAGTTTACGCAAACGTGCTTCGGTATAACGCATAGCAGCAGGGCTATCACCGTCAATAGAACCAAAGTTACCTTGTCCATCTACCAACGGATAGCGCATCGACCAATGTTGAGCCATACGAACCAATGTTCCGTAAATGGAGGAATCACCGTGTGGGTGATACTTACCCATTACTTCCCCCACGATTCTGGCGGATTTTTTATAGGGTTTATCGGAGTTGTTTCCAAGTTCGTTCATTCCAAACAATACTCTGCGGTGAACCGGCTTGAAACCATCACGCACATCGGGCAATGCACGTGAAACTATCACCGACATGGAATAATCGATGTACGAAGACTTCATTTCTTCGTCAATGTTTACCTTGATAATTCTGTCTTGATCAATCATCTACTTTTTAATTTTATTACTACCTAAAAAATCGCACTAAAGTACTACAATTTCTTGGATTAGGCAAGCGTTTTTAGAGTTATTTACTAACAATAAGAAAGCTGATTCGGAACGAAATTTATCGTCGCAAACCAGCTTTAAATTTTATTATTTAAAACAAAAAGAACGAATAATCTAGTCTAAAACTCCTCCTGCAACAAAACATCCTTCAAATGTATCCGTTCTTTCGGGCTCAGCATTAAAAATACCAAAAACCGACGAGCCGGAACCTGACATGGAAGCATAAGCAGCCCCCATTTCGTATAATTTATTTTTAATTTCTTCAATGGCAGGATATTTGGCAAAAACAGATTTTTCAAAATCATTCTTGATTGTGTCTTTCCACTCAGTTATCGGACATTGAATTAAATCAACTAAAGAAACTTGAGGTTTTTCTGGAGCAACTAATGCATAAGCTTCGGGAGTTGATACGTGAATATCGGGTTTCACCAACACCAGAAACTTCCCTTTCAGCGATAATTTGATTGGTGTAAACACATTCCCTATACCGGTAGCAAAAACAGCTTTATTTTTTATAAAAACCGGACAATCAGCACCCAGTTTTGCGGCCAGTTTCTCCAATCTATTTGGAGTTGCTTTCAGTTCAAACATTTCGTTGATGGCTTTGAGCATAAATGCCGCATCCGATGAGCCTCCACCCAATCCGGCGCCAAATGGAATTTGCTTTATCAGTGTAATATCAACTGCCGGGAACTGATAACCGGAACGCATTAAATGATATGCCTTGACAATTAAATTGTCTTCCGGGTCACCATCAACGACAATACCCGAGGAGGAAAAGCTGTAATCGGTGCAAGTTTCGGAAGGTTCAACTTCCAACACATCACACAATCCGATGGGGTAGAAAACGGTTTCGATATTGTGGTAACCATCCGGACGTTTTTCGACAACGTTTAAACCCAGATTTATTTTGGCGTTTGGATATAAAATCATACGGAATTTTTTCTATTGTAATATGACATCAAAAGTAATATTTTTTAATGACATTAAAAAACCTGGTTATACAAATTACAATCAGGAGATTAAACAAGTTATCAACATTTAGTTGTTCATAAAAAGAATTTGAGCAATGGAAATTGTTTTGTACTTTTGAATCCCACAAAAATAATTATCTCTGAAATAAAATGGCCGAGAAACGCAACTATACCAAAAAACCTACAAGCCCCACTCCTATTCAGGCAAACGAATTTGGCAAACTTCCACCACAAGCTCCTGAATTAGAAGAAGCTGTATTGGGTGCCATTATGATTGAAAAAGATGCTTACTCGCTCATTGCTGAAATTCTAAAACCGGAATGTTTCTACAAAGTAGCACACCAAAAGATTTTTGAAGCAATTACCACGTTGGCTATGCATCAGGAGCCGGTTGATATGCATACTGTTACTGAACAACTGCGTAAAAGTGGAACCATCGATGAAGTTGGTGGTCCTTATTATATAACACTGCTTACAGCCAAAGTATCGTCGGCTGCTCACCTGGAATATCACGCCCGTATTATTACCCAAAAATTTCTTGCACGTGAACTGATACGTATTTCAACAGAAATTCAAACCAAGGCTTTCGACGATAAATCGGATGTTGACGATCTTATGCAGGAGGCTGAAGGGATGCTCTTTGAAGTTTCGCAACGAAATTTAAAGAAAGATGTAACTCAAATTAATCCCGTGATTGAGGAAGCTATCCACCGTATGCAGGCAGCTGCCGAAAAGCAAGGTGCCAGTGGTGTAGCAACCGGTTTCCATAGCTTGGACAAGATTACTTCGGGTTGGCAAAAATCTGATTTAATCATTATTGCAGCACGTCCGGCCATGGGTAAAACAGCCTTTATCCTTTCGATGGCAAAAAACATGGGCGTGGATTATAACCAACCCGTAGCAGTTTTCTCACTTGAAATGTCCAATGTTCAGTTGGTAAACCGTTTGATTATGAACGTTTGCGAGCTGGAAGGGGAAAAAGTAAAGAACGGTCAACTGGATAAAGAAGAATGGAATAAGCTGGACAAAGATATTAAAGAACTAATTGATGCACCAATTTACGTTGATGACACACCTAGTTTATCGGTTTTTGAATTGCGAAGTAAAGCCCGTCGATTGGTGAAAGAACACAAAGTTCAATGTTTGATTATCGACTACTTGCAATTGATGAATGCCAGCGGTATGAGTTTTGGTAGTCGCGAACAGGAAGTTAGTATTATTTCACGTTCATTGAAAGGGTTGGCCAAAGAGCTTGATATTCCCATCATTGCACTTTCGCAGTTGAATCGTGGTGTGGAAGGCCGCTCCGGATTGGAAGGCAAACGTCCGCAACTTTCCGATTTGCGTGAGTCCGGTGCCATTGAGCAGGATGCTGACATGGTTTGTTTTATTCACCGTCCCGAATATTATCATCTTACCGAAGATGCTCAGGGAAATTCGTTGTTGGGAATTGCCGAAATAATTATCGCAAAACACCGTAACGGTGCTACCGGCGATGTACAATTGAAGTTCAAAGGTTCTTACGCCAAATTCATGAATAAGGATGATAAGGATAAAGATGATAATCCTTTTGACTCTGGATATCAGGTTATTTCATCCAAAATGAATGAGCCGGGTTCTGCAGCAGCTAATTTCTATGGTGATGGTTCGATTATTTCACCTGCAAATCCCTTAGGAGGTGGACGTAAAGATGAAGTGCCTTTTTAGTACTGATTTTTGAGTTAAAAAAAACAATAAAGCATAAAATGACAAGTCATTTTATGCTTTATTGTTTCAACAAAATACATATCAATGATTTATAGTTTCCAATTTACTTGGATCATGTTTATGTTTAAAAAACACAGCAAATAATACTGCAACAACGAGCGCATATGCAGCAAAAGTGAACCAGATACCCTTCCATTGAAAATCACCGTTTTCAGCTTTAAAGAAATGATCAATTAACAAACCACTTAACGAACTTCCCATAATAGCACCAAATCCGTTTGTCATCATCATAAAAACACCTTGAGCACTTGCTCTGATACTCGAATCGGTCTGTGTTTCAACGTATAAAGAACCAGATATATTAAAAAAATCGAAAGCCATACCGTAGATAATACACGAAAGAATAATCATCCACAGTCCATCAGCTGGATTTCCAAGTCCAAACAAACCAAAACGGAATACCCACGCAATCATACTAAACAACATCACTTTCTTGATTCCAAACTTACGCAAAAAGAAAGGTATTGTCAGAATAAAGAGTGTTTCGGACATTTGCGATATCGACATGATAATCGCCGGATATTTTATCGCAGTCAGACCTTTATAGGCATCTATTTTTGCAAAATCATGCAAAAACGTATCGCCATAGGCATTCGTTAGTTGTAAAGCAGCACCAAGCAACATCGAAAAAATAAAAAACAATGCCATTTTACTATCTTTAAACAATGTAAATGCCTTTAATCCAAGCGTATCAACCAAGGTCTTTTTCTCAACATTTTTATTTACATCGCATGTAGATAATGTAAATGAGTAAACGCCTAGAATTAAAGCTGCAATTGAAGCCACATAAAACTGCATGGAAGACGTTTCAATTTTCATTAAACTAACAGTCCACATGGCTACAATATCCATTTTAGCTTTTTTCATCGCCGAATAAGACACGGTGATTGATAATGAAATTGTTGGCATATAAAACATCATGTTTACCAACATCAATGAGAACATCTGAGTCGGATTTTGCATCTGTGGTACCAGGAAGAGACAAACAGCACCCAGTAAATGAAATACTCCCAATAGTTTTTCTGCATTTACCCAACGATCGGCAATAACACCGGCCAATGCGGGCATAAACAACGATGCGATTCCCATTGTTGAAAAAATGGCGCCAAACTCGGTGCCAGACCAACCTTTATTTTGAAACCAATAACCTCCGATTGTAATTAGCCACGAGCCCCAAATGAAGAACTGCAAAAAGCTCAAAAGCGTAAGACGAAACTTTAATCCCATGATCTTTAATTATTTGTCATTGTATAATTTAAAACTATTCACTCTTCTTTCTTTTAATAACATCCCGTATTTTCACAGCGAATTCATATTTTTCTTCTTCAACAGCTATATCAAGCAATTCCTCCAATGCACTCACAGTCAATGATTCAAGATCATCAGGAGTGACTTCATCCAAATTTTCTACAACATCCTCTTTAGTTTCTTCAGGTACAACCGGGTCAATTTCAGTCCCAACAATATTCAAAATTTCCGACTTAATAAATATCGGGCAATCCGACCGAACAGCCAAAGCAACAGCATCGGAAGTTCGGGCATCGATGATGAGCACTTCACCAGCTTTACGTATATGCAATTCAGAAAAAAACACATCATTTACCATATCGTAAATCAAAATTTTTTCCAATTTTGATTCAAAAGTTGTCAATATATTTTTTATCAGATCGTGGGTCAAGGGCCGTGGCGATTTCTTATGGTTCATTTTCATCGCAATTGACTGGGCTTCAGGCTCTCCAATCATCACTGAGAACCGTCTATTTCCAAACTCCTCACTCAACACTAATCCGTATGTACCAACAACTGTTTGATTATAAACCAATCCCGTAATCGTCAACTTAATTTCTGAATCCATCCTTTTGTAGTTAATAATAAATTATCTGAAATAAATAATTGATTATTTTATTGTATATTTATCTGATTTTATTTCACTTTTTCAACAGACAACAAATATAACGATATTTTTAAAAGTAAAAATCATATTTAAATAAAACTTCGGTCTAAAGAGCATAAATGACGTTAAAAACCTGAAATGAACTTCATTCAGAGTTTTGGGAGATTCATTACTTATGTGTACTTTTGTGAGGTAAAACAAAAAACGAATGTTCAAAAAATCAAATATATTAATTAGAAATAAGCGTGCAACGTTTGATTATGAGATTTTGGATCGCTTTATGTCTGGAATACAGTTATATGGTACCGAAATAAAGTCAATTCGGGATGGAAAAGCCGGATTAAATGACACCTATTGCACATTTATTAATGATGAGCTATGGGTTAGAAATATGCACATTGCCACTTACTTTTTTGGATCTTACAATAATCATGATGTTAGAAGAGACAGAAAGTTACTTCTAACAAAACGGGAATTGAGTAAGCTACTGAAAGCTACAAAAGAAACCGGAAACACAATAGTTCCTACGAAGCTATTTATCAACGACAAAGGTTTGGCAAAACTGGAAATTGGGGTTGCCAAAGGAAAGAAGAATTACGATAAACGTCAATCGCTTAAAGAGAAAGAAGATAAGCGGTCGATTGATCGAGAAATGAAAAGATAAAAAAAGAGCTAATTATTTAGCTCCTTTTTTTTTATCTCTCTGCTTCGA
>Ga0302292_1002646_pt1 | contig 10597 bp, 26 predicted proteins | sample III_Fen_N2_1_FD_194553 | JGI IMG/M metagenome (GOLD analysis project Ga0302292, IMG submission 194553) | Peat permafrost microbial communities from Stordalen Mire near Abisko, Sweden - III_Fen_N2_1 | ecosystem: Environmental > Terrestrial > Soil > Wetlands > Permafrost | place: Sweden: Abisko...
CTAGGAACAGACGTTTCTAAAAATATAGTATCTTTGCCACTTGCAACATATCCATCACTTACAGAACTAACCTATGTAAAAGGATTAACTTCATCAGCACAGACACAGCTTACTGCTAAGCAAACAGCATATACAATACTTTCTACCCTTGGGGGGTTAGGTAATTCTTCTGGAGTTCTTACTAATAATGGAAGTGGGGGATTGTCTTGGGTTTCAGGAGGAGGTGGAGGAGGAGCTATAACTCTTGTAGGAGATGCCAATCTTTTATCAGATTCTATTGGAGCAGGAGCAGGAGCAACAGGAATACACAATTCAAACTTCTTTGGAAGTGATGCTGGTAGTGGTGCTACTGGAGCTTATCACTCAAACTTCTTAGGGATTCAAACTGGATATAATGCCACTAATGCTCCTTTTTCAAATTTCTTGGGTTATACTGCTGGTTACTCTGCAACAAATGCGTATGAATCAAACTTCATTGGTAGCCAAGCAGGTAATGGTGCAACAAATGCAAATGATTCCAACTTCATTGGTACAAATGCAGGGCAAACTGCAACAGCTGCCTCTAATTCAAATTTCTTAGGCAGTGGTGCTGGTAGTGGTGCGACCAACGCTTCTAACTCAAACTTTATAGGTCAATATGCTGGTAATTATGCTTCCAACGCATCCAACTCAATCTTCCTCGGACAACAAGCAGGAGTAAGTGATACTGTAAACAACACCTCCAACGGTTTCTCCTCAATCCTCCTCGGCTCATTCACAAACACTGGAGGATATAGTAACTCGATTTTACTTGGTAGTGGTATTTCAGGTTCTCCAATCTCAAACACAAAAGCAAATCAATTCATGCTCGCACCAACAGTTATAGAAATGAGATTGAGAAATGTTGATTACACATTACCTTCATCTCAAGCATCAGCTGCTGGACAAGTACTTACAAATGATGGGAGTGGTGGATTAAACTGGGGTTCAGGAGTTAATGATGATGTAGTAAAATCTGCTACAATTTCAATTTCCTCGGCTCAATTAAAAGCTATAAATACTACACCTCAAACATTAGTCGCCGCCCCTGGTTCTGGTAAGGCTATTTCAGTTGATGAAATAGTTTACTCATATACCTATGGAGGAACTGCTTATACTGGAGGAAATACATTAATACCTATTTACGCAGGTGGAACTACAAATCTTTTTGGAACAGATGCTAACTCTATTATTACACAAGCAAAAATGCAAGGAACTACTAGTTTTATTGTAAGAAGAATAGCATCTACTTCTGCAGTTCCAATAGATATTTTAAGTAATACTGCAGTAAATCTATATTCATCTGGTAACTATGCTACTGGTAATGGAACATTAAAAGTATTTATTCGTTATAGAATATTAACACTTTAATTTTATGAGTAACTCTGACGAAACAAGAATCGCATTATTAGAACTAACATCAAAAACAGTTTAATTATTAATTAATCATTATAAACAAATGCAAAACAACAAAGTAGAGCAAAATGTAGTAAAACAGTTTCTTCGGTCGGAAATAACATGGACAGTATCAATTATACTCGCAGTAATGGGGTTCGTTGGTTATGTCGTTTTACCCATTCAGGCTCTACAGTTGGGCCAGCTAAAAATACAAGAGCAACTAACATCTGAAAGCACAAAGTATACTATTAATGAAAATAGAATTACTCAATTAGAAAAAAACCAAGCAGTTGTTATGTCCGTATTATCAATTAAACAAGAAAAAAATTAATTATGAAAATAATTCAAACTCCATCACCTAATTTTAGCGAGAGAGAAGGATATAAACCGGAATTAATTGTGATTCACATTTCTGCTGGGTCACTTACTTCAATGGATTCCTGGTTTAATACACCAAACTCACAGGCTTCAGCTCACTATGGAGTTGGCAAAGATGGTGTAACTGTTCACCAATATGTTCAAGAAGATAAAAAAGCATGGCACGCTGGTAGGGTCAATAATCCATCATTTACTTTATACAAGCCAGGAATAAATCCTAACTTGTATACAATTGGAATAGAAAATGAGGGGTTAGATTTAGACAAAGCACCGGTAGAACAAATCAGAACTCTTTGTGAACTTATAAAAGATATTGCATCAAGGTGGAATATTCCACTTGATAGAGAACATATAATAGGCCATTTCCAAATAGATGCTATTAATAGGCCAAACTGTCCTTCTCCTAATCACGCTGTTATAGATGAAATTGTTGCGTTATTAAAAACAGTTGATAATGTTTCAGTTCCGAGAAAATTATTAGTTGAAATTAGTAAATTTTTATGACATACATTGCAATAGTTTTAACATTATTATTAGTAGTCGTTTTTATAAATAGTGCAAAAATATAATATGAAAACCATCAGCATAAAATGGAATCTCATTTGGTTAGATATTAAGAGTTGGATGATAACTTGTTTACTTGTGTTCTCTCCTTTGGTTCTAGGTGCATTTACAACCTATATTCAAGGTAAAGAACTAGGAGAATGGGGTGTTGCAATTCTTACTGTCGTGGGAGCATTCCTAAAACTTGCTCAAAAGTGGATGCAATCATCTACCTATGTTACAATAGAATAACCTTGCTCGAAACAAGGCTCTCTAATAGAAATCTCCCAGCGAAATGTTGGGAGATTTTTATTTTATCTCGGATGAGGAAATTGTTGGTTATCTTTTGCTCGTTTAACTCTGATAAGCAATTCAATAACTTGTTCCAAATCTAAGTTGTGGAATAGAGTGTGCCATTCGTGATGTCGGTTAATGTAAATCCATAAAATGTTGTTGATTGACATAGTTCCTCCATTACATTTGTTCACTAAATGGTGTCTGTTCATCTTCCGGGATGATTTCCTTTTTTTCATTTGAGGATTTGCTTCTTCAAGTTTCATCCTCCTAAGTTTTCTTTTTGAAAGCCTATCTTGCGTGGCAAGATTTCTCTCATGGCGATTAGTCTTACTCATTGTTGGCTTTTTTGTTTGTAACCGATTTGTGTTCGTTTAGCTTTAGTATAATGCTTTTGCATTAGTTTGTTGTATTTAATAGCCAGGCTATTATAGGAAGATTCCAGTTGCTGAATATACAGCACCATTTGTTTTAATTCTAATTCCTTTGCAACGAGCAAAGAAACTAATTGTTCATTACTCGTTTCCATAGGAGTTTATTTAGTTGTTTAATGTTCTATCTCATATATAATGGTATTCCCTTTACAAAAAAAAACAATAGTAATACAATTATATGGAAGGTAAGAATGTGTGGAGCTTTGATGCCAAAATTGTTCTTCGTTTCAGTCTTAACAAAATAGAATATGATAAAATTTTCATAAAAAGAATATTAATAAAACCTATATTTACAATTCTCCTCCATAAAGAAATACATCTCGACCAGGTGTATTTTTTTTATCCACAGTTTTGCTTGCTTGTATTTTTATAAGTTGATATAATTAATTTATCAGGCAATATACTTGGAAACATTATTAGCTCTGATATGTGATACTTTAAAAATCGAAATGGTCAAACAAAGCTGGGATAAGCCAAGACCAGATAGGATGACACAGACGACCAAAGAAGTTGAACTTCATACATTAAAAGTGTTAGAAAGAAATAGGCAAAAAAATTCTCTATCTCGACTGACACTTTTTTTGTTTGCATAATTTTAATTTAGTTGTATAATTAAAATATACAAATTATCTTAAAAAAAATGTTAGATAAAAACTATAAATGTGAAGAATGCTCCAAACCTAATTGCAAACAATTAGAGTGGTCCAAGATTAAAAAAATGTGGATTTGTTTTTTATGCAGGGATAAAGAAATAAAAAATGACAACAAAAAGTAAAAATCCTACTAATAAAGCTGCCAAAGAACTAGAAGAAGTATCACATACTTATATCAGAAAGCGTGATAGCAAAACCAAAGATTTTATTGGTGGCAATTGTTTTGATTGTGACAAATATTGTGAAGGCCAACAGTTCCAGTCCGGACATTTTTCACCAAGTGGAAGTTGTGGAGCAGTTTTGCGTTATCACCCTCACAATATGCATGGTCAATCCGGTGGGTGTAATTGCAAATATCAACAGGAAAAAGTAAAGATTGATTATACCATGAGGATGATAAAAAAATATGGCAAGAAATATGTAGACTATCTACTATCTCTAAAAAATAAATCAATCAAAGCTGACATAATTTTTTACCAAACAATGATAGATTTATACAAAGCAGGAAATGAAGAAGCCATTGTAGAATATTTGGAAAGTCTGGTATAAAAGTTATCCACAGTTAAAACTTGCTAGTAAATATCCATGTTGGTATAATGTGGGTAATGCCTAGTCAGCAGATTAAAAACTTGTATGTTCTCGCATTGCTATCTAAAGTTTCTTACAAGTTCCTTTAGGTAGCGAGCCGAGAATAAAAAAAATATGTCAAGAAGAATGTTTAGTGATGAGATAACAACTTCAGATGCTTTTTTGGATATGCCAACTGAATCACAAAATCTGTATTTTCATTTAGGAATGAATGCAGATGATGATGGTTTCTTTTCAAATCCTAAAATGATTCAAAGAGTTTTAGGTGCTAGTGATGATTCATTAAAAATATTGTTTGCAAAAAAATTCTTAATATCATTTGAGAATGGTATTTGTGTAGTTAAGCATTGGAGAATAAATAATCAAATAAGAAAAGATAGGTATACTCCAACAAAATATTTAACAGAAAAAACATCATTGTTTATTAAAGAAAATGGTGCATATACACAAGATGAAAATAAAGGCCTACCGGTTCCAAAAGGCCACTTTGGAACCAAAGATATTGATGTTATAGAGCATGGCAACCAACTGGCAACCACTCGGCAACCCAGTATAGGTAAGGTAAGTATAGATAAGATAAGAGAGGAACTTCCTATCTGGTTAAATAAAAATGCATGGAGTGCTTGGGAACAACACAGAAAGGAAAAAAAGAAATCTCTTACTCCTACCAGTAAAAAACTACAACTTAGATTTTTAGAAGAAAATAAAGAAAACCACGCCCAGATAATTAAGAACTCAATCACAAATGGTTGGACTGGACTATTTCCGATTAAGCAAGATGGATTCAAAAAACTTCCACCTCGTTTTGTAGAACCTAATACTTCAAAGGAAGATAATGAAAGAAGAAATGAAATACTTAGGCAATCAGAATCTCTAGCAAACAAATTTAAAGCATAAAAGTTATCCACAGTTTTATATTGACTTACTTGCAAGTAAGGTATATACTGTAAATAGGTCAATATTATTAATTTAATTTTTATGAAAATTTTATGGATGATTTTAGAGAAATAACAAGTTTTGAGGTTGAACTATGTTTTGATTATTTTAAAGATAATCGAGCAGACATCACCAAAGGGTTTAGGGATTGGTTAAAAGATTTAACTTGGTTGGAAATAGATAACATTACAAGTAAATATAATCCACATGACTAAAAAAGAATTTGAACAAATAAAAAAGGCGTTAGATAAGTTGGCAGAGAGGATGGTTGAAAGCCTTGATAAATACCAACAAGATATTCAAAAGGTATGCAAAGGTGCTAAGGACAAAACAAATCGTTCCTAGAGCCATTTAGAGGGCATACAGGGCATATTAAAAGCTAATTAAACAAACATATGGATAATAAATTAACAAAAGTGAATAAGTTTCCTACATTAGAAGATTTATATTCTGATAAAGCTATTATAAATAAGCAAAATCAGCTCAATATAATTTTAAATGCAGAACCTAAAAAAGAATGGGTAAAGCAACACCCCTTTGTAAAGAATCTTAACTATCTTCCAATCGAGAGAGTTGAGTATCTTTTAACAATGATATTTACAAAGTGGAGAGTAGAGATAAAAGAAGTAAAACTTTTAGCAAATAGTATTGTTACTACTGTTAGAGTTTATGTTCAGGACCCAATAACAAATGAATGGGATTATCAGGATGGTGTAGGAGCTATGCCAATCCAAATTGCAAAAGATGCTAATAGTGCTATTGCTTTTGAAAAAATGAATTCATCTGCAATCCAAATAGGTAGTCCAGCGAGTGAGAGTTTTGCTATCAAGGATGCTTGTGAGAAGTTTGGGCGTATCTTTGGAAAGGATTTGAACAGAAAAGATAATATAAACTATGACAGACTTTATCAGATGATAGGAATGAATGAGATAGTGAATAATCCAAGCCTAACTGAAGAAGTAAGAAAGGAAATATCAGATTGCACATCATTAGAACAACTAAAAAAATTAGAAGTTCTTTATAGTGGTCTAGGAAAAGATTTTATACAATTAGTCGTAGAACAAAAGAAATTTATTGAAACTGTAAATTACAATGAAAAAAATTCATAATGTAGAGCAAAAATCACCGGAATGGTATGCACTTAGAGAATTATATCCTCTAACTGCAAGCCATGCACAAGCAATAGGTAATGGTGGAAAAGGGTTAGAAACACTTTGCTATAAAGTAATGAGTGAAAAATACTCTAATAGCAGCAAGAAAGAAAAGTATTCAAATGATGATTTGGAAAGAGGTATAGAGCTAGAACCACTAGCAAGAGAGATATACGAGCTAAGAACAGGCACTAAGGTAGTGGAGATTGGCTTTGTAACAGATGAAGAAATATCAACTAAGGGTGGAGCTAGTCCAGATGGAGATATTTTAGATACTGAAGGACTTTTGGAGCTAAAAGCATTTGATGACCAGAAACATTTTGAACTTGTTTTAGAATTTAAAGAAACAGGAAAGTTTGAGATAGAAAGTAAATACAATTGGCAAATGAACTTACAGATGTTATTTACTGATAAAAAATGGGTGGACTATGGGTTATTTAATCCAAACTACCCAGAATCATTACTGGTTCAGAGAGTTTATAGAGATGAAGAAAAAATTGAATCACTTAGAAAAGGCCTAAAAATAGGTGAGGAATTATTAAATAAAATAGAAAAAATTTATGTCGGATAAAATATTTATAGATGGAATGTATTATAAGAATCCAGAACAGAATGCACCATCATTTGTAAATGGTAGTTTAGAATTTGATGTAAAAAAGTTTATACAATTTATAAACAATCACCAGAATGTTGGAGGGTTTATGAAAGTAGACCTAAAGACAGCAAAGAATGGAAAGTTTTATGCTGAATTAAATACCTGGCAACCTACAAATAAGGAATTTAAACAACCAGAATATAAAGAAAAGGTCGTTGTTGATACTTCCAATGAGCCTTGTATAGACCCTGAAACCGGTATGGACCTAAATCCAAATACAAGCCCAGATGATATTCCTTTTTAGCCTATGGAGAACCAACGAACACCAAAACAAAATAAATCATTGCATCTCTGGTTTAGACTTCTTGCAAATGAGCTAAACCAGGCCGGACTTGATATGAAGAAAGTTTTAAAACCAAATGTAGACATCCCCTGGAATGAAAAAACAATCAAGGAATATATTTGGAAACCAATTCAACAGGCAATAATTTTAGAAGAATCAACTACTAAAATGAATACCGGAGATATGACAAAGATTTGGGAAGTGATAAATAAACACATTGGTGAAAAGTTTGGGGTCGAGGTTCCACCAATACCTAGCGAGGAACAAACAAAAAATTATTTACAAAGTTTAGAAAAAACATATGGCAAAGAATAAATCGCAACATAGCAGAGTAGTTGGAGTTTTATTACAGACAGGTAAAATTTCAAGAAATCAATGTTTGCAAAATTACATTAGTAGATTGGGAGCTATCATTTGTGTATTGAAAGACGAAGGATGGGATTTTAGAACAGAACATGATAGAGGTGATTATGTTTATCATGTAATCAAATGTCCTTTCACAAAAGAAGTTTTAACAACAGCAGATGGATTAAAAGTAATAAGATATAAAAAATAATATGAACATAGAAAAGATAAAAAAGGAGATAAGAACAGAATTTGCTAGAAGTGGTGGAAAGGCAAAGGCAAGTAAAATGACAGAAGAACAAAGGATAGCACATGGAGAAATGATGGCAAGAGCTAAAAAAGCGTTGAAAAATAAGAATAAATAGAGTAAAAAGTTATCCACAGTTTGCTATTGCATTACTTACAAGCAAGGTGTATAATAACTATGTAAGGGTGGTCACCCTACAATTATAAATCATTAATATAAAAATATTATGAAAGCCAAACTCTACAAAATAAAGTTCAAGGGCAAAGTTTATGAAGGTTATAATCTAGTCGAATTAAAAGATTTAATTATGGGGTTGAAAAGAATTCACTCCTACAACAAATAATATGGATGAACTTAAAAAAGAAATTATATTGTTGTTTCAAAAAAATGTTATTAGAGATATTGAGATAAAATTATTAGATTTAAAATTAGAGGGAATGATAATACCAGATATTGTATTTGATACTATTAAACTCGTAGAAAATAGTTATGAAAAGAATTAAATGGTATGCATTATTTGTTTTAGTTATTATTGGTGGATTCTTTGGTGGAAGTTATTTTACAAGCGTAAAATACAAAGCAGAAGATAAGTCAGTAGTGGTTCAAGCAAGCAAAACTGATTTAGAAAAGATAATGGATGAGGAAAACTTTAAAAAGGAAACATTTTTGAGAGCAAGAAAGGTTGCAAATGACGAAAAGAAAGCAATTGAAATTGAAAGAAATAAACAAGCATTGGCAGTTATTGAAACAGAATACCAGGCCATAAGAACTGAAGAAGTGGCGTTGGTAGGAAGTAAAGATGTTTCTTTAAAATAACCCCTCATGCCTTACAGGTTACAAAGGCAATAATAAAAATAGAAACAGGAGGAAATTGCAGCATTAAGGGGGGTAGTGGAGAAGTTGGTTGTAGCCAACATATGCCGGAAACATGGAAATGGCATAGTCAAAAAGTTCTAGGATACATTAGTCCGGTAACATACATCAATGAAATATATGTAACAGCTAATATAGTCCAGGAATGGATTGATAGTGGTAGGTCTGATTACCAAATTGGTTTACTCTACAATGGTGGAGAACTCAAGGTCAAAAAGGGAATCAATAAATTTGGTGTTAAATATGATAGTGGAGCTTATGCCAAAACATTAGTAAGTAATATTAATTAATATGTCAAAAGTAAAAAAAATCATAGGTTCTAACCAGAAAATAGATGGTAATTTGCACCATAGGGTCAAGGTTGTAAATCGCAAACGAGAAATTGAAAAGTTAAAAAATGATATGTTGAATGAGCAGATATTTGAGCCAACATTTCATGGAACACATCCAAACATTGCCGGAGAATATGGGATAAGAAAAGCTAAACAAAAAAGGAAAGAAAATGTGGCATGGATTTGTTTGTGGGTGTTAGTTCTAGGTTTATTAATTATTAGTTTATTTATTTAAAAAATTATGAAAAATTATGAAAAATTATGAAAAAATAGTATTAGCATTAGAGAAAGATTATGATGATGCTATGGAGATAGAACAAGATGACCAAGATGATTATGAAGATAAGATTAATAATCCATTAGAGTAATATGACAAATCAAATTAAAAACTTTATTGAGGAAGGTGAGAAGGAATTTGATAAATTATTTGATAAACAATTTCACGCAACATATCAAGATGCTAAACAATTCATCTCCTCTCGCCAAATCTCACTTATAAAGATGATTGTGGAGATGGTGGAGAGTGAAAAGAAGTGTAATAAAACTGCCTACATAAAATACACAGAACCTACAGAGTGGGATTTTACAGAAGAAGATAAAAAAATTAACCAAGCCCTAGACACCATTTCATCAAAATTATTAGAACTAACCGATGGTAAATAGCCATCTAAAACATTATGAAAATATATCGCACACAAAGTGAAGTAGAAAAAGACATTAAAAATAGAGTATTAGCAATAGAAGGAGATGTAACATTTGAGTGTTCTATCTCAATATCAGCAAGTATTATAGTAACTGCTGGGAACATCAACGCTAGGGACATCAACGCTAGGAACATCAACGCTTGGAACATCAACGCTTGGGACATCAACGCTAGTGACATCAACGCTAGGGACATCACCGCTAGGGATATCTCATATTACGCATTTTGTTGTGTGTATCAAAACATTAAATGTCTATCTATCAAAGCAAGAAGAACTACAAGTAAAGAACCAATTTGTTTAGATGGGAAGTTTGAAATTAAAGAACCAGAACAAAACTCCGCAGAAAAAGAAGCCATAAAGTTATTAAAAGACAATGGGTATAAAATTATTAAAGAGTAATAGCCATCTAAGAAATATGGAAAAAGAACATCAAATTGAATATGGAAGTCCTGATTACCATAGAATAGTAGAAAAGCACAAGGTTACTAAATTTGGGCAATATCAAGGTTGGTATAATCGAGATACTGGAGAAAAAATAAATTCATTTTGGTATGAATGTGAATGTGGACAAACTTGGAATAAGTAATTATTAATTAAATAGCCATCTAAGAAATATGGAAACAATTAAATTAAAATTAAATAAAAAACAGTTAAGTGCATTAGACGAGGCTATCGGTTATTATCATTTTTATGCAAAAGAAACCTTAAAAACAATGGTCAAAGAACCTAAAAAATACGCCATATTTGGAATAGGTATAGTAGACG
>Ga0302292_1002650_pt1 | contig 10582 bp, 6 predicted proteins | sample III_Fen_N2_1_FD_194553 | JGI IMG/M metagenome (GOLD analysis project Ga0302292, IMG submission 194553) | Peat permafrost microbial communities from Stordalen Mire near Abisko, Sweden - III_Fen_N2_1 | ecosystem: Environmental > Terrestrial > Soil > Wetlands > Permafrost | place: Sweden: Abisko...
CTTGCAGATATTCCAGATCAGGTACCAAAGCATATTGACCGGTAAATCGAATTTAGCATACACTGGCAGGCGGTTTGCCCAAAACGGGTTCCAGAATTTCCAAAACTTGTCGAGTATGCCAATTCCTTCAGCATCGTAATCTAGTGACATGGTTTCGCTCCGGAATCCGCCCTTATTGTTGCCCTGGTAAACCATCAGGCGCGGACTAAACGACTGCTCTGACGAACGGCGCTCGTTCATTTCGCCTTTCTGGATTGCCAAATTACCGAATGGCCATATACCGTAGACAGCTGACCAGCTTGTTTTGATTTCTTCCACTTCCTCACGGCCAAATTCGAACCAAGCATCCTGAAACCCGATCGAGAACTCTTCCCAGCCTATTTCGACATGATTAAAATCGGCCAGTGTTCCCGGATCGACTTCAGAAACCGTTAGTTCTCGATACTCATAAAAACAGTTCGATTCGATCACCCAGCGAATGTCGCCTTCTTCCGGATCGGGATCGAGCGCGATCAGTTCGTCCCAGGTTTCGACAGATTCTTTGATGTCGTTTACACGATCCGATATGTCGTTGAAACGTTCTTCAAACACCAGGTCTTTTTTGTCTTTCTCGGAAGTGAAGCGAAGCGCCACTTTCTTTTTTTCGCCCGGGTACCATTTGTCGAGCAGGTATTTCGAGAGGTCGAAAGCTTCACCGGTTATAATTGCATCGCGCTGGTGGATCTCGATGGTATTGTTTGGCTTTGGATCAAAACAAAGATTGAAATAGTTCTGTGTCGACATAATCAGTTCACCAAGTTTCATTTTTGGCAGCAAAACGTTGGTGCGAAAACTGGCCGGATAGTAACGCCGGTAACCTTCCTGTTTAATAGCATAGCGCACTTTTTCAGTAACCCATTCGCCACCATCATCATAATCGCCATAAAACTTATAAACAAGCGAGTCGCGAAATCCATATTTCCCGGTATCGATTAGCTGGGCCAAATTGCGGGTAATGTCGAAATTGTTATAGATGCACAAGTTTTTCAGATCGGCTGAATCGCTGATGGCATTGTTTGTGACAAAGAAATTGACTTCCCGTAGCGCTTCGGTAATTATTTTGTTGAGAAAAAGGAAAGGTGAAACGACGGAGAGCTGCGCTGTCTTCCAGTTGTCGAAGGTGATGTTTATCGGCGTTGTGATCAGCTTTACCGTCTTGTTAGTGTTTAGTTTGTTGACCGTGCGATGCGATGTGCGTTCGAAGGCGTAAGTCAAGATTTCGGTTTGGTTTGTTTCGTCGACCGGAAGCCCCGGTATGGTATACTCGACCAATGGCTCTGTGAGGTTGACTACGCGACCGCGATCTTTAAAAAAGTAAGGGTTCGAAAGCTCGAAGCAACAAAATGGGTGTGTGGCAGGATTGTAGTTGGCCGAATTTACCCAGGCAGTTTGTTGCTTGAAAACAAGGAAGTCGAGCAGGCTTCGTTCCTGTTCGCTTTCTCCCAACACGCCGATCTGGTTAACCAGGTTACCCTCGTATTTGCCTGTCGAAGTGTTGTAAATAGTCAATTCGCCACGCATCAGCAACATTCCATCCATACGCGCCTCCATTCCCGGAAACTTTTGATCGTTATCGGTCCGGCGTTTCTCAAATCGGTCGGGGTTACCAAAAATCGACTCTGTGAAATCGTTGATTGGAAACGTAAGGCCAACGGCATACGAGCTTGGGATCTTATCGAAGCAAGTTAATGGCGACTTCACGGTGATGTGCATCGAGAAATCGGCCGGCAGCGGAATGGGCCTGTTATTGAGGGTTAGTGTGAACATATACTAATTTTAAATTTTCTTATTTCCATGTTGCGTCAATGCTTGCGTAATTGCTCAAACTCGTTAAATTATTCCCGGCTCCTCCAAAACAAAGAGTTTTCGTTGGAGTCCCCGAACCAAAAGAGCAAGTCCACAAAGCCGGAGCCTCTCCCTGAATTCCTGAAAATGAACTCCGGTTAAAACAGTAAGCAAAACTTACCGTTTTATTAAGGAATCGAGTTCCCTCCTCTCCGTCTGCAAAGAATATATTTCTATTGAGTTGAAGTTTTGGAGTATTGTAAAACGTATAAGCGAACCCGTCCCCAACAACCGCCGTATTATATCTAAATAAATCAGCCGGAACCGTTGTCAAAGCCGAACAACCGTAAAACGTTGTATAAAAAGCGGCGGTACTTGCTAAAGTATTATAACGAAACAAATCGGTCGGGATTGAGGTTATATTATAACATGAGACAAACGTCCCATAAAAAGCGTTTGTACTTACTAACGTATTATATCTAAATAAATCCGTTGGTATTGAGGTCAAGGCCGAACAACCGGTAAAAGTATAGTTAAAAGCGTTGTCGGTTACATTAACATTGTAATTGAATAACCCCGCCGGAATTGCCGTCAAGCTCGTACAATTCGAAAACGTTTCTTTGAAAGCTCCGGTACTACTTAAAAGAGGATTATATCTAAACAAATCCGTCGGCAAAGAGGCCAAATTGGAGCAATAATAAAACGCTCTAAAAAAACCATTATACGAGACCAAAGTATTATATTGAAATAAATCTGTTGGTAATGAGGTCAACCCCGTACAATTTGCAAATACATAAGTAAACGCTCCGACGCTTGCATTAACATTGTATCGGAATAAATTCGCCGGGAGAGACGTTATTCCCGTACAACCTGTAAAACAACCCGAAAAAGCTCCGGCGGCGACTCCCGTATTATATCTGAATATATCAACCGGGATTGAAGTTAACCCGACGCAACCGTTAAAAGTTCCGTTAAACGCTCCGGCGTTTATGTTCGGATTATATCTAAATATATCCGTCGGAATTGCTCCGGTTAATTTTGTGCAACCGTAAAACGTTTCAACAAATCCGGCTCCGCTCAATGTTGTATTATATCTAAATAAATTCGAGGGAATCGCTCCGGTTAATCCCGAGCAATTTTTAAACGTTGCCTCGAATCCCGAAGCCGTCAACCCGGTGTTATATTGAAATAAAGCCGCCGGAATTGTCCCGGTTAATCCCGAGCATCCGGTAAAAGTACTTTTAAAACCCTGAGACGCAACCGCCGTATTATATCGAAATAATGTCGCCGGAATTGTCCCGGTCAATCCCGAGCAACCATAAAAAACTCCTCCGAACGCCGTCGAGAGAGTATTATATCTAAATAAGTCCGTCGGAATTGCTCCCGTCAAACTTGAACAATTGTAAAACGTTTCAACAAAAGATTGACAATTGGTAACTGGTTTAAATAAATCAACCGGGATCGTTCCAGATATTTTATTGCAACCAGCAAATGTTCTATAGAAGGGAGACCCTGCTGCGAGTCCTGTTGTATATAAAAATAGATTTGTAGGAATCGAGGCGGTTATCCCCGAACAACCATTAAAAGCATTTGCAAAAGCGTCGCCCGCAGTCAGCCCGGATAAAAGGTCGAATATTTTTTCCGGGATAAATCGCAATCCCGAACAATTCCAAAAAAGACCGTTTAACGTTGTAATTGTCGACATTCCCGTCATTGAGCCATTTGGTAAATATGTCATAAGATTACAACCGTAAAAATTCAAATTCTTAAAACCAACGACCCCCCATTGATCGACGCCAATTAAAACAAGTTTGAAATTTGTATTACCGGCGGCGTCACATACAAAAGAGGCGCAAGTCCCGTAAATCTTAACTCGATAAGTTCCGGCGACGGAGTAAACATGAGTTCGATTTGCGTCATTCCAAGCGGTTACGACCGACTTTGTTCCGTCTCCCCAACTTGCCGTATAATTATAAACATATCCGGCGTCGTTGTACGGACGATGAGGAATTGTTATCGTTTGATTTGCCGACGTCGTTTTTATGGTCATTATAAAAGTATTCTCATCATAAAAACCATTGTCAATTTTTATTTCAGCTATTACTGCTGGGTCGGTGATGTCTTCGTATCCGTTTATAGGGCAATCAACTGCCCAATCTGGAGCCACTCCGCCTCCACCTGATGGATTATGAAATTTTCCTATCATGTTGTTGCAACTGTTAAAATGATTGTTACTCCTATGTTTGCGGTCGGTGCATTCTTTGCGTAAAGCTTAACACTTCCGGCACTTGAAACTGTTTTAGGATAGATGTCAGCAGCCTTCACAGTTGCTATATCAGCATTTTCAGGAATTACATCAACCACCATCGCAGCTGTGATATTAGCATTTGCCAGGTTATATTCATAAAGACCGGAAACCAACGACCAAGACACTGACAAAAGGGAAATTCCGGTTATCTGAAGCGGTACGCTGTAAGTAGGTATCTGGTATAGTTGTGTCCAGACTGAACCGCCAACATATCTCCAGCAAAGCCATCCGGCCTGAACTGATAATTCAACCGGTACTCCATTCGTGCCGTTTGTCCCATTCGTTCCGTTGGTAGGTACTGCCAGCAGATTTGTCCAGGCTACATCGCCAACAAACCTCCAGGCGAAATATCCAGCCTGAATACTCATTTCAATTTCCCGGCCATCAGAACCATCAATTCCATTTGTGCCATCGGTGCCGTTAGTTCCGTTTATACCGTTGGTAGGAACTGCCAGAAGGTTTGTCCAGGCCACATCACCAACATATCTCCAAACGAAATAACCAGCCTGAACACTCATTTCGATTTCACGAAGATCATCAACTATCAGGCTTCTCTCATCAATTTCAATCAGCAGCCCTTTATCCGTTCCGGTTCCAATCACCTGCCGGTAGTTTCCGGTTACCCACTCTTCAGGATCGGCCTGAATAAATAAAGCACCTGCAGCAGCTACTGATAGAAAATACTTTTTGCCGGTTTCGTATTCACCAGGCAACAGTCCACCCGTGCGTATCCAAAAAGTATCGGCATCTTTTACTTTACAAACCAAACCCACAGCCCCGGCGTTGGCATCATTGTTGGCCTGTGCCAGTACCCAGGTACCTTCAGCCGTTTGCTTAACTGCCTGCCCAACTTCGAAACCATGCGCGGCCTGTGCAATGTCTTCAATCACATTGTTGTCGTGTATTTCGCGCCACAAAGCACGGATGATCTCCTGAAGCTTCCGGTCTTTTGTGAGACTTAACGTTGATAGTAGTCCGCGTATCATGCTTCGATCAGTTTTAGTTCTACATTATTGATGTCTTCAAGCGAATCCCAGAGCATTGTTTCGCCACCTTCGACATAAACGGGTATCAGGCGCGTTGCATCATCCTGATCAACAATCCATCGCTGACGCGATTCGAGAAACCAGAGCAGGTTCTTAATTTCGGCGGTTGGTTTGGAGCCTGTATTTACAATCCATACACGCGACTTGCCGGAAGATGTGGTTTTGATGGAGGCATCTTTTGTTGTCGCGCCTTTTTTGAGCGGAACAATGGCGGTTTCGCTCTCGACGTTGGCGCCAAACTTTTGCGCTCCGGTAAACCACAGCGAGTCGACTCCGGAAAACGGATTGACATTGTAGGCAAATAGTTCGTTTTCGTAGGGTTTATTATCGACAACATAATTCCGGATATCGGAAATTATCGAATTGTCGGAGGCTTTTGTGATCCAGAACTTAAAACTAAGGATCGGATATTGAGCTGTAACCTCTTTGTTGTACCCGAAACTAATCGGATTGATTGACCATTCGTATAGACCGTCGCTGTATAATGTGAACGGCTCGGTGATTTCGTCGACATATTCGTGCGGGCCGGAGTCGGTCATTTGTGTAACGTTCATGTGCAATTCGGCTTCGACATCATCGATCCATCGGCTCAGATACCAAAGCTTAATCATCTGCCGGGGCGACACTTTCATGTTGTTTGGTAAATGGGTGAGCATACGGCCGGCATTGATGTAGTAATCGGCAAAGTTGGTCCCGGCTTGGTTAAGTCGTTTCAGTGTCAAATCATCAAGCCCGCCTTTCAATACCCTGATCTGGTTGTTTTCGGCTGGCGTTGTCCATGTTTCCTGACGGACGCCGTTGACATCTTTCCATGATTCGCCGATTTCGATAGTTGCCACAAAAACAAACGGGGCACGTATTTTCACTTTGCCAATGGCTGGGTATTCAAAATCGTAATCGACTGGCTGCGCAAACATGCCCGACAGGTTGAATTCTGATACCAAACCAGATGGTGTAATTTCGTCGACAAACGGAGATCCATCGACCGCGGCACAGGTGACGCGGATCATCAGGGCGTGCATCAATAGTGGCGCGCTGGCTGTAATCTTCACCCAAATAGGGTTTGCTGATAGGTGTGTGAGTCCGCCTGTTATTTCGTGTGTAACGCTCATGAGTCGAAATTTTGAATGATGAACGAAAGATAAAGGAGACGGGGGAAGGGAGAAAGGACAGAAAAAGACCGAAGACGGAAGTCAGAAGAAAAGTCCGAGCGCGACCTGGAGTCGCACCCGGAGTGGTAGGTGGGGTTATTTTAGACCGCCGTTGGTAATTTTCTTCCAGTTGTCTTTTTTGCGCTCGTAGGTTTCGATCGCAATGCTGAAATCTTTTGAGTCGAGCCGGTCTAAAACAGCATTGAGCCGATCGAGTTGTGTGTCTGACATTCCTCCGGAGGTTGGGATTGTGGATGGTACCGTTGATCCGGATCCGCTGGAAGATGTATTTTTAGATGAGTAGCCTCCAACATACATTTGCTGAACTGGCAGATTTGCCAGGATCATTTTTGTATTGAGTTTCGATATCTGCCCGGTGCGCTGGTAATAATCAAAAATATCGAGGAACTGTTTTACCTCCGGGTTGCGTACCGCTTTGGCATTTGCAAACCATTCGTTCGCGTGATACACACCCATTGGCTGATCATCGCTGTTAGCCGGTCCGGTAAAACCACCATCTTTCTTGCCTTTTTTAGAAAACTTGGCAATTGTTTGCGCCAAAATAATTCCGGTTTGGATACCTCCCTGAACAGTATTCGCAGCAACCCAGGGTTGACCAAATGTTAAAGGTGAAGCGGCAATTGCCTTTGCGTTTGCTTTAGCAATGTTAACCCAAACTTCTGCAACTGCCAATCCCTGATTAAATAAGAAAAGCGCTTTACCAAGTGCCGATTCTTCGTCAACAACTCCTGACAGCATCGAAACGTAATTCTGTGCCAATCCAATTCGTTTTTCATTCAGCGCATATTCAGCATCGATCTGATCAGATTTTAGCTGATACATTTGCGAATTGTATCGACGTTCTGCTGCTTTAAGTGCGGTCTGATTTTTCCCTGCTAATTGTTTTTCCTTTGCATATTGGGCTTCAATCAATGCCTGTCTCGCATCAAAAAATGATTGCTGTTGCTCGAGTGTGGCAAAATTGGGATCGACCGGAGTTGCTGCAGTAACCAAATTTTCAAGATCACCAATCTTCGAGGCTTCCTTTAGTTTCCTAAGCTTATCCTGGTGTAATCGTTCCTTTTCTTCGATTGTTGCATTTATAGCAGCATTTAGTGCAGCTTCCTGATCTGACAAATCCTTTTTATCAAGCAATTGCTTTTCAAGGCCTCGTTTTTCATCACTCCAGCGCTGATTCTCCTGAGCTTTCTCTTTTTCAATTCCATCAACCAGATTTTCAATTTTGGCTTCAGCCAATTCTTTCTCAGCTGAAATAAGGAGATCCTTAATGCGCTTCTCAGCCTGAACCTGCTTTTCGAGCGATTGATTGAAAGCCTCTTCATATTCCTTGCTTCCCTTTTTGTAAACAGTCATTTTCTCAGTCAGGAATTTTATTTCCTGATTGAGCAATTCATCATTGTACTGATCTTCTGAAGTCTTTCCCTCCAGGTGACGTTTGGTAATTAAAGCCATTTCCTTTGCATTATCATCTTCAAATTTTTTGATGGCATTCTCTGATGCTTCTTTATTATTTTGAATTTGCTCATCGATTAGAGCTTTCTTTTCGGAAGCCGCTGAGCGTTGCAACCTGCGGGTTTCTGTTTGAAATTCGGCATCCTTATCGAATTCTTCAGCTTTCATTTTTTGTAATGCCTGGAAACCTTCCTCATTTTTATTCACGAATTCGGCAAAAGCGGCATCTTTTTCCATCATCGATTCAAGCTCCTTGTCATCAGTTGTAAGCCATTGTTCGAGCTGAGCCTGTTTTTGCGCCATGCTCATTTTGCTGTTGTTAATTTTCGAAGCCAAATTATTTGTTTCTGCAACATTGCGTTCTTTCATAAATCCTTTTTCGATGCCAAATAATTCGATTTCCTTATTCATTGCCTGATCAATCAAATCACTTTTTTCTTTCGTTGTTCTATTCACATCTTTCGATTGATTTTTGAGTAATTCGATTTCAGACCTGAGTTTAGCCATTCTTATTTGCGCGGCAGCTTCTCGATCTCCAATACTATCCATAACATGAGCATAATCCCATCCGGCATTAGTCGCATCTTTTATGGCTTTTCCAATTCCGCCAAATGCATCAACAGCATTTGTTTTTACTCCCTCCCAATCGAAAGTTACCAACGACCAAAGCATTTTATAATAACTCATTGCACGGTCGATAAGGATATCCATGACATTTCCAATAGCTTTTAATGTCCCGGCCATTGCATTGGCTCCGCTATCGGTACTGGTGAAAGCTTTATAAAGCAACATCAGGCTTACAACAATGGCTCCAATGATTGCTCCAATTGGGTTAGCTGCTAAAGCCCATAATGACTTTCCGAATGTTGTGACACTGCTGACCGCTGCGCTAACAGGCCCGGGAATACTCTGAAACGCGCTGGCTATATTCATACGTGCCGCACCTCCACGAACAACAGCCATTTGTGCTTCAACAGCCTTTAATTGCGTATTGTATTTCACCCATTGGTCAGTACCATAAGTCGAGCTATCAGTTAAATTCTTTAATCGAAGTTGTTCAGCTCTTAATTGCTTCATCGTTAATCCAGCCAACCCAATTTCTTTACGGAGAGCTGTCATTCGATCTTTATTCGTATTAAGAACCTTATTATTATCGGTAATCTCTTTGGTTACAGCTCTAAACTGATCGCTATCTTGCTTTCCGGCACGGATAAGTTTTTCTTTTTCCGAACGCAGTTCTTTATTGCGCTCGGTTAGTTGGCGGGTGACTTTTTCTAAATCACCAAGCTCTTTCATTGCATCATTGCCGTTCACAATAATGTTAAGCTTCAGATCTTCGTCGCGTAGTTTATTTCCCATTGTTCAGCGTATCAAATTGTTTCTTAATTCCTTCAGCAACTTCTTCAGTAAGTCCGTACATGAGCCTGTAAGCGATTGTATAATAGTGTCCGAAAACAAATCGGTTGTAAATTGGGAAAGCCTTCGTCCGTCTTCTTTTCCGCCAGTGTGTATATTTATTTTGTTCTCTGGTAACTCTGTTGTTTGGTTTTATATCAAGTAATCTTCCATAACCAGCAATTGAAGTTGTAAATTGACCATCCATTGAATCTTCAGATTCCACATCAAAGTTTCGATCATTCATAAGCCGGTTACTATGAAAATTAAGGAGCTTTGCAATTGCCTTACCTTGATTATCATTCAACTCTTTGCCTTCCTGTTGCAGGATCTGCTTAACGAATTCTTTACGGACCAATGCGAGTTCCATGATTAATATCCGTCAGTGTCGAAATTGAAATTGATGCTCCAGCCGTTCCATCCGCCGAACTGGTATTCAGGATCGGTATGCATGCTCTGCAGGTTCAGGTATTCAAGGAATTCGTTTCCTTCCAATTTCTTATTGCGGAGCCAGTTTTTAACTGCTGCAGTAATGTCCTGAATTTTCTGATAGTGCTCCAGTTCATCGGCAGCGTCCATGCTTCCCGGATCTTTCTTTTCCACGATAAAAATCCAAACGATGTTGTTTTCAGCAACACTATCTTCATTCACCGTTTCAGGATCTGAGCTGGGAATGGTGACACCCAGCCAAACGCCTGTTTTATCTGAGAGACGTTTCACCAGGTGATTTTCGTTTGCAACCAATACAAATCCGGCCACACCGGAAATATCGGCAACCATTTCACTTAAAAGTGAATTTAAATCTGTGATCCGGATCATGATGTTTTGATTTTATCTGATTGTTGTTTCCAGTAGAGCAGCGCCGTTAACAGGTCGATGTAGTTTGTCCGGTCGGTTTCGGCAATGGTGCCGAATAATTTCGATTCGGAAACCATGTAAAGCAGCCCGGTTAATCCCAAATCGTTTTCGTCCAGAATTTCAACCCCTTCGACTGACTCAGTGGCCGTCTTTCTGAAGAGCGGAGTGAAACTTAGCGGCTTGCCAAAAACCTCCAGTTCCTCTTCTTTCAAAAAGCGATCGCAATTTCCAAACCACATGTAGATGGTTAATTTCATCCAGTACGGAAGATCCTTGACCAATTCTGCGTAGTGCGAGGTGATGTAAGGATTAAATGGCTCCCGGTTCTGTCCATCGAAATCGGGTTTATGCTTCAGCTCGTCGAAGTTTGCCCGCACCGGCCGGTAAAGTATCGCAACCAGGTGATCCAGATCGGTGTGTTTATGGTCGCGCGTGTAGGCTTCGAAATGGTTCCATGCTGCACGGTATTCGGCAAAGGTGATATTTAGCAGACATTCATCAGGGCCTTCGAGCCATGCCCATTCGCC
>Ga0302292_1002659_pt1 | contig 10544 bp, 7 predicted proteins | sample III_Fen_N2_1_FD_194553 | JGI IMG/M metagenome (GOLD analysis project Ga0302292, IMG submission 194553) | Peat permafrost microbial communities from Stordalen Mire near Abisko, Sweden - III_Fen_N2_1 | ecosystem: Environmental > Terrestrial > Soil > Wetlands > Permafrost | place: Sweden: Abisko...
TGAAAAATGAACTGAAATGGAATGACGTGTATTATATGCTTGCTAAAGGGTTTTAGTAATTAAATATCATTTATCAAAAAGGTCGCGGAACTCGTTTCTGCGACCTTTTTTGTTCTGATTGAAGGAATAGAAATAAAGTAAAAAGTAAAAAGTAAAAAGTAAAAAGTAAACGGAAAGAGGGAAACGGAACAATTACCTTGAAGTTCCTTATTTCTCATTCCTTGTTTCTTGGGATCCATTCAAATAGTTGAGGGATAAGCTTTGTATTGTTCACAAATATTGAATTAAAACGCGATCTAACTAGCTAAAATCAAGGATCTAGTCCTTAGGCGGAAGAACACCCGCGCTACAATCAAATAATTGAATTGGGAAATTGGTCTTTGAATTTGATCAGGCTATTGATCGGAGCGAGTGCGAGGGCCGTCAAAACGCCCGGCGGAGGGTTCGTTTTGACAAGATTTTTGCTTCCTTTTCATCGTTTGGAAAAGGAAGAGCCAGTCCGGCTTGAGGACAAAAGCTCAATCAATCTTAAGATGTTATTTTACTTTCCCCACAAGAAAATGAATTGATCCATTTCTTGTTTTCGATTGAAAGCCGACACTACGATCACACATTTTTTGAATATTCCTTTAATTGCAGGATTGCTTCCGAAAGATTTTGCCGCGGATAATATTTCTGATGTGCCAGATTCAGAAAACGTAGGATCATAAAACCATCAAAGAACTGAAAGAACCGTTTCCTGAATGAAGCTAATGAAGAACTGTTTTGGTTTATTTCAGCAAGTTTAGCAGTGAATTCAATTGTTTCAAGATATTCCTGAATCGCGACAGGTAAAGTAGTGGAGAATTTGCCATCGGTTTCCGGATTTATCCCGAAGAAGGAATCAACCCGGTCAAACAATTGTTTTAAATCACGAAATGCGGTAAAGTTATAAGTAAGAGCCAGGTCATCCGTATCATTCATCCATTTGGTCATAGCAGCGCCGGTTCCGAAAGGGACCCTGTCTGAAACTCGGGCTGAAGGATAAACAAAAGCATCTGTAATTTCGGTAATTGTTCCCAGTTTGGTGAGTTTATGCAGGAAATAAAAATCTTCACCTGCTTGCCTGCGGTTCATCCCGCCTTGTTTTACGTATGCGTCGGCCCTGACAGCAAATGCAGAACCAATGGTATAGATCGAATTTGGAAAGCCGGTGAAATCGCAGGCTCGTTTGTAATAATGCAGGTAATCTTCGTAAAGCTGAATACCCAGTTTCTGCTTCTGATCTTCCATTTCTTCCATTCGGTGCCGGAAGTTGATCGTAGCCCCAAAGCAGGCCTTGTTTTTCAAAAACTCCGATTCAATCCGTTTCAAATAATTGGCTGAAACCAGACAGTCGGCATCCAGTGATACAATTACACCATCGGGCCTGTTTATCGCGTTAAATCGTCGGATAGCTTCATCCATGCCTATTTTTCGGGCCATTCCTGCTCCGGCAAATTTTGCATTGACCGAAGGTGCATAAATCGGATGAAGAACCAGGTTCTTGCGGTCGTTTTCCTTCTTCCAGGCAAATAAGCTACGATAAGTCTCCTGATTGATGCTTTTAATTTCCAAAGAGCTCCTTTCCGAATCGTTAACAACAACAATCACTTCACAGAAAGAATGAATGGCTTCACATTTCCATACCGACTCAAGCGTTCGGATTATTTCCTGTTCGTTCAGGCAAGGTATCATCACAATCATTGAAAGTGCCTGAGAAACCACTTCGTCAATAAAAGGTGGATAAACAATGTTGTTTTGGATATACCTGGTTGCAAACATTTGATCAGGATTCAGGAATTAACGATACCAAATAAAAAAATCCGAAGTACTTCGGATTTTTCGGATAAACTATCGAGTCTATTTATTTTTTTCTTGTCTTTGAATATCTGCTATTCATCCCAACCAAAATTTCTTTGGTAATGTTTTGAGTTTCATCGCCAATCAAAATATCGCCGGCATTAAATATATAGTTGTACTTTTTGTCCTTGTTGAAAGATTTTAGATAATTCAATACACTATCCAGAAGTTGTTTGTTGTTATCGGCCTGTATTTGTGCCAGTTTTGCCGATAATTCCTGATCAAGCTTGGTTATTTGCTGTTCTTCGTTCATCAAACGTTCGCGTTCCTTATTGGCAGTTTCTTGCGTCAGGAAGCCACCACGCTGAGCTTTTTCCTGAAAAGCCTGTGCCTGAGATTCAAATCGGGTGCGTTTTTCTCCATACTCTTTGGTGAAAGATTCCTGCTGTTTGGTGAAGCCATCATGCATTTCCTGTGCAAAGTCGTAATTAACAACCAATGAATCAATTTTTATGTACGCAATTTTCAATCCGGCAGAAGAACCACCATTAGCACCTGCATTTCCTGAACCTTTACTTTTGCTTCCGCTGAAATGAAGAATATAAAGTCCTGCAACGGCTATAAACAAAACAACAAATAGTACTAATGATGTATTTTTCATATACTCTATATCAATAAATCTTGCCAAAAATAAAAATTTATTGTCACTATCCATCGAATACCTTGAATATTTTTCGGAACCGGGGGAGATTCGGATTATCCTGATAAAAGCTGTGCAAAATCATGTGTTCACCTTGATAAACATCATTGAATCGATCCTTTTTTATAAACTATTTTGACTTCATGAATTTGAATTGAGATAAGATGTTCAATAAACTACTCGCAAACGCACTTCCATATATGCCGCAAAAATTGATTTGGATTTTTTCGAAGCGGTACATTGCCGGAGAAACAATTGAAGATGGGTTAAAAGCTTGTCGTGAATTAAATCAGCAAGGAATTGAAGTGACGGTTGATTTACTCGGCGAATTTATTTCAACCATCGGGCAGGCCGAAGAAAATAAGATCAAATACATTGCGATCATTGAACGTTTTACTTCAGAAGGAATACTGGGAAACTTCTCGCTTAAACCAACGATGTTTGGATTGCTCATCGATAAAAATGTCTGTTATTCAAATGTTGAAGCAGTGGTTTTAAAAGCAGTAGAAAAGAATAGCTTCATCCGGATTGACATGGAAGATTCGCAGTGTGTTGACAACGAATTGGAAATGTACCGGAATTTGCAACAAAAATATCCTTCAAATGTTGGTTTGGTTATCCAGGCATACATGCGCCGGACCAGGGATGATTTGATCAGTATGAATCGTTCACAGTCCAACGGATATTCCTTGAATTTCAGGCTTTGCAAAGGGATTTATGTTGAACCCGAACACATTGCTTACAAAGCGTTTGCCGAAGTTCGCGAGCATTACCTGGACGATCTGAAATATATGTTCGATCACAACATGTATGTGGGCATTGCCACCCACGATAAGTTTCTGGTCGAAAAAGCGATGGAGATCATCAAAGAGAAAAAAATTGATAAAACAAAATATGAGTTTCAGATGCTTTATGGTATAACGCCTGAACTTAGAAGCAGTATAGTAAAACAAGGACATAAAATGCGGGTATATGTGCCATTTGGGAAAGACTGGTTTGGTTATTCGACCCGTCGGTTGAAAGAAAATCCGAAAATGGCCTCGCACATTGTTAAGGCACTTTTTTTTAGGGGTTAATTTTAGGGGTTATTACGAAGGGAGGTTCCGAAAGGGCCTCCTTTTTTGTTTGAAATTTCTGGTGATCGGCATACGAACAGAAATGATTCTTTAATTTCGCCAAATGGTATTTATAATAGAGACGAGAATTTCTGATAATTACCTGATTTAATATTAGTCGTTATCTCTTCAATCGAATCTTCCGGCAAAACTTTATATAAATCCCTTTTGAATTTAAAAATGTGATTCAAAAGTTTTTCCTGTTCGGAACCAGCTTTGGGTATTGAATTCAGAATCTGATAGGTCCCAAGTTCTTTAAACTTATGCGCCATCGAAAATTGGTTCAATGAGCTAATTAAGACTTCAAAAGCATTCAATGAATTGGTAAGTGTAGTAATTCCATTGTTAAAGTCAATCGCTTCAATTGCAAGGATGCTCCCATTCTTGGTTATGAGCGATACGGTCATGTCGTTATATAAACCGGCCAATTGGTCTGGGCTTATCTTGAATTCAATATCTGCTTTATCTTCTATTCCGCTAGCCTTTAAGCTTGTTTTAATTTTTGCCTGAAAGTTGGATTTTACAGTTTTTACAAGCTCTGACTTTTCATTCATGAGGCTTTCATATAAACTCCCGAAAGCTGAAGGCTGGCTGTTCGCGTTGAATACTTCCAGATTGCCAAAGACAATTGTATTTTGACTGTACTTCTTTAAATATTCAAAATAATCCGCATTGAAAACATGAACGTTTTCAAAATGAATTTCATCACTTTTGCCCAGTAAAGCAGTTACTTCAGAAGCTTTGTTTTGAATTTGTTCCAGAACTGCTTTTGCTAACTGAGCATATTCCGGACTAACAATCTGGGCGCAGAGCTGTATCCGTTTAGCTGAATATTTTACCTGAACACTCTGTGGTGTTACAGCAATTAATCCAACCAACAATTTCTCTTCGCTTAATTTGCCAAGTTTTAAATATGCAGGGATAAAAAATGATTTCATTGTATTAGTTTTTAAGTGAATGCATTGTAAGCTGTTTGACAGAGCATATTCTCTTTGGATCAGAAAGAAACGCAATGATTAGTTCACCTAAATTCTTCGGTGATTCCCACTCAGCAGGTATCTGCTTAAAGATTGATTGTATGATAGTTTCGATTTCATAAGGCTGCAAAGCTAAAAAATTTTCAACAATACTTTCATAAACCGATGGTGCAAAATGTTTTTTTAATGATTTAAAATATTGACTCTCAATTAGCTTAAACGTAAGAGAAGGCATCATTGTTTTATTAAAGATCCTTAAATTGGGTACACCTCCAAATGTAAAAGCATGATCAAATGCCAACCAACGAAATTTAGTAGTTGCCTTTCCTGTTTCGTTGTTTTGAACCCGGATAGTTTGTAACAACAAATTGTAATTCTCTTTCGATCCTTTACCACGGTCATCATTTTCTACCCAAAGGTCGAACATGGCTATTTTGAGCAAATCATAAATGTTTTCGAATTTGTTGGCCTCCGTTTTCTTCGAAATGCTTTGAATTCCCATTACCAGAGCCGTATTGGCTGCCTCTTTTGAAGCAAAACAAATAATTCCGGGATGAACGTATAGCTTGTTTTTGTGTAATTTTTTTCTGTCGTAGCTATCTTTTTCAATAACTGCAAGGGCGATATCAGGAGTTGGAATCTGGAGCCTTTTGAGCAAAAATTGACAAACAATCTCGTAAACCAGACAATCTAATTCTTCGCGTTTAAATTGTGTGCGGTATTTGCAATAATAGTAGTTCCCATCGTCGCATAGAAAGTACATGGGGCTATGCCCATCAGTTTTAACTTCCTCAATCAACAATTGTGTATTTACAACAGGAATCATGTGAATGATTTATTCTTTCATTCTTTTATCATTCGCAAGTTTAACGATAAAACTTCATTTTTTGTTTAATTCGAAGCATAGTTTTTACCCGGATTAAAAACATGATAACAAAATGAACCATCCCTTCGGAATTTACATTTAGAGAGCCGTAGGCTCGGGACATATATTGTTTGAGTATCTAATATCCCAATGGTTCTCTACTCGTATGTCTAATTCTTAAAACCCGAATTTCTTTGTTGGCTTCCTTTACCTGATAAGTTATTCTGTAATTGTATATGACAAATGCCCTGAATTCTTTATTCGGATTGTCTTTTAGTTTATCGGGTTCAAAAATAAAGGCATTCTTTTTAACTTCTTCTAAGCGTGACAATACGCCTTCCTTAACTATTTTGGGAGCTTGTGAACTTTGTTTTGATAAAAAATCTAAAATATCTTTGAAATGATCAAATGCAATTCTATCCCAAATAATTGTTTATCATTTTTGTCTGATCATTTAGATAATTCCTTTAGCGCATCTTCATGGGTAACAAAATTTCCTTCATCAATTCGCGCAACAGCTTCGGTTATTTCTTTATTGTATTGCTTGCGGGTGATTCGTTTCGCATCTTTATCAATATTCAAAAAGCTTTTGACCATTTCTAAAAGCAGTGTCTGTTGCTTTTCAGATAATAAGGGCAAATATCCGTCAAATTGTTTTTTTATTGTATTCGTAGTCATTTTGTTATGCTTTAATTCTTTCTACAAATATAAAGGTTTTCTTAGGGAATGGGTTCGTTTATTCAATTTTAAGAGCCGTCGGCTCGGCGCATATTAAAATGATACCGTAACCGCCTCGTTTCAACTATGTTTCAGACGTTTAATCCTTTAATATTAGCTCCAGCTTTTTGATTGCATCTTCGATTTCACATTCCGAATCCATTTGGACATTTATACTCATTCGTAGTGATTGAAAACTTCTTGAAATAATTTGATAGTTGGGCGTATTATCTGATTTTGAGAGTGAATCTGCAATTAAAGATTCGGTATCTGCCCACATTTCCATATTCCCTTTTGAAAAGAAATAAATGAGAAGATTAAAAAGCTGAGAGATAACATTTCCCCATTCGTCGTTAATAAACTCCGGCTGTAGATGCACTAAAATGAGATCGGTCAAAATGGGGACAGTCTCTTTCCCGTTAAAGTCGCCTTCTCTGACAAATGTTTCAAATAAACCCATCCGAAATTCATCGAATTTACCATTGTCATTTCTTCCCTTTATAATTTGGTGAAGAAGATTCAATCCTTCAATTCTTCCACATTTAATTAAAGCAATAGCCAGCTTATTCTTATTGATTTTGTCATTCTCCCAAAAATCCATTAGCTTTTCGGAAGTTAGCTTTTTATCTTGTTTGGCAAATTCATCAACGATATACCAATCATAGGCAAACTCATCTGTAAATTGCAATTCTTTCAAAAGTGACTTGACATTATCGACATAGCCATTAAGTAGAAAATAAGTTTTTAATGCCCGGAGTCTGTGGTGCTTGTGTAAATTTTCATTTAAAATGTATTTCGGTAAATATTGCACCGCATCAGATAATTGTTCCCTTTCAACAATTTGAATGTGTTCATCAAGAATATAATCAGTATCTATACCTTCCGCAATATTCTCAACGATTTTATCATTAATTTCATCGTTGGTTAAGTGTTCCTGAAGGTACTCGTAAAGGGATTTTAGGCTGTCTGTTTTTGTATTTTTTCGTTTACTCTTGAATTGCGAAGATAAGCAGCTTACCATTTCTTGTAAAATATCTTTATCTGAAATTATATAATCGAGGCTTAGAACAAATCCCAAATAGTATAGAGCTTTGTTGTGGTTTTCAATGTCACACCCTTTTGCGAAGGCATTTTGGAAATCAATTAGCAATTCATTTTCCCGACACCATTTCTCAATCCATTGAATATTATCGTCGGGAAGAAATTCATTCCCTAAGATATTGTAATGCTCATCTAATTGCAATTCATTCCAATAATTATTGTCAGATAACAAATCCAATACATCCTGCTTCTTCGTTGTTTTATCATTCTCAATAAAATCTTTCAAACACTCTCTAGCTACAATGTAGTTTGCATTAAACAAATCTTCGTCGCGATCATATTCATGCCAATATTCATCTGAAGTCAATTCTTCCTTACCATATAATAAAAAGGCCTTTTCGATATAATTAACAAACAGACTTCTATTTAGAATAGCTTCTGCATAAAGTTTGTTGCTCTGTTTCTGTGCTTCGTCATATCTGCCAGGTGGCGGTAAGAATTTCCCATTTGTTTTTTCATTAATTTTTTCATTTAATAATCGCCTACTTTCCGCATTCCTAGTTATTTGCATAGAAAACAACAATTCATTAATATCAGTGTCCTGTATATTATGAGCTTCATACTCTTTTATAATCCATTCTATACATTCAGCATCAGCCAAATAACCTGAGTATGTAAATTGGTTCATTCTATTCTCATTAATATCTTTTTTTTCATTCTCAAATGCTTCAATAAATTCTGAGAATAGGATACCACATTTTATAAAAAATGGTTTGATTGCTTGTGCCGATTCATATTTATAATATTTAATAGATGCTATTACAAACTGCTTAACGAATTTTAGAATTTCTGGATAATCTGGATAAAGTTCAGAAGCACGTTCCTCAATGGATTTAGCCAGTTCCATAAAATCATTCTTGATTCTTCTTTTTTCATTACCTTCGTTACTTAGTGTTAGATTATCTAATAAACAAGTAAGCTCTGATACAGAAAGAATTGAGACAACTTGTTTTATGACAAAAATGTCGCTCGTCATCACACTATCGTTTTCCCGAACTTTCATACACTGAAGAACTAACTCTGCAGGAATTGATTGATAATTAATTGAAATTAGATACCATAAAAATGAAGATCTTATTGATCCATCAGCTATTAAAACTTCGTTCTGAATAGCTTTTTCTATAAAAGGTTCACTGCTCCATTCCCAATTGGTCAGCAATTCCAATATGGTGGGATTAATAGAATAGGTGTTGTATTTTGTTTCTAATAAATAGGGAATTAGAGCATTAGCAATCTTATTCTTTGTTGAAGAATTTTCTATTTCAGAACCTTTAAATAAACCTACAATGTTGTAAAGGTTCTGAATATTCATTTCCGGCATTAATTCGCTTAACAAAAAATCAATCAAATCTTGATTTTCTCCCAATTGGCAAAAATTTGCCAGCTCCTGAGCTGAAAACTCCACATAAAAAACGATTTGCTTTGTCTTATAATCATTATAAATCGAATGAAAAACACCATTTTTTTCTGGTAAGGTGAGGTGAATATTGCTATGTTTTAATAATTTAGAATAATCAGAAGTTAACGCTACCTGATTGAGTTGCTTTAATAATTCACTATCCTTTTTCTTTGAAGCGAGCATGAGTAGAAAGTAATATGTGTTGTTCCACCGAGATTTAACTTTCCCATTTTTGGTTAGGATTATCTCCTTCATTTTATCCCATTTATAAGCGATCAAAGCTTTTGCAGCCAGAAAATCTCGAAAAAGACTGTGTTCGAATTTCCACCATTCACAATTTTCATAAACAATTATCCTTTTGGTTAATGCTCTTATTCCTTTTTTTTGTACTAATTGTTGAAAATCTCTATTCGAGATAGTAACCTTTCCAGCATACTGCAAAACAACTGCCAGCCAAGTTAAGCACTGATGGACTTCAAATTCGTTGTCTTTTAGTTTGCCGGAAAATTTTCCTTTTTTCTTCTTTTCATGTTGAATTCGGCACTCAATAAGTTTCTCCATCAATTCAACATTATCGAGAGGTATTAGTCCATATAATTCAAATAATTCAATAAGGCTGATCAAATAAAATGGATTGGAACAAAGCGATAATAATTCATTCTCTTCCAGCTGTTGCATCAACAGCTCAGGAGTTTGAATTTGTTCGTTGATAAATTCGACTAGAGATTCTTTGGCAATTGGAACTATTCTGATAGGATTAAATATTTCTTGATTTTTTTCAACTGGCGATGTTGGTCGAAGGTCATATTGATAGCCTTCCTTATGAGAAACTAAAAGATGAATGTGAGGATAGTCTATTCCAAATTGAATGATTTCATTAACAATGCTATCGTTTTCATTTGCAATTTCATCAAGTCCATCCAAAACAATCAACATATTATTAGCTTCGTAACAATTAATCCAATTTTTGAAATATGTGTTTATCGTTTTTTCTAATGAAATTGCATAGTCAACCAAAGAAATAAAACCACAAAACCAGTTTTCATTTGAAAGTATATTGACGACGTATAATAACTCAGTAGTTTTCCCCATTCCTCCTTCACCAACTAATACAATTCTCTTGTTGCTCTTAAGAATTTCGATTATATTATTAGTAGCGAAGTTTCCAGAAACAGTTCTTGGAATATGGTATTTTGGTTTTTCAAAAATTCTTCGGACTGGTCTGTCCTCAACTTTCTTACAAATTTCAATTACTTTTTTAAGATCAATAGTTGTAAAATTTTCAACGATTTCCCTGTAGAGATTGGAAAAATCCCAAACGTTTTTATAAGAGAAGAGAGTATCCTCATTTTTCCCTTCTTTTTTGCTTTTCACATCCTTTATTCTGCCCAAATCATTATTGAGCGCGTAACCTGATGCAATAAAAATGAATAATTTCGAATAGGTTTGATCTAAATTGTGCTCAAAAAATTTCTCAAGAGTATTATCGATCTTTTCTTTAACTCTATTTTTCTCGTTGGTCACAGTGATTTGGAAAGAGATTCCATTTGTTTCATCACCCAGATCAATTGCCGGATAATTTGATTTCTTAAAATTCAAGTTTTTGAAAACATATCTTTCTTTATAAACTTCATTAAGCAGTTCTTCTAATAATAATTCGGAAAGAAATGTAATTTCAGATCGGCCTCTTCTTATCTCATTTTCAATATAAAATGACAATCTCTGAAATAATTCATCGATTTCATCAAGCATTTTCTTTGTTGGCATTAATTGGTCTGACATTACTGAGAGTGAATTTAATTTATCAATTGGAGTAAATTATTATCGAGCTAATTTAAGTATTAGATAA
>Ga0302292_1002660_pt1 | contig 10542 bp, 10 predicted proteins | sample III_Fen_N2_1_FD_194553 | JGI IMG/M metagenome (GOLD analysis project Ga0302292, IMG submission 194553) | Peat permafrost microbial communities from Stordalen Mire near Abisko, Sweden - III_Fen_N2_1 | ecosystem: Environmental > Terrestrial > Soil > Wetlands > Permafrost | place: Sweden: Abisko...
CAATATACCCTTGATAAGTCCATAGATACTGCATGCGGATGTAGTTCAACTGGGACTTCATGCTGGGTGCTTCGCACCGCTTAAAGTCCTATATATTATGGCCAAGTTGTTCTTTTTCATTTCTATTTCATTTCTATTTTTGGCTGATAGGCATTGTAGCCTGCCTTGAAAGATTTCACGGTGCTGTTCCAATCCAAAACTGACTCAATGATCAACATTGTGAAAATTCCAATAAAAAAGAAAGCTACATCACGTTTTGTAATCTTTTTCATAAATCCTGGTTGCTAATTGAATGGATACATAAATAATTCTTTTTCAGTCTACTTTCGAATTGCGGGCGCTTTCCTGTAAATCCAGGTTAACTGGGTGAAATGATTCAATCCTTATGATACATGTCTGGAGTAATAGAATACTTAACAACAAAAACGCCATTTTTATCCCGATAATTATAAATTAGGATTACATCTTTATCCCTGAAAAATTTTAAACCAGGATCCGTCTTTACTCTGTTTAGAAGAACCGGTTCTATATATTTTTTTGCTGTGTCAAGATTTATTTCAGTTTTATCATTGTTGATTATTGAATAATTATATTGGAAAGTACTATTTGGTAACGCTATTGCATTATCTAAACGAGTATATTGGTCAACCATAACTGGACAAGTCTTATTAATCTCGCTCGCTGTATTCATTAATACTTTGTCTATCGACGGTGCTTTAAAAAATAGTTGCTGAACTGCAAAATATGAAATTCCCAAAAAGATTGCTCCGATAATTAATTCAAGTGTTTTCTTCCTTTTATCCGTTTTTTTTCTTCTGGATTGTTGAATCGTGCTGTCAGGATTTTCAGTTACGATTTTGGGTAGTTCATAGCCACAATTGGAACAGTATTTATTTTTTTCCGGATTGTCTGTTCCACAATGAGCGCAGTTTACTTTTTCCATTTCTATTTGTTTTATTTTTAGTGAATTTTAGTCATTTGACACTTGAAAATAAATATAAAAGTGTTAATGCAAATTGTTTCTGTTTACTACGACTTTCCACGGCGCAACTCCTAAACGTACCGCTAACCTACGAAGCTACCTAAGAATCTTATTCCTTCCGCTTTCCTGTCAATCCCGATTAATCGGGACTGAGCCGAAAAATGCCCACCGAAAACCATTGCTGCCGGGTAGCTGAATTTATAGCCAGTATTTCTTTCATTGTCATGCAGATTTTCTTTTGAAGTCAGCGAATCTTTCGTCAAGTAAATCTTTTAGTTCCTTGTATTTTATTTTAAGTCCATTTGCTGAAAATCCGATTACTGTTCCATAAGAATTATAGTTGATTTTGGTCAACTTTCTCTTAAAAGCACTGTTTTGTCTGTCAATGTAATCTTGCGGATTTCTCACAACTAAATTAATAAATGTCTGATTAAAAACTTTGGTCTCTTTTATCTCAACGATGTCTGTCCAAGGAACGAACCCAGCACTAACTCCACTAGAATTGTCAAATACTCCTTCGTTCGAAATAATAAGTCCAGGCGACTTGTCGAAAAACTTTTTGAAAATAAGAAACCCAACAAGTCCAAAGAAAAAAATACTGGCAAGTCCAACAATGAATACTTCTATCGGATTGCTAAAAATTGAAATATATACTTTTGGTGGACTTATCACATACCAGACCCCTAGTCCTACAAACATGATAGAACCCAAAAACAATAATGTCAGTTTGGATTTGCTTAATTGAATTTCAATTCGTTCTGTTTCTCTCATAATCTATCGTGTCGATTTGTTAATATTGGCTATAACCTAGTAAGCTACACCCAGAATCTTATTCCTTCCGCGTTCCTGTCAATCCCGGTTAACGGGGTGTCTGATGTTGGTGACTGTCGTTTCTGTCAAGTTGATCTTTATGTTCTGGCCGTAAATATGAATTCTTGCAAAATGTTCCATTGCCCGCCATCTTTTTGTTCTATTAGGCTTATTCTTCTGAATTTGAGTTTTGACGGGAACCTTATTTTTTTAATTTGTTCAAAAATTTTGTCTGTACAAGTTGAGTTTCTAGGGTGCATTAAAGTAATGTGTGGTTCTTGCATTCTTGGATTGTCGTTTAATCCAAGTAATACTTGTCTGCGTAATTCCTGAAATTGTTCGTTGTCAGTTGTTGCAGGAAGAAAAAGCCCTTTTCCATCGTCGAATCGTGCAACTTTTCCGAACTGTATAACAATTTCAGTCTTTGTCAATGAAAACAAATTTGATATTACTTGCTCAAGATTTTCAATTTCGTCTTCTCTACATAAAGTAATGTGAGATTTTATTAACTCAAATTGTCTTGGATTAAATTCCTGCCTTATTTGTTCAATTGGTTCTGCGTCTTTTGGGTCAACAAATAAAGTTAATTGTCTGCGAATGTTTTTATTCACTTTTGCTCAGTCCTTTAAATTATTAGAATGTGTCATTTTACGTTTGCCACCTAAAGTAGTAGCAACACCCAGAGGCGGATTGTCCCGATGTATCGGGATCAAGCCGAAAAGCAGCCCGAGCGAAAAGATGCCCACCGAAAACCACAGCTGCATCGCTTCTTTAATTAGAGTTAATCGTGCTTTCATTAGGTTTAATGCCCCCAATTGTACTCTTACCAATGTATCCAGTGTCATTTGCCGAAAGAACTATCGTTGTCGATCCGCTATGTTCGAGCGCAACTGAATTCCAACTAATACATTCACCATTTTTAACGGAGTATAATCTAATTTTGAAAAATACCGGTTGCTCATTTGGTCTTATTGCTTGGAAGTTCATTTCCACTGGAATAGAAGTATTCGGATTAGAAACAAAAAAACGTTCGAGTGGTCCACCATAGGAAAATGTTGATGGTTCAATTGTCATATAGGTAAACTGTTTGGCGGGAAATGAAGACTGAGTAGATGTTCCTTCATTAACAATAGTGAATTTGTGTATGAAACCCACATTTACTTCTTCTTTCTTACAACTAATAGTGAATAGAATCAACAAAATGCCAATAACTGAGATGATTTTTTTCATAAATGTTTAAATTTTAATATACACTAAGCTTTTCCATTTGTTAATATATGCTGGTATAAAATCATTTTTTGTCATAATTGCTCGGGATCAACCCGAAAAGCAACCCGGGCGAAAAGATGCCCACCGAAAACCACCCCGAGTACTCGGGGCCGCAATTGCCGGGTAGCTGAAGCTATGCACACGCTTCCTTGTTATTCCTCCGGTTTCCCTTGTTCCCACTGTTTTTTCTTATCTTCTTCTTTCTTTTTATTTGCCCGACTTAATAAAAAAGCATCTAAGACAACTCCTATTAAACCTGCAAAATTCGGACGACCATTTATTGTTTGGGTAATACCCCCCGAGAGTTGATAAAATTCCGATTACCAAAATAATAATACCTGTTATTTTCGTGCGTTTCTAATTTTGTTGATTATCTTTTGGTATTTCTACAAAGTCAACTGCATCGTTCTTTTTCGAAAATAGAATGATGATAACTCCAATAACTGGCGATAAAACGAGACAAAGAACAAAGCTCCAGGCATAGCCAATTTTACGATTTCTTCCAAGTAGAGCAACAAAAGCAGAGATGATTACATGAGAAAAGAGTAATGCTTGTTCCATTTTGTTTGGGTTTTAAAAGTTAATATTTAGTTTTCTAATTGCTTCTTCTTGTCGTTCAAGTGGTCGTTTTATATTGGTAGCGGTTCGTTGTTATTCCATTGTCATTTTAGCGAAGTATTTCTACTTCTTTTGGAACGATAAACATTATCTCACAACCAATGTCAGTTCTTACAGCATGTTTAAAACCAGGCGGAGTGTATAAATAATCACCTTTTGAAAGTTTAGCTTCGTTAAAGTAAGCCTCTCCTTGCAAAACAAATGCCTCTTCACCTGCAGGATGGTTATGGAATGGATAGGATGCTCCTGCTTCAAACTTTAATATGAAACTTGGTGGTCGTCTTTGGATGTCATCAAACCGTAGAATTTTGAGATAAATCCCTTTCGTATCCACACCATCTTCTATCAAAGGCTTCCATTCCGTCTGCTCTGTCTGAACAATGTAATTCTTAATGTCTGTTTTCATTTTATGATTCTATTAGTTTGTCTGCATGACGATGCATTAGTTTCCATTCACCGTTTTCCTTTCGGAATATTTCTGTAACTCTCAGATTAAATAGAACTTCAGTGTCTTGTCCTTTCATTTTAACGATTGAGCGTTGAACACCTGTCCAGTAAGCCAAATGCTCATCGGCGTCTTGATGCATCACTTCAAATTCGTTTTTAGCACCGGGTAAAAAGTTACTCGCACCTTTTTCGTTGAAAGCATTCACTTCATTAACTCCTTGAATACAAATACCGGGAGGTGGAAAAATTGTCGAAGGTGATTTTTTCACTGATATTTTTTCTAACGGCTAAAACTTCCCTTCTACAAAGTCGTTCGAAGCTTTAAGTCGTACTTTCATAAAGCTTTCAAAGTCTTTTAACTGCTTATTGTCGTTGGTCATATTGTTATATTTAAAGAGTGTGCATTTACAATGATCGCTAACCTATGAACCTACCCCAGAATCTTATTCCTTCTGCTTTCCTGTCAATCCCGGCTAATCGGGACCGAGCGGAAAGATGCACCCCGAAAACCACTGTTGCCGAAAGTCGAATACAATTTTTTAATCCATAATCAGTTTTTCAATTGTTCCATCAATTCTATCAATAGATCCCCAAAACACAATATCTCCTTTCGTATTTAATATGATTGTTAATGGGAAGGTAAAAGAACCAAACACTTTATATGATTCCTCCGCTTTAGGTCCAATTAGAGTTGGAATATCAATATTCCATTGACTTAACACATTATTTCTTGTATTTGTAGAATCACTCTGTACTGGAAAATTTACTGTGTAAAATTCTACATTTCTTCTTGTTTTCCATTTTTCATACTTCGACTTTAATATGGGAAAGTATCTTGCGCTATAAGGACATGTAGTATTCCAAAAATAAAAAACTACCACTTTACCTTTAAAATCAACATTACTTAAAACAACGGAGTCCTGTTTGAAATTCAATACGGGGGCTTCCTTTAAAGTTTCTCCACTTCGAAACGTTCCATAGATAGTATAATGCTGCCAAATATCTGCTCCTTGAACGAGAAGCCAAAACCCTATTAAAATTGGAACCAGCATGATCATTGATCTAACAAACCAATGATCGCTCTTTTCAAAAATCAATCCCAGTATAATTCCTATTGTTTGGGCAAAAATAAAATTAGGAGAAGTATAAAATGGCTGAACACCGGTGATATATATTATTGCAAAAAATATAATTGGAGTAGCAATTAATATCGTTTTTATTAATCGTTCTTTGGAATCGCTTGATTTTCTTCTAAACAAGTATGTCATGCCCCCAAATGAAAATATACCCAATACAATATTTGCGTGAAATCCGTGATACCTCCCCAAAACGATTACAGCTGTAAGTAGTATGTATGCAACCCATGCAAATACAAACGGTTTCCAGAATCTTTTAATAGTTTCCATATCTCGTCAGTTTATTAGTTAGTTATTTCAAGTTTCGATTTTTTAATTATACTATACGCTTCGCCTTTTACCCGCAGGGCTTGAGTTTAAACGATGCGCTTTCTAAAAAGAACTGCTTTTCAAATTACTAATTTCCAGTCAACGAAGCAACCAAACCCGACTTGCGGGTATTTTGCTGTTGGCAGCAGTATTTCATTTATTTCACATTTGAGGCAGATATTTTCCAACCTGCATCAATTAATACAATGTTTGGTTTGCTGTCTATTTTTAGATCCTTTAGAATTTTAGTCACCTTTTTAAATTCATTATTGTCAAAATACAGGATTACTTTTATTGAGTTTTCAGTGTTATTTGCTTTTTCATAGACCTCTACCTGTTTAGCTAAATTTTGCTTTAGCTTTGAGTTGGATGCGAGTTTGAATTCAATTAGGGTCTTATTCTTAGAACCTTTTGATACTGAATAATCAACAGGGCCTCTACCATTGTTTGGCTCTCTATTTACATCAAAGTCAGAGGCATACCAAGTAAGACGATAGATAATTTGTAAATCATCTTCTCTTTTTATTGGTTGCTTGTCAATATAAAAAAGCCTATAGCCATCATTATTTTCTATAACTTCTTTCAGGTAATCAACACGTTTTAACGCTTGTTCAAATGAACTTTCTGGACTAATTTCATAGAATTCTGTTTCTGCCAATAACGTTTCAACTAAAATGCTTATTTGGTGAACGAACAAAGTCTCAACTTCATCAACTCTCAACTTTGATATATTCTTTGCTCCTTCTTTATTTTCTTCCTTTCTTTTTATATACCACTTAATGATCTCGGGGAATTGTCTTATGGTTTCTTGAATCGCTAATGTTATTTCCTTCTGAGTGTTATTCTTATTCTTTGGTGGTTTAGGAAGCTTTTTCTGAAAATAATTGAATATTTCATGTTTAAGTTGGTCATTTGGTATACTGTTACATATACTTCTAAAGTCTCCTCTAAGATCATGACTGTTTATCCAATTATCATCTTTAGTTAATATATCCCGTGGAGTCAAGACAACAAAGTCTTTGAAAATAAAGGGTAATGTGTATTCCTTTGGCATCCAACGCTCCAAATCATAGTCAAAGTAGACTTTGTCAACTTTAACTTTTTTGAGCAATTTAGGTGCAATATTTTCTAATGCAAATGACTCTGTGTAACTCAATAAATATTCCTTTATCAAGTTTGTTGTAAAGTCACTAATATTATCTTTCCCGACCCCAATTTCGAAAAGTCCTGCTTTTTCAAGGTGAGAAGATTGTGTAATCCTTTCTTTCCCTAAATCGTCAAATACAATATGCATTGAAGACGACATTGATCGTCCAAATTTTTCACCTAATCCGCTACCGTTGTTGCCAACTTTGCTATATCCGAACCAATTCTGCTTCACTTCAGGGAATAAATACCACGACTTAATTTGGGATATGTCAGAAATTCCTAATGCGGATTTTGATTTCAGAAATGACATATAAGTCAAAATACTTTTATGAATATCTTGATACTCCTGTTTTTTACTCCCAAACAATAAAAATGGGTCAATGAAAAGGGGAAGATCGTTGATTAGAGAAACATTAAAAGCTCCATATTCTTCCAAGGTATCGGAAGAAATATTAAAGAAGTCAGTAAAGTAAATTTTCATAATATGTAGATTGATTCAAATTGCTTTAATATTGCTGCCAACTAGTATAATACCAGCAAGTTTATATTACTTTTTTCTTTCTCTATTCTTTCCCGGGATAAGCCTTTGGTGTTGGTAGGGTTATCAAATGAAGGGGAGACCTATAGATTCAAGGCTGAATCATTCGTTTGTACCTCTCCCTTCCTTTGTTTTTCAGCTCAACCAAAAATAAAGCAATTCAAACGAATTATTGTTATGCAGTACAAACTTTATTTATGTTCTTTAACAAGAGTTCAATTGAAAGGATGGAATTTAACGAAGTCGTTCATTTCAAATAATCCAATGACTGGTAGCCATCGGATCAATCATTCGGTTCTTAGCTTTGCCCAATAAGCTACGAAGTCGGTTTGTCCAGAGTATTATCATCAGCCGGTTTGTTGTGGCGTTCGTAATGAACCACCTTACTTACATTGACGTACGAGGTATAAAAATCGGGTTGTGCCGATTTAAGCGAAATAACTGTTTACACAATCTATTTTACACTCTCGAAATTAACAGTTTCCGAAACGAGTTCGGAATGACTTTCCGGCGCTTCCTATAGTTCCCTAAGCCTGTCGAAGGGTTTCGCGATCCTGTGAGATGTGTTCGCGACCCTGTGAGATGTGTTCGCGTGCCTGTGAGATGTGTTCGCGTGCCTGTGAGATGTGTTCAAGCGCCTGTCAGAAGTCTTCAAGAGCCTGTCAGATGTGTTCAAGCGCCTATCAGAAGTCTTCAAGAGCCTGTCAGAAGTCTTCAAGAGCCTGTCAGATGTGTTCAAGCGCCTATCAGAAGTCTTCAAGCGCCTGTCAGATGTGTTCAAGCGCTTGTCAGATGTGTTCAAGCGCCTGTCAGAAGTCTTCAAGAGCCTGTCAGATGTGTTCAAGCGCCTGTCAGATGCTTTCAAGCGCCTCCGAGTGTTCCCTGAGCCTGTCGAAGGGAGTTTCCGACGGCTCCGAGATGTGTCCAATATCTCAGAAACAAAAAAAATCCCCGGCAACTCGCGTTTGCCGGGGATTTAAATAGTATTCAATGCCAATCAATTTACTTCAACCCTTTACTTACGATGTGGAAATAATCGAATGCCACTTCAAACGGTACTTCAGGTTGGTTGGCTGGTTCCTGCATTCCGGGGAAATTTCCACCTCTTCCGGCTTGCGGATTTCCATCGCAGACAATCATTCCTGCTTTTACATCCATTAAAATAATGTCGGCTACACCAACTGTTTTGAATTTCTTACCATCTGCCGAAACGGATGCAGTATAAATGTTTCCTTTCCGTTCCAGTTTCAGAACCAGTGTTTTGTCGTCTTTAATGATGTCGGCCAGACTTAGCGTAGCAACCGATTTCTGATAACCACTGCTCTCGATAAGAAGTTCAACGGCGCCGGGCTGTGCCACTGGTGTGGTCGGTCCACCAAAACCTCTGCGGGCATTGTTGGCTCTGTAAACCAGTTTCACAAAGTTTTCGTCATCCTGATAAGCCAGTACTCCGGCATTTTGTGTTTGACCCGATGGTTTTCTCGAACATACCATTTTCGATTCGATTGTCCAGTCGGCGTTTGCACTTTGCATTAGAAGGTTATTCGCGTTATTGTTAGCTGAAACAATATCTCCTTTTTCGCTGGTGATTAACAACGATCCTGATTTCTTGGCAAGGCTCCAGGTTGAAGCATTTTCCCTTATCCAGCTCCATTGTTTGCCCAGCGTTCCGCCATTGAATTCGTCGCTGACTGATTGTGCTCCAAAATTCACCAGGTAGAGATTCTTCTCGATGGTAATATTATCGGTCAATGTAACTGTAGCATTTCCGGGTACGCCTTTGGCCTGGGCAACATCTACCGAAACATTTGTTCCGGCGGCAGTTGCGCCAACCGTAGGAGCTGTTGCTCCGCTGGCCAGAAGATAACTGTAACCTTTAACTTCAGGAAGTAATCCAGGAATGTTTTTACCGTTAACAGTAATCGATGCAGGATTCAGATCGGGCATAACTTTAAGGGGGTAACTGTTCGTTACGGTTTTCCCGTTTACAGTAACTTCAGCGAAAATCAATGCAGTTCCGACTCCCTTTGCGGTTACCAGACCTTTTTCATCAACACTGGCTACAGCGGTGTTCGTGCTCTTGTAAATGACCTGTGCATTTTTAATGTTATAGAAACTGTCGTCCGACATCGAAGCTGATACGCTTGTCTGTACGGTGTTACCCGATTTCAATACCACCTTGCCACATTCAGCAACAACGGTTTTCAATTCCGGAGTGTACGAACCGCTCATTTTGGCTTCAACCTGACCTTTGATGTCTTTTGAAGATGCACCAATTTCGAACACGTATTTGCCCTGATCGAACATGATCCGTTTATTTTTGGTATCCCAGAACCAAAGATCGGCGCAATCGATGTTAATCGAAACGGTTTTTGTTTGTCCTGCCGGAATCGTTACCCGTTTAAATCCTTTCAACCGTTTGATTGGTCGTTCAAGTGATGCGGGACTGTCGGGAGTTTTAACATAGATTTGTACCACTTCGTCACCGTCGACGCTACCAGTATTTTTCACATCAACCTTCACAGTAACTTTATCGTTAGGCGTGATGGCGCTTTTACTGATCGCGAAATTACTGTAAGCAAATGTGGTGTACGACAATCCGTAACCGAATTCATACGAAACATCTTTGTTGAAATACATGTAAGTTCTGCCGTTCTTTCCGGCGCCGCCTCTTAAATTATAATCGCCGAAATCGGGAAGATCATTCACCGATTTATACCAGGTGAGACTTGTTTTTCCGCCCGGGTTAACATCTCCAAACAGGATTTTAGCCATTGCGGCTCCCTGTGCCTGACCGTTGTATCCGGTAAAGATTATACCGGCAACATTCGGATTGTTTTTCAGTTGTTCAACTTCAACCATTCCCATCCCTTGTATCACAACAATGGTATTTGGATTCACTGCCGATACCGCTTTAATCAGTTCATTCTGATTACCGGGTAATCCTAACGAGTAACGGTCTGATTCTTCTCTTCCTGTAGTTTGATCGGTACCAACAAAAATAATGGCAACGTCGGCTGAAGCGGCCATATCGAGTGTTTCTTTATCCGTTGCAGGAACTTCTGCTTCGCGATATACAAGTACAATGGATTGAGGACCTGAAATACCCAGTGTATTAATTTTAACAGGAACAATCTTTGTTCTTCCAAAACCTCCGCCTTGTCTTCCTTGCTGAGCAGCGCCTGCAATTTTTTGTGAAGCAAGTATATTTCCTGTTTTAGAACCAACCCTCACTTCGAGTAAGCCACCGTCGCCGGATACACTCATGTTGAAACGTATGGAAT
>Ga0302292_1002667_pt1 | contig 10528 bp, 11 predicted proteins | sample III_Fen_N2_1_FD_194553 | JGI IMG/M metagenome (GOLD analysis project Ga0302292, IMG submission 194553) | Peat permafrost microbial communities from Stordalen Mire near Abisko, Sweden - III_Fen_N2_1 | ecosystem: Environmental > Terrestrial > Soil > Wetlands > Permafrost | place: Sweden: Abisko...
ATGAGGAAGATATGTTCAAATATATTTTGAAATGTGCAAAAAAAGACAAAATGGAAATAAGTGAGGATGATATTCAACTCATTTTAGATGGAGAATATGAATATGGTAAATCATTGGGTATTTATCGTGAAGATGAAGACTAATCGGGTTACTTTTTTGAGTTTCTAAAATATTTACCTGTTTTCTTTGTTGTTTAATATATATTTGAATGTATAATTTTCTTTATATAGTTGTCTGGATTTTCACATTACTGCCGTTAAAAGTACTTTATCTATTGTCTGATTTATGTTATCCATTTGTATATTACTTAGTTGGTTATAGAAAGCAAGTTGTAAGAACAAATTTATCCAATTCATTTCCTAATAAAACTGTTAACGAAAGACGTAAAATAGAGCGTAAGTTCTATCGTTTTTTCTGTGATTTGTTTGTTGAAACAATAAAGGAAATGAATATCAGTAAAGAGGAAATTAAACGGAGAATGACCTATGGGAATATTCAGGGAATTCTGGATCAATCTGATAAGGGTAAAAGTGTCATGATTATGACTTCGCACTATGGAAATTGGGAATGGACGCTGGCTTTTCCTTTATTCATGCCTGATACAAATACTTCAAATCCAATTTATAAGAAGCAAAATAATAAAAAAGCAGACTATTTTATTAATAAACTTCGTTCCAAATTTGGTGCAAAGTTAATTGAAAAAAGAGAATTGCTCAGAGTGATGTTAAGATACAAGCACGAAAATAAATTAGGTAACTTTTGGATGATTTCCGATCAATCAACAGGTGGACAGCCAGTTAATTATTTTTCTCACTTTTTAAATCAAGATACAGCAACTTTAACAGGAACTGAACAACTTGCTAAAAGATTCGATTATCCGGTTTTTTATGCTGACATAACTCGCATAAAGCGTGGATATTATCATTGTGAGTTTATTCCTTTATCGCTAGAACCAACCAAAACTGCTGAATTTGAAATTACTGAAAAATACATGCAAATGTTGCAAAAAAGGATTGAAATTAATCCAGAATATTGGCTTTGGACTCATCGACGTTGGAAATATGGTAGATAAAATATTTATAATCAGAGTTATATGATGAAAGTTGCAATTGTTATTTTAAATTGGAATGGTGAAAAGTATTTACGAAAATTTCTCCCAATTCTGATTCAAAACTCCCAACTTTCAGGTACTGAAATTGTAGTGGCTGATAATGCATCAACTGATTCATCACTTGACGTTCTAAAAGAATATTTTCCAACAATTCGTGTTATTGAATTGGATAAGAACTATGGTTTTGCCGGAGGCTATAACAAAGCTTTAGCACAAATTGATTCAGAATATTTTGTTTTACTCAATTCCGATGTAGAAGTAACTCCGAACTGGCTCGAACCGATGATTGCATATATGGATGCAAATCAACATGTTGCAGCCTGCCAACCCAAAATTCTTTCATATAACCAACCAACTCGATTTGAACATGCAGGTGCTGCAGGTGGTTTTATTGATCGGTTTGGTTTTCCTTTTTGCCGGGGTCGGATTTTAGGAACACTGGAAGTAGATAATAATCAGTATGATAATGTTATTGAAATTTTTTGGGCAACCGGAGCTTGTTTATTCATTCGTTCAAATGTTTATTGGAAGGTAGGTGGACTAGACGATGAATTTTTTGCACATATGGAAGAAATAGATTTGTGCTGGAGAATCAAGAGTAGGGGATATCATATTGTGTGCTTGCCTCAAAGCACTGTTTTTCACATAGGAGGAGGGACGTTGAATGTTGAGAGCCCACAAAAAACGTATTTAAATTTCAGAAATAATCTACTGCTACTTTATAAAAACCTGCCAACCAAATTATTGTCAAAAATATTGTTTTGGCGAACAATTTTTGACTATTCTGCTGCTTTTCAGCTTTTTATTTCTGGAAAACCGCGAAATTCAATTAGTGTATTTAAAGCACGTTCGGATTTTAAAAAGATGAAATCGGGTTTCAACGAAAAGCGGAAGGAGAATATTTTATATTCAACTTCCGAAAATTTTGATGAAATTTTGCAGGAAAGTATCGTGTTTGATTATTATTTTAAATCTAAAAAGACATTTAATCAGATTTATAACAGAAAAAATGACTGACGAAAATCAATTTTGTAGGTGAATAATACTTTATAAAATTCTATCTGTTCTTAATTGGAGTTTTTATTGTTAATGTTGCAGTATTTGATCCGGTAGAATTCTTTGGATATTTAGCATTATTTGTTACCTCAAATTTTATTTTTGGACTTGCACTAGCCTTTAAAGCAATATATTCAAATGGGAAATAAAGATATGTTAATGCACTTTTTAATACAAACTTGCCGTTTTTATAATCAGAAAGCGAGCTCGAAAATACATTGTCTAATGCAGATGTTTCAGGAAGAATTATTTTAGTACTAGTTGTATCTGATAATGTTATACTAAAGGATGTTAGGCTATTATAAGTTCCGCCATCTAATATCAAATTAAAAGTAATATCATCGCCAACTTTAATCGTATCCATTCTGAGTACATTCAGCCCCTCATCATAACCACTTAATGAATCTCCGGTAATATTATTAACTACTCCCTGAAAACGAAATCCCGGTGTACTATAAGATGCTGGAGGATCACAAGCAATAAAAATTGCTGATAATAAAGCAATAAAAAGAAGATGTTTAGTTTTCATGATGCAAATAATTTTGTGACAAAGTTACACTAATTTCACCAAGTTTTTCTTCTAAAGAGAAGCTAAAAAGTTAAATTATTTGAATAAACAATAAATAGCTTAATTTCAGGGAAGGTTATTGATAGAATATTCTAATCCGCAAAATATTTTAAGTATATATCATTCAAAACTTAAGTATGGCTTTAATTTTTGAATTGATTCAGGTGTAAAATCAGGCAATTCCTTTAACTCGGCAATGTCTTTTAGTTTACCCTTTTTTCTTCGAAGTTCATAAAGAGCTTTTGCCTGATAAAAATTGAAGTACGGATGACTTTTAAATCGCTCAGCTGTGGCAATATTGACTTTAATTTTCTGAACCAAATCAACATTCACTTTGCAAAACGGACGAATTCGTTCCAGATTTTCAGGTCGCATTCCATAAATTTCGCTTAGTTGGTCAACAGAAACGAAACCACCCATCTGTTGTCTGAAACGCACAATTCCTTTAGCATAACCACGTCCAATTCCTTTCACTTGCATCAACAAAGTTGTATCTGCTGAATTTAAATCAACAATTATATCAGTTCGTTTTATTGGTGCTACTTCATTCTTAGTTTGTTTTATTTCAGCAATGTCAATGTAGGTCTCCAACTCTTTATATTTAGCCGGTAATATACCATATACTTTTCCGAAATCTTCCTTCGTTTTAAACCTGCCACCTGCTTTTCTGTATCTCAATATGTTGACAGCAATAAAAGGTTTTAAACCCAGGCGAATAAAAGTTAAAGAGTCAACTGTATTAGGATCGAAAGTAAAGAGAGAATAGGTTTCTCCGGTTACTTTTTTAGGAAAAATTTTGTAATTCTGTTCATATCGGTGCTGCTGTTCGGCATATTTACGTTGCCATTCTGCATTACGAACACTGTCAAGCGAAATCAATGACCGCTTAAATTGTGCCGCTTCTTTCAGAAATGCAGTTCCATCTTTTTGAGTAGTTGGAAAGAAAAATGGCAACATATAATTTGCAAGTAATACCATCAGAATCAGTGCAATCAAAATCAAGATGCCCGTTCGTTGTCCTTTAGAAAAGTAAAAAAAATCTTTCCACATATTTTTGTCCTTAGATAAAAGAATAGCAAATTAAAAATTTGTCAAATATAATAAATATGTATAAGTTAACAACGGAAAGAGTAAAATATTTTTGTTATTGCACAAAAAAAAAGGATATCTCAACTGAGATATCCTTTTAAGTGCTGTTTTCGAGCGGCAAACGGGACTCGAACCCGCGACCTTTAGCTTGGGAAGCTAAAGCTCTACCAACTGAGCTATTGCCGCAATTTGATTGTTTGACATTTTAGAAATACAAATGTAACTGTTATTTTTTAAAAAGCAAATCAGGAATTGAATTATTCTTTTCGATTCATGATTTTATTTCAAAAGTTTTGGGTTTTACTTTACAATTCCGGCAAATCCCATGAAAGCCATAGCCAATAATCCTGCTGTAATCAATGCTGCAGGAATTCCTTCCATTCCTTTTGGAAGTTTTACCATGTTGATTTGTTCGCGAATTCCTGCAAACAAAACCAAAGCTAAACCATAACCGATGGCAGTAGAAATGGCAAAAACTACACTCTGCACCAAATTGTAATCTTTTTTGATGACTAAAAGTGCCACACCTAAAATGACACAATTAGTGGTAATTAACGGAAGGTAAACGCCTAATGCTTGATATAATGGGAGAGAAACCTTCTTCAGAATGATTTCAACAAGTTGAACCAATGCAGCAATGATCAGAACAAACATGATGGTTCTAAGAAATTCAATATTGTAAGGTTGTAAAACTGTTTTCTGAATAATGTAGGTGAAAATGGTTGAAATAGTCATTACAAATGCAACTGCACCTGTCATTCCTATAGCAGTATTTATCTTATTTGAAACGCCCAGAAAAGGACAAATACCCAAAAACTGAGATAAAACAATATTGTTTACAAATATCGCACTGATAGAAATAAGAATGTATGTCATATTAAGTTTTTAAAGTTCGAAAGTTTATAAAGTTTGAAAGTTATTAAAGTTCGTAAAGTTCGTAAGTTTATAGAAATTAGAGATTTATAAAGTAAAGAGACTTTATAAACTTTTCACTTTACAACCTTATAACCTTCTAATCTTCTTGAACCTATTCATTACTACTATTATATATCCTAAAACAATGAATGCTCCGGGAGCCAATACAAAAATCAAAGCTCCATATTGATCAGGAAAAACGACATAACCAAAAGCTTTTCCGGTTCCCAATAATTCGCGTGCAACGCCAAGTAATGTCAATGCAAAAGTAAATCCAAGTCCCATGCCTAATCCATCAAGTGCCGATTTGAAAACAGAATTTGTGGCAGCAAATGCTTCAGCACGACCCAAAACCATGCAATTCACTACAATCAATGGAATAAATATTCCCAAACTTTCGTATAAGGATGGAAAATAGGCATGAATAAGCATTTCAACCACACTTTCAAAAGTGGCGATAACTACTACATAAGCAAGAATTCTCACTTTATCCGGAATAATATTTTTCAACATTGAAACCACTATATTGGAGCCAAATAAGACGAACAAAGTAGCTAAACCCATACTCATTCCATTAATTGCCGATGTAGTGGTAGCCAGAGCCGGACACATTCCCAATGTCAACACAAAGATTGGATTTTCTTTAAGCAGACCATTTACAATAATCTTAAAACCAGAGTCTTTCATTAGTTGTTCCCTTTCATTTCTACGTTATTATTGATGGGTTCCTTTACATCTTGTTGAGTTGAATCAGCATTAGTTTCAGTAAGTTGAATGGATGATTCAATATTCGAAGTAAAGGCAAAATAAGCATTTCGGATAGCAAATAAAAATGCCTTAGAACTGATTGTTGCGGCAGTTATGGCATCCACTTCGCCACCGGTTTTTGTAACTGATAGATTGGCAGTTGCAGGATTCTTACCCAGAATATTCTGATTTCCTTTCTTTGTTTTGAACCAGTCAATCATTTTAGAGCCTAATCCGGGAGTTTCATTTTGTTCTAATACCGTATAATTGTAAATAATTCCTTGTTTGTCAAACCCAACCATAATGTCAATATGACCTTTATAGCCGTTATTTGAAGATGATTCTACTGCTGCACCTACAAAATTGTTCTTTCTGTCATAGGCTTTATACACTTTCATAGTTTCAACCCCATCGTTCATGTCTAGTGGCTTCAAATCCAGATGATCAAATGGCGGGAGCACTGTCCGAATGGCTTCCAGTTGTTTAACTTCCTGCGAATGATTAATTTGATCTTTTGTCTGCATATAAACATAGGTCAACGTTACAGCAGCAATAATGGTGATGCCAGAAAGCACTGAAACCATATTCAAAAAACTGGATGATAACTTTTTCATGCTTTTTTCACCTCCCCAAAACGTTTTGGTTTTACAATTGTATTTATTAAAGGTGTAAATGCGTTCATTATCAGAATGGCAAATGAAACTCCTTCGGGATATGAACCGAAAACGCGAATTATCACAGTGATTAACCCTATTCCAACTCCAAATATTAGCATTCCGGTTTTAGTCATAGGTGAAGTAACATAATCGGTTGCCATAAAAATGGCACCTAACATTAAACCCCCTGTTAGCAAATGAAACACTGGTGTAGCAATATAAGCATCGGGATTGGCATAGTGCAGAATAGCTGTAAAAACAAATACGGTTAGCAGAATACTTAGAGGAATATGCCATGTAATTGTTTTTCGAAACAATAGGTATGCAAATCCAATCAATAAAGCAAGTGCAGAAACTTCACCCATCGAGCCACCCATATTGCCCATAAATAAATTCAACGTACTTGGTATTTCGGGTGATTGACCTTTTAAGACTGCCAATGGTGTTGCTGCCGTAACAGCGTCAATATAAGCCATATTAAATGGAATCGGCTTTGGCCAGGTAGTCATTGCTGCAGGAAATGAAATCAGCAAAAATACTCGACCAACCAATGCCGGATTAAATGGATTATTTCCCAACCCGCCGAAAGTCATTTTGCCAATGCCGATAGCAACTAACGATCCGATTATTACTATCCAGACAGGCAAATTAGTTGGCAAGTTAAATGAAAGTAAAATGCCTGTAAGTAAGGCGGAACCATCGGTTATAGTAGGCGAACCTTTGATGATAAATCGTTGAATTATATACTCAAAAACCACACACGAAATCATGGCCGTAAAACTAATAATCAAAGCTCCTATTCCAAAAAAATACAATCCGGCCAGATAAGCAGGAATCAATGCGATAAAAACTTGTATCATCTTTTTTGATACAGTATCACCGCTATGAATATGAGGTGAAGGTGATATAATTAATTTATCCATATTAAGTTCATAAAGTTTGAAAGTAAAAAGTTCGTAAAGTTTGAAAGTTTATAAATTTGTTCATTTGCATTATTTCTAATAACTTTCATACTTTATGAACTTTATAAACCATTTTCTATTTTTTCGCTTGTCTGTTTCTGATTATCTTTCCAACAGTTGATTTTCCATACCGAATATGATCAAGCAACGGACGATTAGATGGACAGCAAAAGGAACAACACCCACACTCGATACAATCCATAATCCGATCTTTTTCCATTTCAGTATTCATGCTACGTTCACTTTGGTTCATAAGCAAATACGGCTCTAATCCCATTGGGCAAACTACCACACATTTGGTACAGCGTATGCAATTTTGCATTTTTTTGCGGGCAGCTTCAGGAGTTTGAATAAACAAAACTCCTGATGTGCCTTTTGCTACAGCTACTTCCAAAGTGGTCAGTGCACGTCCCATCATGGGGCCGCCTGCAACAATTTTTCCGGTATCTTCGGGAATTCCACCTGCATGTTCCACAATGTCGGCGAGAGGAGTTCCTAAACGGGCACGATAATTACTATGGTTTTTCACAGATTTTCCGGTAATGGTAATAACTCGCTCGAACAACGGTTTGTTTTTTTGAACTGCTTCATAAATGGCAAAAGTTGTACCCACATTCTGAACCACAGCCCCAACTTCGATGGGCAATGCTCCACTCGGGATTTGACGCCCAATGACCGCATCAATCAACTGTTTTTCACCGCCTTGTGGATATTGAACCTGTAAAGGTATTATTTCGATTCCTGCAAAAGCTTTGGCGTGTTTTTTCATTAAATCAATAGCATCTTTCTTGTTATTTTCAATACCAACGATCGTCTTATCCACCTGTAATGCCTTCATTAAAATGGTAATGCCTATTAAGATTTCTTCAGTTTTTTCAATCATCAATTGATGGTCACACGTCAGATATGGCTCGCATTCCACAGCATTGATAATCAAGATTTCAGCTTTCTTACCCGGAGGCGGCGAAAGTTTTACATGCGTTGGAAAAGTAGCTCCACCCAATCCTACAATTCCGGATTCCGATATCTTTTTGATTATTTCAGCCGATGTAAGTGTACATTCTCTTTTAATTTCACTACTTCTGTCAATTGATTCTAACCATTCATCGCCCTGAACATCAATAAAAACTGAAGGAACTTTGTACCCGGAAGCATCAATATGTGAATCTATTTTATTCACAGTGCCCGATACTGAAGAATGAACATTGGCGGAAACAAATCCACTGGCCTGACCAATCATTTGACCAACTTTCACCACGTCGCCGGCTTTCACTATGGGCAAACTTGGTCCACCCAGATAATGTCCCAATGGAATGATGGCCTGAGTGGGTATGGGCGCTGCCTGAATTTGTTTTCCGGCAGATAATTTATATGTTTTCGGGTGAATTCCACCCATTTTGAACGTTCTCATATTCTTTACTTTTAAATCAAACTGACACTACATTATCAACTACTTTATTTGTTTTTAGTGGAAAATTAATTTCAACAATCGCATTTGTTGGACACACACTCACACATTTTCTACACAGCGAACATTTGTAGGAATCAATAAATGCCAGATTGTTAGCCATTGAAATAGCATCGAAAGCACATTCGTTCATGCATTTCTCACAACCGATACATGCCACAGAGCAAGATTCCTGAATGGCTTCTCCTTTATCTTTATTGATGCAGTTTACGAAAATGCGATGCGATTCTATTCCTTTGTTGCGTAACTCAATGATTAATTTCGGGCAAGTTTTCACACAGGCATTACACGAAGTACATTTTTCTTCATCAATCTCAGGTAATTTTGTAATAGGATTAACATGCAGTGCATCAAACTTACAAGCTACTTCGCAATCGCCCAAACCCAGACATCCAAAAGTACAACCGGTTTCACCACCATATAGATTATGGGCTATAGCACATGAGCTTACACCGTTATACTGATTATTATGAGGTCTTTTCTCACAACTTCCACCACAACGTACAACAGCAAGTGTTGGAATTACCGGACTGGCAGTTTTGCCTAAAATAACTGCCACCTTTTCCATGGTTGCCTTTCCGCCCACTGTACAAACCAAATTATGCAATGATTCGGCATGAACACACGCCACAGAAAAACCATGACAACCCGGATAACCGCATCCACCACAATTGACAGCCGGCAAGGCCGCTTCAACCTGATGAATGAGTGGATTTTCAAAAACCTTAAATCTTTTAGAAGCAAGAAATAAGATTATGGCAGAGACTGCCCCTACAAATAATAATGTGAGTATGGAGACAATAAAAATATTCATTATTTATTGGTTTTCATTTGTTTAATAAAACTTCATAACGGCAAACTAAATTGTCTGGTATGAGTCATTCATTCGCTTTTATATTAAACTTAAATTTTGATTTGAATTTATTCTTGAAAAGCAAGAGTATCAAATAATAGGGTATCAATGCCGCAATAGAGATCAACCCTGCATATACTTCATTTAAAATGAGTGCATTTAATCCTACTAATGTGATTAAAATCAGCGTAAATGGAATAACAAATGCAACTAAAACGGCAGTTAGTCCTACAGATTGACTGCCAAAAATAATTACTTTATCACCAATTTCAACATCAGAGTCAACATATTCAACTTCAATAATCTTCTGAGTTTTATCTGAAACGGAACAAACATTTTTCGCATGACAGTCACTACAAGCAGATTGCTGCGAAATAGAAACCAGAATGTGGTTATTTTGAATACTCTGTATTATTCCGTCGTGCTCAATTAGTTGACCCATTAAATTGTATTGATTTCAAATTTTGAACAAAAATACTGATTATTTATCTCTGATTCTACCTTATAAAATGGAAAATACAGCCGTTCATAAGATAATAATCTCTAAATTGCTGTATTTCTGAAGAATATATAAACTTTATTTTACTAATATAAACTTCTCACCGAAAGATATAATATAGTTCTGTTTTTTGCACCCCCGCTGCCTCACGATTTTATCTCGTGGCATTACATTGCAATGATAACATCAACCATTAGTCTTTCTTTTCTTTTTCCCACGCGGTGCAATCGCGCGGGAGAATGAGTAGAAAAAGTATCTCTCGTTATTAGCATCCTTGGATGAATGACTGTTCATCCTTTCTTGGGGACAGTCATCCATGGATGATTAGTTGTTCATCCTCCCGTTTGGTCAATCATCCAAAAATGACGTAATTTCTATATAATCAGGTCAAAAGCTTTCTTTTTTGTATTCAGGCTCAAAAAGGAAAAACAAAGGGCGCAAAATCTATGGTTCGATATACATTGCTGTTATCAGGCGTGTGTTGCTATTCCCTTTGCTAATTCTTCCCTGTTTGCTTGCAAATATCTCAAATTTTTATCGATTTGAAATACTATGCAAACATACGAGGCGTGTGTTATGGGGTCGTTTTTTTGTTCGTAATTCG
>Ga0302292_1002669_pt1 | contig 10527 bp, 9 predicted proteins | sample III_Fen_N2_1_FD_194553 | JGI IMG/M metagenome (GOLD analysis project Ga0302292, IMG submission 194553) | Peat permafrost microbial communities from Stordalen Mire near Abisko, Sweden - III_Fen_N2_1 | ecosystem: Environmental > Terrestrial > Soil > Wetlands > Permafrost | place: Sweden: Abisko...
ATCTGATCTTTACTTAATAAGCTGTATTTGCGGGCATAATTAGAAATATATTCGGAAATCTGTGTTTCGAAACTTTTATCGGAAGTACTAATGGTTTTATTCTGCCTGATTTTATCCCAATCGAAGCCTTTTAAATGATTTGCTATGAGATAGGCATCCAACAATGCCGAGTTGCTTAATTTGTCGGGGAAAGCCCTTGAAATGATCGAAAATGGAGTTTCAAGCTCTGAGCCTATCATCATAAACTGATCAATTGGCTCTCCGATTAAATGGTTGCGAAATTTATCAGTAACTGTCACTCCGATACTTCCTGCCAAAGGCTTGTTATTTCCATCGGTCAGACGAACTTTGAATTTCATGCTTTGGGTTGGTTGAAGGCTTGTTTTTTCAGGAAGAACCTCGACTTTCATTTTCGTATCTTTATCCGCGTAAACGATACGTTCAGCCAATAAATCGCCTTTCTGAGAAAACACTGACAACAGGTTCATTCCCTTGGGCAGGTTATCGGTAGGAATTTTGATTCTTCCAGTTCCATTAATCTCCATGTCTCCACCCCAATAAATTGCATTTCCATGTGTCACTGTAATAGCAACAGGATGTTTCATCTTGTCGGCAAAAATAAGGTTAGTCGAAATGAATGCAGCATCGGTCTTTACAATTGACAGTGAAAGCCCTGTGGAATTTGGAGCAGGAATATCAATGGATTGGTTTTGTCCTGTCTTCCCTGAAATAACGAGTTTATTTTTCTGCTGACCGTCATTAATGACTGAAAAAAGGCCCAACCCTTTGGTGAAAGTTTTTACCAGTGTAATTGACTGCCCTTCCTGGTTCTGAACCGACCCTTCCAGATCAACGGGTAAGCCCCATTTGTTGAAGGCGGTAAACCCTATTTTGGCCGGTGTTCCAGGGATGAGGGTTCCTCCTTCAGGAAATAATCTAACCACAATCGGATCAAGGTTTGTTGGTAAAAATACTTCATGTTGCCACTGGCCGCTTCCATCAGTCAAGGCACAAATAAAGGGTTCGCCGTTTGTTTTAGATGGAATTGTTACCGGGATAACAGCCTTACCCTTGTCATCGGTTTTAACTTTGCCCTTATCAATAATTTCACTGCCATTTACTAATTGATACTTTAATGAAGTGTTTTTCTGAATTTCGCCTGACACATCGCGCAGGAATATATAGATTTCATTTTTCTGTCCGCCGGTGAAGATACTGTCTCTGGCATGCGTTTCGACTACCAACTGATTCGAGTAAAACGGATTAATATGAAGAGGAATACATGTTAGTTCATCAACGGATGATATGGCTGAGCAATATGAAGTAAGGAAATAGTTGTCTTCAGTAAGATTTTCAGGAATCAATAAATCACCTGAAGCCGAGCCATTAATCAGCCTGTATCCATCCTGCAAAATCACTTTCCCCGATTTGTCATAAAGCATAACGAAAAGTTCGTTGCTTTGAACGGGTGCAGTTTGGCTTTCCGTATTAGTAACAAATGCCCTAAACCAGATTGTTTCTCCGGGTTTATAGTACATTTTATCAGTCATCAGGAATACTTTTTCCCTGGGGTGAGAATTGAAGTAGTCGGTAATCTGCTGATTTATTTTTGAAATTGGACTTTGATCCTGTGCCGAACAGATCGTTCCTGACAGAATAATTAATGACAATAAGATTAAAGTTTTCATTTTAGTTGGTTTATTTATTCTTAATAAGATATTTTTCTTTATCGTTGATATTGAATAAGGTATCGTTCTTCAGGTAATAGTCCTGAAGTGCTTTTTGTAACTCATCAGAGGGTTTTATAATGTTGTATTCGCCCCAAAATCCTTCGTCATAATCAGAAATTACCTTGCTAAATATTTCGCCTGAATTAAATACCTCGTTCTTTTTAAAGTGGGTTCCGTCATCAGGTTTAAAATCGGTAATCAATAATTCTGAATCACTGTGGAAGGTCGAATTTACTTTATCTTTTTTACTTTTTATCCTGAAGTTGAGTGATGCCTGAGCATTACTTAAATGCCATTTGTTGTTTACCCTTCGGTAATTTACCTGGTAATCGGCACTTATCGCCCTGACATAAAAGTCTTTGGGCTTCTTTTTAATCAGTGATTCCTGTGCAAATTTCAAGCCAGATTTGCTAAGGCTGAAATCGGCCTCTACCAATGCAAATGAGGACATATCGACATACAATTTACCCTGATAACAAGGGTAATCAATCTTTTCTTTAGGCCTGAACCGTATCACATAGGTGGCCCGGTTGTCAAGTTCGATGATTTCATCGAGGGTGTATTTATAATAGCCAAGGTATTCAGTATCCAAAAACGAGTCAAGAGTTTTGACTACATCGAGTTTGGTAATGTAATAGGGGCCCCCCTGAATTTTAAAATCCACATATTGAAACGGTTTGACATTTAGACTTTTACGTCCCTTTAAGAATTTAACTTTATCGTCCGAAAAGGTATTCTCATAGGGAGCTTTTCTGATTTCCATCACCGCTTCGGCCACATCGATGTACTGATCATCCTGCTTCAGGACTTCACGGTAGAAGGAGGTCATTATTTCGGCCTTGCGTGGATAATTGAGCGATATTTTAGAGATGATTTTACTCACGATATCCTCGGCATTAATTACAGTAATTTTAATCTCTTTTAACTGAATGGACGTGGGCTGAAGAAAAACAATGCAATGATCAATCTCCATTTCACTGATTGGAATTCTTTGCTGAACGTAACCGAGGCACGAAAAAATGATCGTATCCTGCTTCATAGGTTCCGGGATTTTTAATTCAAATGCCCCATCGGCGTTCGATATTGTCCCAATGGTTGTACCCAAAACCGAGATACTTGTAAAAGGGATAACTTCTTTTACCTCACGGTTAATTACTTTTCCTTTGACAATAAAAACTGGGATCTTTTCTACTTTGCCTTCAGGTTCTTTTTTTTTTACTTCTTCAATCCCAGGCAATGTTATAATGATTTGTTCTCCAAGGACCTTGTATCCGAATTTTGAATGAAACAACGAATCCAGTGTTTCCCTGATGGAGAGATCGGTGATTAAGAGATCCGTTTTCTTATCAGCTTCAATTAATGTAGCATCATACGAAAAGTAGACCTGCGCCTGAGTAGATATTTTCTCCAGGATACTTGTTATGGTTTCCTGCTGTATTTCCAGGGTTATTTTTTTATCCAGTACGGAGAAGTTTTCCTTTTGCCCAAAAGCAATCCTGCCCGAGAAAAGGAAAACAACAAAGAAGAATCCGTACAATGGTCTCATTTCTAAAACATTTTTTTCAGGAAGAATTCTGTTTTAATTTCTTCTCCGTTTCGGAGAACAATTAATTTAATTCGTCTGTCTTCCTGGCTTTGTAAAAGCAAATTTATATCATTTAAAGTTAATGATTTTCCGCTGGTATGGTTTACCGAAATAATCTGGTCATTTTCCTGAACGCCTGCATAATAAGCCGGTGAATTTTTACGAATGTTGTCCACCAGAAATATGGGCAGCCCAGGCATTGGGTTTGATACTTCCAATCCACTCATGTTGCAGTTAAATTCATCTTTAAGGTTGCTGTTGGGACGCAGAATGATCCTTTTGTTGGGATAATCCATTGTGACATAGAAACGGCGAAGAATCTCTGCACCCAGAGTTCCGTTACGATCGTTCCGACCCATTAACTGATGAACCATCTCGCTGTCGGGGAAGGCTACGATGGGTTCATACAACACCAGCGGACCCACCCAAAGGGCTCCTATGCGGCCTTTTTTACCAAACAAATCTCCGCTTAAGCCTCTGCCAAGAAACATTTCAACACTCTTTTCAGGAAGTGAAATTCTATTGTCTGAACTGGTCGATAACCAAAGGGCATCACTGGCACCAGTATCAACAAGCAGCTTAACGGGAACCTCTTCATTTTTATCGGTTACAATGCTTGTTTTTACAAAGGGTTTATTCTGTTCAAAAATCAATGGAAGTATAATGTCCTTGTCTCTTTGCCTGTAAGTGAAAAACTCCGGCTTGGTCAGGGTTATTGTGTGCGTCTCATAGTCGATTCGAACGACATAATCTTTGAATAGATTGAAGCCGATCATACCGTGAACAGGGATTCCGAGAATCTGTGAAATCTGAAAATTTTCATTGATGATCATGTGCACTTCCTGATCATAAGCAACAAGACCGTTGAGGCTGATCGTATTGTTTCCCGAACGGTAGGCCGTAATGGGTTCGCCATCGCCAAGACCTTTCATATCAATTGGCTGCAGATAATTCAGATTCAACTTATTAACGAAGGGCAACTCCGTGATAATCGGATACTTCACCCCTGTATCCAGAATGAAATTGAGTGTATCTGAATTATTTATGGCCACCGGAATGATAATCAGGTTACTTGATGATTTGAAATTGATCGTAATGGATTTCTTCTTCGGATTTTCGAACACAAATCCGGTCCTGTCTGCATAGTTTTTGAGATTTTTTTTGTATTCCAGACTTTTGTCGAGAGGAACATAATCCCTTACAATCAATATGTTGTCCTGGATTTCAAAAAGAAGGTAAAAATCTTTCATCAATTGATCCAGCACATATTTTATTGGTTTGTTCGATACATTCAGATTAATGTTTTTCCCTTCCATCAAGGTTGAATTGTACGAATAATCCAGGTTGAGCGACTTGCAAATGCGTTCGATCACTTTTGAAAGAGGTTCATTTTCAGCATAAATACTTATATTCTGATTAAGAACATTGGGTGTTTGAGAGATTCGTTTGTCCTGTTGTGTATTTTGACGCTGGCTTTGTTTTGTAACTTGCTTAGGTGTATGTTTCTGACATGAAGCAGTATATGGCAGAGCCAAAAACAAAACAAAGATCATGACAAATACAGATGCGGCTTTGATTCGAATTGTTTTCATGGCTTTTAAGAATTAAAATAAGGCATTCGATTTTAAAATATACTGTCCATCAACCTCTTTAACTTCTATCTTAAAAGTGGTTTCAATAACTTTTAAGATAAAATCCAGCGAGTAATTATTGAATTGGGCAGTGAGGAGCAGTCCATTAAGCCTGGGATCGTCCAGGCGGATGGTTACCTTGTAGACATTTTGCAGATTTTCAATGACCTCTTTAAGCGATGTGGCTTTAAAGCTGAGGTTATGAGTTTTCCAGGCTATGAAATTGGGATCATTATTGGTGGTTTTATTCAATGTATTGCCCGAATAAGCCAAAGTTCCCTTATCTCCCGAAGTCAGGATCAGGGTTTCCGATTTAATGGAATCAGCCATCTTGCTCATGACCTGAACTTTTCCAGTCTCAACAATCACCTCGACCAATTTTTTCCCTGGGTATGCGCTCACATTAAAACTGGTCCCAACAACTTTTATCTGGGCCTTACCGGCGTGAATAATGAATGGCTGATTCTTGTTTGGTTTAACTTCGAAGAAGGCTTCGCCAATAATATCTACCTCACGGTTTTTCCTGCCGAATTTTCTGGGATAGATAATTTTCGTGTCGCTGTTTAAACTAACCAGGGTACCGTCTGGTAGTATAAACTTGTTTAATACCTGTCTGGCAGAGGATATTTCAAGCAATTTGGAAGAGGCTTCGTAGTTTGTAATGACTTCGTATCCCGATACCAGGAGCAGCGCTGCAATCAGAACAGCCGCAGCATAACGGTATAGATGATGAACCATTAATCTTCGGATGATGGATTTCTTGGATGAAGAAGTCTGATGGATCTTAGATTCAACCTTTTGCCACGCCTTGTCCATGGGGTATTTTTTCATATCAAAATACATGTCCACCTGATTCGCAATTTTCTGAATCTGCTCAACTTCTCTCTTATCAGTGAATTCTATGTCCTCAACCGACGCTTGATTTTCATCTGTGTTTTGGGGATTTACCTCGTAAATCGATTTTGCGAGCCGCGCCCAATCTTTATCTTCCATTGACGGTTTTGTTTTCATACATCAATAGGACATTGCAGGAATGGTTTCACCCCTAATCGAAGATCCGCTATTTCCAAAAGATTAATAACAGGGTCATCAAATGATTGCCGTAATCTTTAAGTTCGTTTCGTAAGTGTTTTAATGCCAACCCCATCTGGGCCTCAACTGTCTTCACTGAAATATTCAATTCTTCGGCAATTTCCTTGTACTTCATGCCTTGCTCACGGCTCAGTCTGAATATTTCGCGGCGTTTGGGAGGAAGCGAACCAATACTTTCATCAATACGCCTGATCAGATCAACTTCAATGAAGTATTGTTCTGGATCAATTTCCTGCCGGGCTGCTTCCAATATCCTCCCTGCATATTGTTTTTTTATCTTCTCATGCTGAAGTTGATTGAGACAATGATTGCGGACAGAACGGAAAAAGTAATTCTTTACCGAAGTTTCGATGGTTATAACCTGTCGTTTTTCCCACATTTTGACAAATACATCCTGAACGGTTTCCTCGGATAATTCTTTGTTATTCAGTACCTGATTGGCAAAACTGCACAGGGCGCCATAGTATTTCCGAAACAAGGCCTGAAATGCCCGTTCATCTCCTTCACGGATTTTAAGATACAGTTCGTTGTCTTCTGTCAGATCCATCGGTTTTGCTGTTTCATAGCCGTAATATGCGTTCGGCTAAAGGTATGAAAATTTTGAAAATTGATTATGATTGATCCATTCTTCTGTTTATAAGCATAAAATGAGTTAAATGCTTACTCTGGCAGTTTGTTCAAAGGCATTTGTAAATTATCTCCATAGATTTTTATATATAGTTAATCAATTGGAAACTATTGATTTAAATAAAATTGTATTGACTGATAATGACTATATCGCAGGCATTCCATTTTAAAAGACTAAATATTGATTGAAATCTTTTGATCAAAGGAATTTTCCATTATTTTTGCAGCCTGTTTACAAAGAAGCCCGGATGGCGGAATTGGTAGACGCGCTGGACTCAAAATCCAGTAATAGCAATATTGTGTGGGTTCGATTCCCACTCCGGGTACTTTTAAATAACAAAAAACCCTTGTAGTCAGCCGATTACAAGGGTTTTTTCTTTAACGAGTAACAAAACAGTCACGACTTTCAACCTTCATTACTTCATTACCCTTCAGATTACCTGATCCAAAAAGTCTCCCATCTATGTTGAAATAGCTATATGTTTGAATAACAGATTCTCTAAATCAATCTTATTTTTTAATAGAAGGAATATCTCAATAAAAGGATATTTTACTGCAATTAATTTTAACTTGATGAGTTTTATAGTTGTAGTGAGATTGATTATCTTTAAAACGTAATCCAATGGAGAGAAGAAAAGTGGAAGATGAAAAAGAGATTACCTTTCTTTTTATTCTTTTTTTAGCCGGAATATTAATTTTTAGTGGAGCATTACTTTTATTCAATTAGTTTTAAAATTCAGTAATCTATTATTAATGGGAAAACTATATATCAGCAACTTATTTTTGATTATGAACTTTTGTTTTATGGATCCAGTCGGGGAATTACTTTTATTTAATTGATTTACTTTTGGTCTTTCCGACAATATTAAAGCCCTGTATTCGCGCAGAGCCAATATTAAGGTGATAAGTCAGAATGATTAAAACAAATATGATCTGTAAATTTTATGAGTGATTTATATACCGATAATGCAATTATTTGCATACATCATACTCAGAAACTTACAGTAAGCATGACCGATTGATCGACCATTTCATCTATAGAGAGATTCAGATCATGAACAGCATGATAATTGTATTCCATCCCTACTTTTTTGTAAAATAAACCGGAACGAAGCAGCACCGACCTGCGGCTGGAATTAAAATCATTAAACAGATTCTGCCGCGAAAGGGCTACTGCTTTGGCATTGAGCACAAAACTGAGAGTCTGGGAGATTCGCGAATTCACATTAAACTCAATGATTCCGCTAAAGCCAGACTCAAAATTTGAATTGTTTCCCGCGATATTGTTTTGAGTCTGAAAATTTTTATTGAGCGTTTGCTGAAAGGCATACCCAAGACCATAAGTCAGATCCCAGGTTGTTTTGGCGTTTTTCTGATACGAATAGTGCTTTTGTCCAAGGAACAAGGTCTGGTATAAGAACAACGGATCAAGAAAACTGCTGGGCCGGTTATCGATCGTCCCTTTTCCAAGTTTTGTCTCCCCGGTAGTTTCAAGAAACAAACGTATTGATGGAACTTTGATGAGAGGAATCGATGGAGTCAGCGATAAGATAAAAGCATCCTGAAGTTTTTCGGGTGCCTTACCTTTCGACTTTCGTTCGCCATATTGCATAAATAAACTTGAACTGAACTGGTATTTGCTCCCGATATAATCGAAATCAGAATTCACCGTACCCAACCATTGAAGATCAGTAGTGCGTATGCCCTTGGTGTTCGAATCACTATAAGTCAAACCCAGGCTTGGCCTGATATGGTAATGTGCCTTTATTTCAACTTTTGGCGTCTTGATCGAATCTTTTGGATGCACCTTCATTCCAATGGCTGAAATGCCAAAGCAATTTCCGTAAATCCCAGCTAAGCATCCGGCTAAAAACAGAGTAATTATTTTCATCGAATAGATCCTGGTTAGAAGTTGTCGGATGATTTGAATTAGTAAGATATTCTATTTCAAAATGACCGGTTGCCCAATCATTCTGAAATAGAATCTTTCAATTGCTTCAAAATCAAGTAAAACAGCATTATACAGCCGAATTACCTACAAAATAGATTTAACTAATTATGGGCTGCACCAACTCCATTTTCCTTGATGGCAATGCATGCGCCGTCTTCAATGGTCAATTGAACTGGAACTTCGCATCGTTTCGTGGTACCCGAATTGGATTCTCCCCAACTCCACGACACCACCATATTACAATCTCCGTTGGGGCATTTGGGAAGGGTGAATTCTCCGTTCACTCCCGATAATTTCTGGGATCTTCCTCCGACAGATAACATGACGTTTATGTCGCTCACCGAAACTTTTCCAAGTGACTGTTTGGTTGGCGATTCCCTGGCCAGCATGGGAGAGGCTTTGTCAAATTCTTTGGTAATGACAAAAGGTTTGTGCATTCGTTTCCCTGTTGCCATTCCGCTCGAAGATTCCCTCGGGTTTTGAACCTGGCTGGTAAAGACAATTTCACAGGCATTGCCTGTAGTCGTAACTTTCACCACGCAGGTCTCTTCAGGGGCATTGCCAACCATGTTGTTCGAAATATTGCTCTTCGATTTGACAAGCTGAACTCCTGCAGCATTCTGTGCAAATAATTGGCCTGCAAAGCCAATCGTCAGAATACCGGCCAATCCGATAAAAAATTGCTTTTTCATAATTGATCTGGATTAAAGATTATTTTTTATTCGCTTTAACGTCGTAGGTGCCTTTCGGGGTTGAAGTTTGCTGTACACCGGGTTCGTCGATGGCAATATTTTTTTTGTTTACTGTTGGAAGTATACTTTTACCGCTGGACTGGCCGGTAGACATATCCCTCGGAGCTGATATTTTCAGGGCCAGTGTATTTCCCTTAAACTCATATTCTCCGGGAAGAATACTCAGCTTATCAACCCCCAATTCCTTTGCCAGAGCCGGATCAACAGGTGTTTCCTTAGAAATGGTAAATGCGAATGCCCCTTTGGCATTTCTTCCGTTTTCTTTAATAGCGAAAGGCGATTTCATAACAAGCATGTTGTTAACGATTTCTCCATTAACATCCAGCGTTTGAGATCCTTGATCGACCGAACCACCGACAGCTCTCAGCGAAATGATAATGCTGCAAATACCAAATTCCTGCTTACAACCACCTCGGTCATCGGGTGTTCCATAGTTAACTTTAATGGAGAAACTGATTGGTCTGGCTTCAGATATCGAAGAAAATACCAAAACGAATAGAACGAATACTAGGAAGAATTTTTTCATAATCGAATAAGTTTTAAGGTTTCTAAATTACACTTATAATATAAAGACAAATAAGTCTTTTATTTGTTTAGCATGGTGATAAAAATCAATGGTGGAAAACTTTGGCGGGAATAGAAGATTCTGATTAAAGTTCTAAAGTTACAATTGCAAAGAATTTGCAGGGCATTCTGAAAAATATATATCATCCTTCAATCCATTTACCGATCGAAGCTATACATCCCTGAAGTTTATGCAGGCCTGAAATGCACAGACGAAACTGTTGTCGTTCCTGAGTCCTTTGTACCCGACCATTGAGTTCCCTGGGCTATACCACACTCACTGTTTAAGTATAGATTATGTGTAGAATGAGTGTAGAATATGAGTACCTTATGTGTTCATAAACACACAAGGTACACACAAGGTACACACAAGGTATACACAAGGTATACATAAGGTGACTAATTGACACTCCCGGAATATGAATCAGAACCGGGGGGAGTAATCTGCTTGGATACGATCGTATTCAAACCAATAAACCAATAATCTCCTAAAATGGATATTTTTCAGTCAGGGTTTTACCACAAATGAAGTCCTGATTTGATATATGCCAGGGAGTCGTAATTCAAAATGATTATTACCTGTTTCACGACATAT
>Ga0302292_1002672_pt1 | contig 10513 bp, 6 predicted proteins | sample III_Fen_N2_1_FD_194553 | JGI IMG/M metagenome (GOLD analysis project Ga0302292, IMG submission 194553) | Peat permafrost microbial communities from Stordalen Mire near Abisko, Sweden - III_Fen_N2_1 | ecosystem: Environmental > Terrestrial > Soil > Wetlands > Permafrost | place: Sweden: Abisko...
GGGAACTATTCGTGATATTAGTGATAAAAAACGTGCAGAAGAAGAGCTAAAGAATACCTTGAACCGAAATATTGCACTTCTGGGAGCAATTCCCGATCTGATGTTTGTTTTTGATGCAAACTGCAAAATTGTTGATTTTCACTCTGAATCACATGACCAATTGCTTGTGCATCCGGACCTATTTCTTGGTAAACTTGTTGAAGAGATATTGCCTCACGAAGTGGTGATAATTACCAGACAAAAAGTTGAAGCGGTCCTAACTTCAGGTGAATCTGATTATTCAACTTATGAATTGCAAATTGGCAATGAGTTGAAGTCTTTCGAATCAAGATATGTACCCTGTGGAAATAAGGAAGTATTGTCCATCGTTCGTGACATTACTGAACGAAAAAAGGTTGAAGAATCCTTAAACGTGGCTATCGAAAGCTATATGGATATTTTCAACTCGGTTTCAGAGGCCATTTACGTTTTAGACGAAGCGGGAACTTTTATCGATGTGAATAAAGGGGCAGAAAAAATGTACCTATACACTAAAGATGAACTTATTGGAAAAACTACCCAACATTTAAGTGCTCCGGAAAAAAACGACATCAATGAAATCCAGAGTATCCTGAAGAATGTTTATAAAACCGGAACTGCCGCATCTTTCGATTTCTGGGCAGTTCGAAAAAACGGAGAAATCTTTCCGAAAGAAGTATTTGTGAATAAAGGCAAGTATTTTGGTAAAAATGTATTGATTGCAACTGCACGAGACATTACCGAAAAAAATCTGGCTGAAGAGCGCATACGAACAAAAAATGAAGAGCTTCAAAAAATAAATGCTGAAAAAGACAAATTCTTCTCAATTATTGCACACGATTTGCGAAGTCCATTTGCAGCATTTCTTGGATTGACTCAATTAATGGTGCAAGATCTGCCAACTTTAAAGCTTGACAATATTCAGGAGATCGCCATAATGATGAGCGAATCAGCAACCAATTTACATCGTTTGCTCGAAAACTTATTGCAATGGTCGCGACTACAGCAAGGGATGGTCGCCTTCAATCCACACCATTTCCTTTTAATTGAAAAAGTGAATAACAGCATGCATTCGGTGTTGGAAATTGCAGTAAATAAAGGTGTCGAAATCGTTGTTAATATTCCAGAAGGTACGATAGTTTATGCCGATGAAAATATGTTGGAGTCGACGATCCGAAACTTAGCAATCAATGCAGTGAAGTATACCGCAAAAGGAGGCAAAATTTTAATTACTGCTAAATCTGAATTCAATGGAGATATTAAAATTTCCATAAAAGATACCGGCATTGGCATGAAGGAGCAAATGATTGAAAACCTTTTCAGAATTGATGAATTAAATTGTCGCCAGGGCACTAACGGAGAACCAAGTACCGGTCTTGGATTAATCCTTTGTAAAGATTTTATCGACAGACATGAAGGTAAAATATGGGCCGAAAGTACCGAACATATGGGAAGCACTTTCCATGTTGTTCTTCCTCATAAGGTCGCCTCCAATAATTAATTCGCTTGGGTTCTGGCTTACTCTATCGGTTAACAAAAAGCCTTTTAAAACCATTTCCTTTTCTTGAAATAAACAGTAAGCGAAAGGGTAATCGATGCCAAAACCATCCAAAAATACAAGTATCCAAATTTGAGTTTAATTTCCGGAAGGTATTCGAAATTAGTTCCGTAAACGCCTGCCACAAAGGTAAGAGGAATGAAGAATGCCGAAAAAACAGTTAGTACTTTCATGATTTCGTTTGCCCTCAGGTCCAGATTGGCATGGTAAATATTCATCTGGTCGTTCAGCATAATCTGATAGATTTCAACGGTTTCAGTGGCCTGCACAACCAAATCATTTAGGTCACGAAAGTATTTCATGTTCTCCTCTTTAATAAATCCCGATTCGTTTTCAATCAGGTGGTGCAAGATTTCTTTAACCGGCCGGATATTTTTTCGCAGAAAATTGATCTCAGTTTTGTGCTTGTATATTTCTTCAATCAATCCCTTTTGTTTCGGGATAAAAATTCGACCTTCAGTTTTTTCGATGATACTGCCAAGTATTTCAATGTTGAGAAGATAATTGTCTACAATGGTATCCAGCAGGACATATGTCAGATAATCTGCACCTTTCCTCCTCACTCGACCAGTCCCTTTCCGCATCCGTTCGCGAATGGTATCAAAGTAATGTCCTTCTTTTTCCTGAAGTGTGATAAGGTAGTTGTCGTCTAAAATCAAGGAAATCTGATCGGAGGTCAATTCTTTGGTTTTCTCATCGAAATCCAGAATTTTCAGGATGATAATCAATAATTTATCGTTTTCGGTAATCTTGGGCCGTTGGTCGGTATTGAGCATATCCTCGAGCAAAAGGCTATGAATTTCAAATAATTCGCCTAGTTTCTGAATCATCTCAGCATCGTGCAAACCATAGACACTAATCCAGCTAACCGTATTTTCTGAAAGATAAGGCATGCAATCTTCCAAATGCTCTGGCTCTTTTTCAATTAGAGTCTCATTTGTAAAATTGATGAGCCGAATCAGTGGATTTTCAATTTTTTTGATTCCCAGGTGGATGAGTGAACCAGGTATTTTACCTAAAGCTTGTTTACGGTCGTTTAGAAATCGTGCCATTATTGAAATCGGATTGAATTAAGTTTGGATGCGAAAATAAGCATAATGTTTTTTCAATCACAAGCTTTCTAATGGTTTTCAATTCGAATCGGATTCATCAGCATTTTTATTAGGGCCATACCGGTCGGGCACAAAAGTCTGATCCGAAATTGGCGGTCTTACATACGCTGGATTTTCTTTCCTTGGGGGCAGAACGATGGGGTCAACCGGAACATGTTCATACGGAATCTGGCTCAGCAAATGGCTGATGCAATTCAGTCTGGCTAGTTTTTGATTGTCCGCCGGAACCACAAACCAAGGAGATTGTTTCATGTCGGTATATTTAAACATCTCATCTTTTGCTTTGGAATATTCAACCCATTTTTCGCGCGAAATAACGTCCATAGGGCTCAGTTTCCACGATTTTGTCGGGTCATTTAACCGTTCCTGAAAGCGGATTTCCTGCTCCTCGTCAGAAACTGAAAACCAGTATTTAATCAGGATTGTTCCTGAACGGATAAGCATCTGCTCAAATTCAGGACAACTTCTGAAAAATTCCTGGTATTGATCTTCAGTACAAAACCCCATCACCCGTTCAACTCCGGCGCGATTGTACCAGCTGCGGTCGAACAAAACGATTTCGCCGCCAAACGGGAGGTGCTTTGCATATCGCTGGAAATACCACTCCGACTTTTCTTTTTCAGTAGGAGTGCCCAACGCAGCTATGCGACAAATACGTGGATTCAATGGTTCGGTGATTCGTTTAATTACGCCACCTTTGCCTGCAGCATCACGGCCTTCAAACAAAACAACCACCTTGAGCTGTTTGAATTTCACCCATTCCTGAAGTTTGATCAACTCAATTTCGAGCTTCCGCAGTTCTTTATTGTATCTTTTTTTGCTGATCAGCCGGTGATCCTTTTTCTCAGGTTCAACATGTTTAAGGTGTTTGCCTTCATGCCTCGAATGTTTCTTATCTGAATCTTTACCCATGGTGTGTTGCTTTAAAGTCAGAACTAAATATCCTGAAAATTACAAAATATCAAACAGTTAATCAACAATGAAGTTCATGGCGTTCATCTCTCTTAAAAAGATGGAGTCCTTAAACTTCCTACGAACACTTTTCCTCTTTAATGACTACATTTGCACCCTAATATTTTGATTTTGGAGCGGAAGGATTTTAGGAGTCTGTTCAGGAAGCACGACCTCACCAGCGAATTGCGCAATTTATTGAATACCCCGGGTGAAAAGATTCACCTGCAGGGACTCGTTGGCTCATCGCGAAGCATCTTAACCAGTTTACTTTGCGAAGAAATACAAAAAACATTTGTTATTTGTCTGAACGACAAGGAAGAGGCGGCCTATTTTTACGATGATCTTAATATTCTTCTTCCTGAATTTCCGGTGCTGTTTTTCCCTTCATCGTACAAACGATCGGTGCATTACGAAACCATCGAGCAGGAAAACATCATCTTGCGAACCGAAGTCCTCAACCGGTTAAAAGCTGAAAATCAGTTGCTCATTGTAACTTATCCTGAAGCTTTGGTCGAAAAGGTGATTTCGAGTGAAGGACTTGCCTCGCATACCTTTCAGGTATCGAAAGGCGATAAACTATCCATCGAATTTGTGAATGAAGTGCTGTTTGAATATGGTTTCGAACGGGTTGATTTTGTGTATGAACCCGGCCAATATTCCATTCGCGGAAGTATTGTCGATGTTTATTCCTTTTCGAGCGAAGATCCTTATCGCCTTGACTTTTTTGGCGACGAAGTGGATACCATCCGCAGTTTCAATCTCGACAACCAGATTTCGAAGGAGGCGCTAAACAGAATCAGCATCATTCCCAACATTCAACAGGATTTAAAAGGCGAAGAACGTATCAGCTTTCTCGATTTCATTCCGGAAGATACATTGCTTTTCATGAATGACATTCAGCTGATTATCGATCAAATGCAATACAATTTCGATCAGACTATCGAAAAGGCCGAAACCGAAGAAGAGCGTAGAATATGGTTCGCCAAATTACTTTCAGGAGAAGTTTTCTCCAAAGATATTAAGCGTTTCACCTGTGCCGAGTTTGGGCAAAAAATCTATTTCAAGCAATCGAAAATCGTTACCTACCATACCAATCACCAACCTGTTTTCCACAAAAATTTTGACATGCTTGCCGAAAACCTGATCGACTATCAGAATTTCGGCTTCACAAATTATATTTTATCGACTAACGTTTCACAAACCGACCGCCTGAAAGCCATTTTCGACGACAAAGGGCTGAATGTGAGTTTTCGTCCAGTCAATTTTACCTTGCACGAAGGATTTATTGATCACGACCGGAAAATTTGTTGTTACACCGATCACCAGATTTTTGAACGCTACCACCGCTTCGAAATCAAAACGCGCAAAGCCGAGCGCGACAGCATTACTTTTAAAGAGCTGAACAAGTTGCATACGGGCGACTGGGTGGTCCATGTCGACCACGGTATCGGAAAATTTATGGGTCTGGTAAAAACTGAAGTAGATGGTAAACTTCAGGAGGCCATTCGACTAAGTTACAGAGATAACGATGTGTTGCTGGTGAGCATTCACAACCTGCACCGCATCTCAAAATACAAAGGCAAGGATGGCACTGAGCCAAATATCAGCAAATTAGGCAGTGGAGCATGGCAAAAGCTGAAAGACCGCACCAAATTAAAGGTAAAAGACATTGCCAAAGAGTTGATCGAATTGTATGCCGCCCGGCGCCAGGAACTAGGATTTGCTTTTTCACCAGATTCTTACCTTCAGAACGAGTTGGAAGCTTCGTTTATATACGAGGACACCCCCGACCAGGTGAAATCGACCATTGCGGTAAAAGAAGATATGGAAAAGGAAATTCCGATGGATCGGCTGGTCTGCGGCGACGTGGGTTTCGGCAAAACCGAAATTGCAATTCGAGCAGCTTTCAAAGCTGTGGCTGACAGCAAACAGGTGGCCATTTTGGTTCCAACGACAATTCTGGCGCTTCAGCATTTCAAGACCTTTACTGACCGACTTGCAGATTTTCCGGCGAGAGTCGAATACATCAGCCGATTGCGGAAACCTGCCGATGTGAAACAGGTGCTGGAGGATACCAAAGCCGGAAAAGTTGACATTCTGATCGGTACGCACAAACTGGTTGGCAAACAGGTTATTTTTAAAGATCTGGGATTGCTGATTGTGGACGAGGAACAAAAATTTGGTGTTTCGGTAAAAGAAAAACTGAAACAAATGAAGCTGAATGTGGATACGCTCACACTAACAGCTACGCCGATTCCGCGAACTTTACAGTTTTCGATGATGGGCGCCCGTGACTTATCGATTATACAAACTCCCCCACCCAACCGATACCCAATACAGACCGAACTGCATGAATTTGGTGAAGATATTATACGCGAAGCAATTCAATACGAGATGGCTCGCGAAGGACAGGTTTTTTTTCTCCATAACCGGGTCTCGAATATTTACGAGGTTGAGGCGGTCATCAAAAAGATTGTACCGGGTGTCCGAACTGTAGTCGGGCACGGACAGATGGAGGGTGATAAGCTTGAAAATGTGATGATGGATTTTATCAACGGCGAATTCGATGTACTGATTTCAACCACCATTATCGAGTCGGGGCTGGACATTCCGAATGCGAATACGATCATCATCAATCACGCAGAAAACTTTGGCTTGAGCGATTTGCACCAATTGCGCGGTCGGGTTGGCCGCTCGAATAAAAAAGCATTCTGTTACCTGTTAGCACCACCACTTTCAACGGTTACCACGGAAGCACGCCGTCGTTTACGCGCCATCGAAGAATTTTCGGAACTGGGAAGTGGCTTCAACATTGCCATGCAGGACTTGGATATTCGTGGCGCCGGAAATTTGTTGGGTGCGGAGCAGAGCGGTTTTATTGCCGACATTGGTTTTGAAACCTATCACCGAATCCTGAACGAAGCCATTCAGGAGTTGAAACAAACCGATTTTAAAGAGATTTTCAAGGACGAAAAAGAAGATTCGTCGCAAGCTTTCCTGAATGTGAAATTTGGCAGCGATTGCCAGATTGATACCGATTTGCAATTGCTGTTTCCGGATAAATATATACAAAGCACTTCGGAACGCATGCTGCTTTACCGCGAATTGGACAACCTGGAAAGTGAAGACGCTTTGGTGCAGTTCGAAGCCGGTCTGGTTGACCGTTTTGGCAAATTACCGAACGAAAGCATTGAATTGATTGAAGTGGTTCGCCTGCGTTGGGCTGCTATAAAGGTGGGCATGGAAAAGATTATCCTGAAGAACCACAAAATGGTTTGCCATTTCATTTCCGATCCGCAGTCGGTATTTTACCAGTCGCCCGCATTTAGTCAGGTTCTTCGGTATGTGCAAACCCATCCACAAACCTGCCGTATGAAAGAAGGAAACAACCGTCTTTCGCTCACCTTTGATAAAGTGAAAAGCGTAAAAAAGGCAAAAGAGGTGCTGGAGGGAGTTGGGGAATAAATGGAAGAATTAAGTCTTTACAATCCTCCTGATATATTTCCACAAAACCAAATATTGTTTAGTTTGAAAGAAATAATTAATTAACTCAAGCACAATAAAACCAACTAAAATAGATATCCCGACTTGTATCCAATGAGGAATATCATTGACCAGAACATCTTTTCTCTTCACTATCCCAAAAAGATTCTTAATGTTTCTTCTTTCTAAAACGTTGTGAGAAAATGTAGTCGTCACCCACATTCCAACAGTAAAACCAACCAGATTCCCGAGCGCTTGTCGAAAGATAAACTTCTTTATACTAAGAAAAGAAAATTTCTCACGTAAAGTCCAGGATGCTTTGATTTTCAGAAACTCTTCATCTACGAGCTCAGAATGATCCCATATCCCTTTCACTTTATAGAAATACTCTTTATTCTTTTCGCTTTGGTTGAACCATTCTAAGAACATTTCCTGATCTTCTGCTGACTCATCTTCTGCCAAATGTCTTGATAGGAGATTCCATATTTTAGTGTCATGCATAAACGATTTAATTTTGTCAAATGTACACTATATTAATCTATCAACCCGGTGATGGAACAATTGCCTTTAGCGCTTAACCATTTTTTCGACACCGATTTAAGAATAATGGCCACTTAAATACTTTCCCTGAAGTTCTACTAAATTGTTCTTTGCCAAAATGCTTTTTTCAACCTATCAGCTCATCAATCTTTAAATTAATTATCGATACTTGATTTTTCGTTTGGCTTCCAGATAAGTTTTATTTCCAGATTTCCAGTACATCCGGTTCCAGTTGCCCTTATTGTCAACCTTATAATAGATGTCCTGTATCTGGTTTTTACCGAATTCCTGTACTTCCAACATCAGGTCGACCGAATAATGGCTAACCATGCGGGAACCTTCCATTTCATTACTTATTATTGTTCTAAAACCCGAGTCCTGGTCAATACGCTCTATACTTATTAATTTACCAGATTCGTCGTAAAATAAATTGCATTTTTCGTTGCCTGAAACATTGCCATTTTCGTCAATCAGCGTTCTGGTAAATGAGCTAAGTTGGTTGTTTTTGTATTGGGCATCCTGTTCAATAAGGTATAAACTACGCGTGTGTTCTTTCGCATCAAATGCCCAGTAATTTACTTTTACAATCTGGCCAGCACTGTTTCTGAAGTTTTCGTGCTCGATATAATCACCCGTCTGTTCATTTCCTTTGGCGGTAAAAACTTCGCGTTCGATCCATCTATTATTGGCTGTATCGCGCTGATATTGGTATTCAGCTACTATATCTCTTTGAAAAGTATTAATCCGTTTTACAAGTTGCGAATTTTCATCAAACCAATAGGTATATTTCCATCCGGAGAAAGCCCCCGTCTTTAATTTGGCTTTGCGAAAATCCGGATTTCGATCTGCTTTTCCATATCTTTTCTCAATAACCCACTCAATATTTCCTTTGAAATCATCAATCTTTGGAAAGAGTTGCGCAAATGCAAAACACGGAAAAAGAATCAGAAAGTATATCGCGATAAATTTCATCTGTATAAAATCTGTTTTTTATTTGTCAGATGGAACTCCATGACAAAATTTAGCCATCCGCCGGTATCAAAAGCCGAAATTATTGTCATGTTCGTTTCATAGTTGAAATCCGGAATTGTCAGTTGCTCAAAAATAATGAATTAACCGAATAAATCGGATACGAAACCGTAATTACGAATCATTATCAAAATCAGTCTTTCAGGAAGAAAACAGTTGCGGCAATCAGTCCGGCTGAAACGACAATCCAACGCAGAAGTTCTGGTTTGATTTTTCCGGCCAGCTTACCGCCAATTAGTCCTCCACCTAGTGAACCAAAAATCATGATTAAGGCAATCATCCAGTCCACTTTTCCGGAGAAAGCAAAGTAGATAGCTGCTGCCAGATTAATGGCGAACCCGAGCGCCTGCTTCAAAAAATTCAGGCGTGTAAGTGAATCGTCGGTTACCAGTCCTAAGGTAGCCATTAAGATTACACCCAAGCCAGCACCAAAATATCCTCCATAAATAGATGCTCCTAAAACTAACGAAAGCATAATTATTGGATTGTGATGTTCGGTGTGAGCATGACCAATGCGTGAAACCACCCAATTTTTAATTCGAACCTGAAAACCCAAAAGAAGTGTGGCTGCTAAAATCAGATATGGAATGAGACTTCGAAAAGCACTTTCGCTGGTATTTAAGATGAGTAAACCACCGGCAACTCCGCCAACAATAGCAACTGGCAGCAGTTTTAACAGACGCTTGCGCTGCGATTGAAAATCTTTTCGCTGCGACCACATGCCGCCAATGGTTCCGGGAACAAGAGCTACGGTATTGGTAACATTGGCAACTATAGGTGAGATTCCAACAGCCAGTAATGTGGGAAAACTCACCAATGTTCCTCCACCTGCAATTGCATTGATGAATCCAGCGACCATGGCTGCAAGAAAAATGATTATTTCATTTAGAAATGACATGTCTAATACTTGATTAATATGTAAAGATTATAAAAGCATTTGAAACAAAATAAAATTCATTCTAAAAGTTATTAAAAGTCAATCATAAGGCTGTACTACTAATAATTGTTAATTAATTACAATTATGAAACAATGACAGGGTACTTACCGTATTTACAATTGACTTTGCAAATTTAATTTTTGAACTTTTTTGGGTTGATTGGTTTTTTTTAAAAAAGCAAAGTTCGTAAGGTAATTTTAGTTGTTTGTTTAATGAAAAGCGGTGGTCTCCACCGCTTTTCATCTTTTAATGGAATCCAACAACTCCTTTCCGAAAGATATCTTTTCATTCTATCATTAATTTTATTCTCTTCCCTGTTTGGCAAATTCTTAGCAGTTTCATAACTTAGTTAAGCATAATTCAAACGTGATGTATAAGAAGCTAAGTATCAAAGAATGGGCAGTCGAAGATCGTCCACGAGAAAAAATGCTCGTTAAAGGAATCCGCTCGCTTTCAGAAGCTGAATTGGTTGCCATCCTCATTGGGTCGGGCAATCTGGAGGAATCGGCAGTTGAAGTGTCTCGTCGAATATTGGCATCGGTGAATAACAACCTCAACGAACTTGGGAAAAAAACTATCAACGATCTGCAGAAATTCAAAGGAATTGGTGAAGTAAAAGCCATCACCATTATGGCAGCTTTAGAACTTGGCCGCCGCAGAAAAGAATCGGAACCCGACGAAAAGCCCAAAGTGGTTACCAGTGCCGATGCAGCCTCCATCTTCAAACCCATCCTTAGCGACTTGCCACACGAAGAATTTTGGGTGCTGATGCTCAATCGAAACAATTTAGTGATTGATAAAATGATGGTGAGTCAGGGTGGATTAGCCGGGACAGTTATCGATGTACGAATTATTCTGAAAATGGCGCTCGACAAGCTGGC
>Ga0302292_1002674_pt1 | contig 10511 bp, 7 predicted proteins | sample III_Fen_N2_1_FD_194553 | JGI IMG/M metagenome (GOLD analysis project Ga0302292, IMG submission 194553) | Peat permafrost microbial communities from Stordalen Mire near Abisko, Sweden - III_Fen_N2_1 | ecosystem: Environmental > Terrestrial > Soil > Wetlands > Permafrost | place: Sweden: Abisko...
GTTCTCAGATAATATAATTCAAAACTATTTGGGATGGCTTTTTCAGCAAGTTTCAGTATGTTTTCAGGTTTTTGAAAATAAGCAGCCTTAATACTTTCATATCGCTCTGTATCGGTAATGGATGCATATCTGTTTGCATGAAACCAATACACCCAGGCCATTTTATCTTTTGTTCCCCGGTCTATTTCTTGTTTCCATGCTTTAGCTTGTTGTTCGTACCAATCAAAATCGTATATCTGTCTGACAAACGAATACACCGGTTCAGGTTTCTGGGCAAAGCTTTGGAGCGAAAGGGCTGTAAACAACAACCCGAGAATAAGTTTCATTGAAGTTTTCATACAACGGTAAATTTTAAATTGTTTGATAAGTTATACACCCGGGTTGGGAAAACGTTCAAAATAAATTTCAAAGATACTGAATGTAGGTTAATTACAGAACTTTCCTTTTGATTTAATCAATTCAATTTGAATGATTATCTTTGCATCAAATATCAGAATTTTATGGAAGAACCCCTGTTGAACGAAGCCAAGAAGCTTTACAACGAACCGATGCATACTTGCGAGCACATCCTGAATCAAACCATGGTGCGTATGTTTGGGTGCGGACGCTCGGTGAATGCTCACATCGAAAAGAAAAAAAGCAAGTGTGATTATATTCTCTCCGAAGCTCCCACCGATGAGCAAATTGCCGAAATTACCCGAAAAGTAAACGAGGTAATTGATATGCATTTGCCTGTTTACGAGGAATTAATGAGTCGGGACGAAGCTGCTAAGATAGCCGATTTATCCAAACTTCCCGACGATGCTTCAGATACCTTGCGCGTCATCCGGGTCGGCGATTACGATGCTTGTGCCTGTATCGGTCAGCATGTGGATAACACCTCCGAGCTGGGACATTTTGAGATAATCAGTCACGATTTCGAGAACGGACGTTGGCGGGTGCGCTTCAAACTGGTTTAACGGGCGCCTATGTTCTGGAAAAAGTTACTGAAATTACTGCGCAATATTATCATTATTGGTTTCATTACCAGTATTGTATGGGTGTTGGTGGATTGGTTTACCCCGGTTTATCTCACACCCTTGATGGTTATACGTTCCGTGGAGTCGGTGTTTAGTGGGAAAATGCCCAAGAATAGTAAAAAGTGGGTTTCTATCGACCAAATTTCACCCAATATGGTTCAGGCGGTGGTGGCGTCGGAGGATAATTTGTATCTGACCCATCACGGTTTTTCGTTTGATGCCATAACCAAAGCTTTTGAACACAACCAGCAGGGCAAACGCATCAGGGGAGGAAGCACCATTTCGCAACAAACATCCAAAAATGTATTTCTTTTCCCGCATCGTTCGTATGTGCGCAAGGGATTGGAAGCCTATTTCACGGTATTGACCGAATTTGTATGGGGTAAGCGTCGCATTATGGAAGTATATCTCAACGTGATTGAAATGGGCGATGGAATTTACGGTGTGGAAGCTGCTGCACAGGAGCATTTCGGGGTGTCGGCCTCGCAATTGAACAGAAATCAGGCTGCCTTGATTGCTGCTTGTCTGCCAAATCCGCGCCGCTTCGATGCCGGACATCCCACGGGTTATATTATTAGCCGCCGAAATCATATTTTGGGTATTATGGATAAAATCGGACCGGTCAATTTTGATGCAAAACCCAAGCCTGCCAAAGCAATAAGAAGACACAGAAGGAAATGAATCGGGAAATAAACTACATGGACTGGGGCTTAACCGAGTACAACGAAGCCTGGACGAAGCAGGAAGAGTTGTTCAACAACTCCATCGACAAGAAGAAAGATGGACTTGAAACCGGGAATTACCTCATTTTCTGCGAGCATCCCCATGTCTATACTCTCGGTAAAAGCGGTGACGAACACAATATGCTCCTTGATTACATTCAGCTTCAGGCCCGCGATGCCGTTTTTGTGCGAACCAACCGGGGAGGGGACATAACCTACCACGGACCTGGGCAGGTAGTGGGTTATCCCATTTTTGATTTAGCCAATTTCAACCTCGGCTTAAAGCAATACATTCATAAAATTGAAGAAGCCATTATTCATACCTTGGCACTTTATCACATCCCCTCAAGTCGATTAGACGGCGCAACGGGTGTTTGGCTCGATGTAGGACTACCCATCTGTCGTAAAATTTGTGCCATTGGTGTTCGCAGCTCGCGGTATGTAACCATGCACGGCTTTGCCCTCAACGTAAATACCAACCTGAATTACTTCAGTTATATTAATCCCTGTGGGTTTGTGGATAAAGGCGTTACCTCCATGGAAAAAGAATTAGGTGCTCAAGTGGATATGGAAGAACTGAAAGTCAATTTGAAAAACGAACTGGAAAAGCAGTTTATAGTTCTGAGTTCTGAGTTTTGAGTTGAAAGTCAATACTCAATACTCAATACTCCAATCAACCAATCCCCAATATCTTCGCGCACCCTGCCCGTTTCACTTCGGCAATTTGTCCGGCAAAGCCCACGTTTCCAAATTCAATGCCCGCGCTTACGACTACGGTTACATTATCCGAAAGATTGTTGGACAGTGATTCCATGCTGACAGTCAGCTTTTGCTCGGCAATCTGATCATTGGCCGATAGCCATTCGGTTATTGCCGAAGCACTGCAACCGTTCAAATCGAATTGCGCCGGGAAATAACAACTTCCGTATTCCGAGGGCTCAAACTTCATATCCGATACCGTGCCAATACAAACAATTAATCTGAAATAAGGCAACCGCTGGATATTCAGCAAATCTGTTCCCGAATTAAACCGCGGAAAGGCAATCGAAGCCGTAAGTGCTTCCCGATTTATTTCAAGAGTCGGGTTGATGCGCAATACGGCATTAAAAGCGAAATTGCGGTTTAGGTTGAAATTTTCAAGAGCCTGTTTATAAGCCGATAGCCGTAATAACCGTTCACCCACAATGTGTTCAGTGTCCAGTTTTATCAGGTTTTTGCCCATGCCGTTTAGCACCGGCGACACATTATAGTCTGCCAGTCGGTACGTTTCTCCCAGTGCTTTTTTTACACTTTGCGAAAACTTGATACATCCCGACCATTCCTGCTGATGCGTCCGCAGTTCGGCAAACTCCTTTCCTTCCTTAATCCTTCGTGCGCTCGGACCGCCCTTGGTACGCACAATCACTTTGTCCGTTCCGGCCAGGGTGTAGAACGATAAACCTTTTACACCGCCGGTCATTTGAATTACTCCTTTTGCTATGGCCATAATGTTTATAACTGATTAGTGGTTAGTGAATAAACTTTGTATTTTTTTATAAAGACTACTAAGGGTATTGGTAATTGAATCAAACCCCATAATGTCTTAAAAGCGGAATGCTTTCCCTGCCGCAGTTCCCTATCCTTGTGAGAGAGCGGGGGGAGAGGTCAGAAAATCTGAACAATACATCCCATTTCCATCCGTCTTCCTTTCGACTTCCTATCGTTTTACAAAAATATAAAATATTATTATACTACAAAAATATCAATGAAATATTATAATCCTAAATAATACTGTGATATATTTATGATATTACTGTAATAATACTATGATATTACTGTAATATATACGATATCAAAGCGTAGATTGAACGAATCACCTGCGAATACAGCACGGGAAGGAAGCTTTATAACCCAAAGACCACTCAATATCTTTTCTTTTAAAATAATACAACAAACGGTTGGTGATGTTAAACATGTTTTTTATCTTTGGGGTGTGAAAACAATGATATGGATATTATGGAAAATAACATTTGTACGTATTCCGCAATATGTGCTAACTGATACTTCGCATATTTAGTTTTAGTTTGCATATTTACTTGTTATGCGTAAGTGTGAAAAAAGGAAGACAGATATTTGTAATGAAGAATAGTTGACTTGAATAAATATTGTATTGACAAACATAAAAGATTACGACATTGAAAATAGCATATAGGATATTTAACAGTGAAATAACGGATTTAAAAGAGCTTTATAATTCTACGCTTATTGCCTATAAACAGACAAGTATAATTAAGAAGAACAAGACTGATTTATTAGGTATTAGTGATAATCAAAATGGATATGTACTTGAAAACCTTAACGAATTTGCTTCAAATGTAACTTCGTTAGAATACGATCTTAGACAATTAGTTTTAATCAGACTAATCTCCATTCTTGAGCACTATCTTATAAACAATATCAAATATATATTTACCGAGACAAAAGATCCATTCAAAAGTGCACTAAAAATTGAATTTCAATATCAAGAACTACTTTCATATAAATCACTGACGGATATATTTAATAAAATAATTACAAAGGAATGTCGTCAATTATCAAGTGGTGGATTTCAGGATATTATTAAATATTATAAAAGTAAATTTGATATAGACTTGAACTCTTTTTTCTCTTCTCAAACTAGAATGTTTCAATATCACGACATAAGGCATTTATTTGTACATAACCTTGGGAAAACAGACAAGCAATATAGAAAGAAGTATAATACAACAAAAGTTGGACTTTCAATTAATGATGCTTACATTATAAGTGCTATTGAAGATGTTCAATCGTTTGTTGAGATTGTGAACAAACATACATTGGACTTTATAGAACATTCTAAATCTGAAAATCGTATAGAATCTAACATGCGTACGCTCAAGTTTTCTTTTCGAAACTTGAATAATTACTTAGATTTAATAGATGATAATTTTTCATTTTGGAGTAATGACGACCTGGTTGTTTTAAAAGACATTTTGTTAGACCGAAAGGAATTAGGCGATAATATAATTGAAATGAAAATTCATGGAGACATTATTAAGGTTGGTGACTATTTCAATATTTTCAAAAAAACAACTAAATCAAATCCAAATGTAAATCGGATACGTAAACTATATGACGATTATAAACCACCCGTATCAGAGAAAAAAATAAAAAGTTATGTTGAACCGACTCCAAAGATTGAGATAAGCGAAGATTTGATTTTAAAGGTAAATGAAATGTTACCCAAAAGTCCATGGCCAATTGGTATTCATAAAACAATTGCAAATGAATTAAATCTTTCAAACAAAACAGTAAGTAGAGCAATACAGATCATTTTAAAAAGTTCTCAGTCAGAAAACAAAGAAAATTAAATATTGGGTGAGGCCTAGAAAGTAAGTCTCAATAATTAATCTACAAAGAAAATAAGAGCAAAACACTATACACATAAAACACGCCTGTTCATTTGTCGGCTTACGTGAATCGGCAGTTCAATTATAATTAATACAAACCGTTATTATAAACCCTACAACTTTTTTATTTACACCAGTTAAAATCTTAATATTAAAAATTATCTTATGAATTATTCTGTTTTATGCCTCAGGTCATTATTCCTGTCTGTTTTTGTTGCACTGTTGTTGTTCTGTGTTTCACCGGTCTATGCGGTGGATGGAAAGAAATGGGATGGAAAAGCTTATCCGTTCAAATTGCTTGATCCGTCAAAACCCAACAGTGAAAGTAACCCGTTTGTCATCAATACTGCCGGGAAACTGGCGTATCTTTACACACTCGCGAAAATACCTGATATGGTGTCGTTTGGTGCCAAAAACGGACTGAACGGACTTCGATATATGTATAAGGATAATTTCGTGAAACTCACTGCCGACCTGGATATGAGCGGAGAACTCTACGAATTTGTTGCGATACCCGATACCTGGCTTAATTTTGATGGTGGTGGACATGTAATTGCTAACCTGCGCATCAGCGACAAGAAAACTGAACCTTTTATTGACGACGAAGAAGGTATTGCCGAAATCAGACTGGCACTTTTTCAGGGCATTGAGACTGTGAAAAATCTATCGGTAACTGGGTCCACCATCACCTACAATCGCGAATTTTATCCCTATAAAAACTCCAAACGGATACTTACGGTTTATGCCGCTGGCATTGCCATTGAACCCAATGTGATGGACGGATGTTCGAGCAACGCTACCATCACGGTGAAAAGCGGCGGCGAAGCGTTGGTAGGTGGACTTGCTACGGAGTGTAAATTCACGATGAGCAATTCGCATTTCTCAGGAAATATCATTGTAGAAGGCAGTATTCTGGATGTAAAGAGTAAAAACAGACAATCAATCGCAAGACCGGGCAACTTAAAAGTTGGTGGTGTTTGTGCCGAAGCGGGTGGGGCTTATGCTCCAAACCTGCAACACGGAGGAATTTTTGGATGCTATAATACCGGAATTATTAGTGTCAAGGTTTCGGGCAACGAACTTCAAATTGGAGGAATTGTAGCAACGGTAGGAAGTCGTTGCGAGTGTGTGGACATCTATAACAGTGGAAAGCTGAATGTTTTGGGTACCGGTAATATTAAAAATGCTTGCATTGGTGGTGTGGTTGGTACAGGAAATACGACGAACAGCCCACCATTCAAACCCAGGAAATATATTGATTCAGGAAAAATATACAACAGCGGTAGCTTAAATGTGGTCGTGAAATCGGGTACAAAAATATCCGTGGGTGGTATCGGAGGTGGCGAGCTTAACGACAAGGCCGGATTTGAATCAAGTTCTTATGCTTTTGGTGGGGTGTACGGGTACATCAATACTTATAATACCGGATCAATTACAGTTTCTTCCACCGAAAAGGTTGATGCACTTAATGTCGGGGGTATTGCCGGATTTGGTCGCATGGTGATTAATAGCTATAATACCGGTAGTATCAGTTGTGTTTCAGAAGCAGGAACCAAACTGAATGCCGGAGGTATCGGAGGTAACACGGTGTATGCGCAGAATTGTTACAACATTGGTGCTTTGAACGTTAAAGGCGTCGGAACAAATTTAGTAGGTGGAGTGATCGGACTTGCCAATGTTTCGTGGGGTGAGGATGAAAACCATAAGTCAACAGTAATGAATGTATTCTGGCTTAAACAACAGGCAGGTGGTATTAACAATGCTATTGCTTACGCAAAAGGTTCGTACTATTATAAAAGTAACGGGGGTAAGATGGAAGAAGATTCTCGTCTCGGCGCAACCTACTTCTTTGAAAACCCAACGGCTACCGTTTTGTTGCGAAGTGATGACGGTCCCGGGAAAAGAAAAGCGTACGAAGGTTCTTTGCTTCAGGCACTGAATGAAACTGCCGTACTGCATAGTGATCGGAATTACCGCAAATGGAAGATTGATGGTTCAAATGGCGGTTATCCGGTGTTTGAATAAGAAGAATGTGAATTCAAAGTGTACTAAATGTGACTGTATTGCTGTTTCAACAGAATTTTCTACTTTTGATACTATCATATGATACTATCAAAACAAACAATAATCATAGTCTTTATTCAAAAAAAGCTCCAGCAATATCCCTATCGCATCAATTTAAATGACATAAATATGAGAACAAAAATGATTTCGGCTATGATACTGATCTGTTTTCAGGTATCGTTTTTTGCCGTACAAGCCAAAACAATTACAGAAGGAACCATGATAAAGAACATTTATATTGAAGCCGCACTGGCCGATGGGGTAGCAAAGTCGATAATTAGTGAAGTAGGTGAAGCTTCGCAATTCCGGGTCGAACGGGGAGTGGCTCAGGTTGCGGGACTGTGGCGAAAGGAGGATGGTTCGCCCGAAGACTTTAAATCGTTTTGCAAAACAAACTTTGTAGCCAATGCGGTTCAACTGGATACTTTGTTCAGCAAGCTTCAACGGAATCTGGAAATTATCAGCGGCTATTATCATAAAATAGATATGGGACTGAAAGAGCCGGTTCAGCTCACCGGGTCGGAAATGACACCGATTGATGAGCTTTTTGGAGGCTATGATATAACGTCTCACCTGGACGATGATTTATTTGCCAATAAAATAGCATTCGTAACGGCACTTAATTTTCCGTATTATTCGTTGGAGGAAAAAACAAAACTGGGCAAACAGTGGTCGCGCCAGCAGTGGGCGTATGCCCGCATGGGCGATCGGTTTACCTCGCGCATTCCGGCTGATGTAATTCAGAATTTTTCGCAGGTACTTGCTTCGGCCGATGCCTATATTTCATCCTATAATATATGTATGGGTAAATTGCAAACCGACAAGGGCGAAAAGCTGTTCCCGGCCGATATGAAACTGATTACCCATTGGGGGCTGCGCGATGAACTTAAATCGGACTATTCGGATAAAAAGCGCGGGAAGGAAAAACAGGAGCTGATCTATTCGGTGATGAAGCGCATTATCGACCAATCCATACCGGCCGATGCCATCAATAATGAAAAGTATACCTGGAATCCGGTTACCAATACATTGTTTGCCGACGGCAAGCCGATTGCTTCAAAACCGGAGAATAATAAACGGTACGAAATGTTGTTAGCTGCATTCCGGGCCAATAAAGCTCTGGATATTTATACGCCCGAGCTTCCCGACGCTTTGAGACGAAACTTTGAAGGCGGTATGGAAATACTTCAGCGCGATGTGGAATCGTTGTTTAAAGGATTGTTGACTTCACCTGAAGTAAAACAGGTTGCGGCATTGATTCAGAAAAACCTCGGTCGCAAACTTCGCCCGTATGATATTTGGTACAATGGCTTTAAATCGAAACCCGACTTGTCGGAGGCAGAATTGAATGTGATTACCGCCAAAAAATATCCGAATCCGCAAGCGGTGGAAGCCGATTTACCGAATATATTGAAAAAACTGGGCTGGTCGCCCGAAAAAGCAGCGCGTATTGCTTCGCTGGTCAAGGTTGATCCGGCACGTGGTTCGGGTCATGCGGCGGGTTCGGCCATGCGCAACGACTATGCGCACCTGCGTACCCGGATTGCGCCAACGGGTATGGATTATAAAGGATACAATATTGCCGTTCATGAGTTCGGTCACAATACCGAGCAAACCATCACGATGAATGATGTGGATTATTGGATGCTTAACGGCGTACCCAATACTGCCTTTACCGAAGCTGTTGCTTTCCTTTTCCAGAAAAGGGATCTTGAATTATTGGGTTTCCCCAATACAAATATTAATGCCGAAAAGAATCTGGCACTGGATGATTTCTGGTCGTGTTACGAAATTATGGGCGTTGCCTTACTCGATATTGCCACCTGGGAATGGATGTATGCCCATCCGAATGCAACACCTCAGGAGTTGAAAGAAGCCGTTATTTCCAAATCAAAGGAAATATGGAATACCTATTATGCAGAAATTATGGGAGGAAAGGATGAACCTATACTGGCTATTTACTCGCACATGATCGATAATCCGCTCTATTTATCCAATTATCCGGTTGGGCATCTGATCAGTTTTCAGGTCGAAGGTCAGATAAAAGGAAGATCCATGGCCGACGAAATTCAGCGAATGTACACCCAGGGGCGCATAATTCCGCAACTTTGGATGAATAATAGTGTAGGAAAAGACATCTCTATCGAACCTTTGTTGCAGTCGGTGCGGAAAGCGTTGGAGTAAATTGTATCTGTTTGGACCGGAATCGGAGTGATTTAATCGGTTCCAAATGTAAAATGTGATAGTCATTTCAAATTGAAAGCAGGGATCAATGTAGAATTAGCGTGCTCTTTTGTGATTTATTGGTTAATAAATCGGGAAGCGACTGTTTAATTTCAGGGAAACCGACTTTCAATTTGAAATGACTTTCTTTATTTCGTACCCCAATGAATAGCTGTTTTTACTCAAAATGTAGCAAAATAGGGCGGTGTGATTACTTTTGATTTGTAACGATTACAGCAAAACAACCCTTTTCTCGACCTTCTTAGCGTTTACCACCAAAAAATTTTCAATTATTTTTCATGTGTAAAGTAGTTTTGTTTTCAGCGTTTTAGTTTAAAAGTATGTTTTACAGCAGAAATATTTGCAGAAAAGATTTGGTTTGTATATGAAAAGGGTGTACTTTTGCACCCGCTTTGAGAGAAAAGCACGGCACTATAGAAGTCTTCTACTTGTTTACGGGTAATTAAGTATATGTAGTGTTTTTGAATGTCGGTAAGCACTGAAGAAAACTTGAAAATTATTTTCAATAAAGTTTGGTAGTTTAAAAATAAGCATTACCTTTGCAGCCGCTTTCAGAGGAAAGGATTTGATAAAAAAGTTGGAATCAAATAATTGATTAAAAAACAGTTATACGAAGAAAAGTGATTTTATCAAATAAGTAAGCATAAAAAAATAAATACAAATTTTTTTTGAAAAGTTTTGGCAGTTCAAAAATTTGGCTTACCTTTGCAGTCCGTTTCGCTCAATTTTTTTTGAAGGAACGACAAAGCAAAACAAGTTATAGAATCGGGAGCGATTTTATAGTCACACAAGAAGTCTTGAGAAACAAATGCACTGTGAAGTGCAGACTCCTAGTAGGGGTTTCAAGCATCGATCTTTGAGAATACATGAACAACAAATAATGTAGTATAAGGAAAGGGAACATTTTTTATAAATGGAACGTACCGGTAACGGTACAAAAATTTTTTATACCACGTCAATTTTCTACAATAAATTAGGAATAGATAGCATCCGAGCAAAAATAAAAAGATACAACGAAGAGTTTGATCCTGGCTCAGGATGAACGCTAGCGACAG
>Ga0302292_1002682_pt1 | contig 10499 bp, 13 predicted proteins | sample III_Fen_N2_1_FD_194553 | JGI IMG/M metagenome (GOLD analysis project Ga0302292, IMG submission 194553) | Peat permafrost microbial communities from Stordalen Mire near Abisko, Sweden - III_Fen_N2_1 | ecosystem: Environmental > Terrestrial > Soil > Wetlands > Permafrost | place: Sweden: Abisko...
TATGATGATGTTGTAAAAAATAATGCTGTTTATGGTTTACCTCTTGCTGTTGATACTTTATCTTTATATTATAATAGAGAATTACTTGATACTGCTAGAATATCTGAGCCTGCTTTAACATGGTCTCAATTTAAAGAAGATGTTAAAAAACTTACTTTAGCGGATAAAAAAGGAAATATAATACAAGCTGGAACTTCTTTAGGTTTAGTTAATAATGTTAATAGATCTTTTGATATTGTTTCACTTCTTATGATGCAAAATGGGTCTCCTATGTCTTGTGGTGAGTCTTTCTGTGTTGGTGGTGAAAAAGAAGGTTATAATCCTGGAATGGAAGCAGTTTCTTTCTATACAGATTTTGCTAATCCAAATAAAGATGTTTATTCTTGGAATGACTCTATGCCAAATTCTATTGATGCTTTTGCTGATGGAAAAGTAGCTTATATGTTTGGTTATGCTTATAATAACGAACAAATTAAAGCTAAAAATCCTAGTTTGAATTATTATGTAAGTCCTGTTCCTCAAATAGATGGTACATCTAAGCAAGTAAATTATGCTAATTATTTTGTAGAGGTTGTTCCTAAGAAGAGCTTACATCAAAATGAAGCTTGGGATTTTCTTAAATATATTACAGATGAAGCAAATGTTGGAAAATATTTAGCAGCATCTAAGAATCCATCTGCTATTAGATCTATTTTAGGAACTCAACAGGATGACCCAGATATTGGTGTGTTTGCTAAGCAAGCTTTTACTGCAAAAGATTGGTATCATGGAAAAGATTATGCAACAGCAGAATCTGTTTTGAATAAATTAACTTTAGATGTTTTAAATAAATCAGAAGAACAAAATCTAAAAGATTTAGAACAAAACGCTAATAGTGAGCTTAATATGACATGGTAGGGAAAAAACTAAAAAGAGAGAAAAACTAAAAACTAAAAAATGGGAACAAAAAATATTTTAAAAAACTTTATTTTTGTGGCTTTTATAGCTTTTGTTTTTGGTATTTCTTTTAGTTTTGTTTCTGCAGATGCTACTTCAGCTGCTTGTTCTAATTTGCATGTAGAAAATGATTGTAACAAGAGCGATGAATGTTATTGGGGTAGTGATGTAAAAAGTTGTATATATGATAGTTGTAGTGTTCATACTCCTACTGAATGTGCTTCATATATTTCTAATTGTAAAACAACTAACGGTAAATGTATTAATAAAAATAAAAATGTTGCAGTAGTTTTATCAACAGCTGCAACAGCTGTAACAACAACTACTAGTAGTGATACTCGTGGTACTGGTGGCCTTGTTCCTTGTGTTAATGATTGTACTGCAGAAGATATTTTTGGTAAGGCTGGTAGTTATGAAAATAACCCACCTATTTGGACTTCTTTAATAAGAACGGCTTTAGGTATATCTGGTATATTTATATTGGTTATGTTTGTTTATGGTGGTGTGAGAATGATTATTTCTAAAGGACAACAAGCACAAATTAAAGCTGCTACGGATATAATGAAAAATAGTATAATAGGGTTATTGGTAGTTATTTTTGCTTATACTTTTGTTAAATTTATTGTTATAGCATTAGTTGATAATAGTTGGGCGATATTTTTCGGGGGATAAAGGGAAAGGATTAAAAAAGAGAAAAAATACAAAAAAGAGAAAAACTAAAAATAAAAAATGAAAAAACTTATATCTTTAATTTTAATATTATTTTCTTTATTTATTGTTTCGGGCAATGTTTCTTTTGCTGCAGATAATGATAATTGTGGAAAAAGTGTTGGCTTAACAACAGTAGGTATAGATATATTATCTGATCCAACTGGTAAGAATTGCCCTGATTTAAGCTCGGCAAGTAATAGTAGTAATCTTTTAGCTGATACTGTTGCAAAAAAAGTTTATGTTATAGTAAAGGTTATTCTTGGTTTTTCTGCAACTATTGGTCTTGTTATTTTTGTTTATGCTGGTGTTACTATATTGATTTCAAAAGGTAATCCTGATGGTTATAAAAAAGGAATGAATCTTATTAAATATACTTTTGGTGGTATTTTAATAATTATATTTAGTTATGCTATTGTAAGTTTTCTTACTACTACTATTCCTAGCGTTACGGGTAATACTACTGCTAACACTACTAATACATCTACTGCGGCTAGTCAAACATGTTCTCTTGGTTCTTCTAGTTCTAATGTTATTAAAGATTCGTCATCTGTTTCTAATTGTAGTCTCATAAATAATATTACCCCTGGTGTTGATTGTGGAAATAATCTTGGTAAATGTGTTTATGCTAAACAAAATTTTATAGATGCTGAACCGGGTTTTTTGGCTGCTGATCATATAGAATTAGATTCTACTTGTGGTAGAAGTCTTGGTGCTTGCACCACTTATAATAATGTGAAATTTTGTTTAAGATGTCTTAAAAATACTCATACAAGTACAGAATATTAATAAGTTTCTTTTAAAAATATTTTTTATAATGTATAATGTAATTAATTAAAAATATAATTTTATAAATATGAAAAAGGCTATTTCTTCTATAATTATTGCTTTAGTAATTATGCTTGGATCTTTATCTTTTACTGCTAATACTTATGCAGCAGACTGTGGATCAGACGGTAAATGTCCTAAAGGATATAATGCTGAAACTGATGTAATTACTAATAAATGTACTTGTAAAAATATGTTTGGTGGTTCTGATGTTGAGGATGTTGGTACTAGTATTGGTTTATCTGGAACTAGTTTGCCACAAATAATTGGAAATATAATCAAAACAGTTCTTGGTTTGTTTGGTATTATTGCTACTATTATTATTGTTACAGGTGGTGTTAAATGGATGCTTTCTCAAGGTGACACTCAAAAAATTGATGCTGCTAAAAAGATTATGATTGCTGGTGCTATTGGTATGATTCTTATTGTTTCTGGATATGCTATTACTGCTTTCTTGATAAGTAGTTTATTGAAGACTGTTGGTGCGTAATTGTTTAATTTGTTTTATTTATGAAAAAAATATTTTCTACTTTTTTTGTGATGTTTAGTTTTATTGTTTTTGGCTTTTCTAATATTGTTTTAGCTGATTGTGTTGCTAATGCTAGCAATAATAATTGTAATTATGGTTTGGGTAATGCTAAATTGGATGCTGGAAGTTTATTTGGTCAAGCTGATGTTCCTACTGTTATTGCTAATGTTATTCAAATTATAATGGGGTTATCTGCTACTGTTATGCTCGTTGTTATTTTATGGGCTGGTTTTTCTTATCTTATATCAAGAGGAGATTCTACTAAAACTAAAAAATCTTTGGATTTAATAATAAGTGCTTCTATTGGTATTATAATAATTGTAACTGCTTATTCTTTGTCTCAGTTTATTATTAATAATATTAAGTTTATTGCTAAATAATTTCCCCCCAAATTTTGGGTACAAAATTTACCCCCCTACAGGGGGGTATTTTAGTTGGTGTTTAATAGCGATTTATATGAGTTGCCGCAGGTGATTGCTATTGCTAGGGCGTCTGCTGCATCGTCGGGTTTTGGTATTTCTTTTAGATTTAATAATATTTTTACCATTTGTTGCATTTGGTTTTTATCTGCTCTGCCGTATCCTGTTAATGCTTGTTTTATTTGTAGTGGAGTATATTCGTATATTTTTAAATTATTTTGTATTGCTGTTAATAAAATAACCCCTCTTGCTTGTGCTACGTTTATTGCTGTTTTTGTGTTTTTTGCAAAAAACAATTCTTCTATGGAAAATAAATCTGGTTTATATTGTTTTATTATTTTATCTAACTCTATGTGGTTGATTTTTAATCTTTCGTTAAAATCTAATTTAGAGTCAGTTGTTATAACTCCGTTTGCTATGTGTTTATATTTATTTCCAATCTTTTCTATTATTCCATAGCCGGTAATAGCAAAGCCAGGATCAATTCCTAATATTATCATTTTGTTTTTTTATTGCTAATCATTTTATTTTAATATATCATATATTACGTAATTATTTAACAGTTTTTTTATGTCAAAACAAGTTAAAGTTGAAGTTTCTGGTCGTCATGTTCATCTTTCTCGTAAAGATCTTGATATTTTGTTTGGTAATGGGTATGAACTTACTTTGTTTAAGGAATTGTCTCAGCCTGGTCAATTTTCTGCTAATGAAAAAGTTAGTTTAATTTCTGGCGATGTTGAATTTTCTGATGTTAGAATTCTTGGGCCAGTTCGTGTACAATCACAAGTTGAAATTTCTCAAACTGATGCTAGACATTTAAATATTATTGCCCCGCTTAGGTTGTCTGGTGATATAAAAGGATCTGCTTCTATTAAAATTATTGGTCCAAAAGGTGAAGTTGTTTTAGAAGAGGGTGCCATTGTTGCTAAGAGACATTTTCATTGTACTCCAGAAACTTCAAAAGAATTAAATTTAAAGGATGGTGATATTATTAAAGTTAAAGTTGGCGAAGATTGTGTTCGTGGCTTGATTTTTGATAATGTTGAGGTTAGAATTTCTGATAAGTTTAGTGATGCTGTTCATGTGGATACAGATGAAGGAAATGCTTTTAGCATGGGGGGTTCGTGCGCAATGGGGGAAATTATAATTTAATATTATAAAATGGAAATATTTTTAATTATTTTAATCGTCGTTTTGATTATAGCTATTGCTGTTATGTTTTTTGTTTTTTCTAGAAAATTAGATGGATTGAAAAAACCTGATGATAAAAACAATGATGTTTTTTTGATGTTACAAAATCAACTTAATGATTCTTTAAAATTAACTCGTGAACAAATTGATAGTTCTTCAAAGATGAATAGGGAACAGGTAGAACTTCTTCGTAAAACTTTTGATGATAAACTTGAAGGTTCGAATAAAACTGTTCATGGTCATCTTGAAAAATCTATTTCCACTATTAAAGAAATTTCTACTCAACTTGAAAGTTTAAAGGGAACTAATAAACAGATTCTTGATTTGTCAGGTCAGATTAAAGGTTTAGAAGATATTTTAAAAAATCCTAAACAACGTGGTATTTTGGGGGAATATTTTCTTGAAAGTTTACTTAAAAATTTATTTTCTCCAGATCAATACCAAATGCAATATAAGATTGGTCATGATGAAAAAACGGATCAGGATCTAATTGTTGATGCTGCTGTTTTTCTTGGTAAGTTAATTATTCCTGTTGATTCTAAATTTTCTCTTGAAAATTATAATAAGCTTGTTGAGGCTAAGGATCCGGTTATTATAGTAGAGTTGGAAAAGAAATTAAAGAATGATTTACAACTTAGAATTGATGAAACTAGTAAATATATTAGACCAGAATTAAACACTACTGATTTTGCTTTTATGTTTATTTCTGCTGAAGGTATTTATCATGATTTATTGATTAATAAGGTTGGTGTTTTAAATGTTAATTCTGTTAATTTAATAGAATACGCTTTTAAAAAGCATGTTATGATTGTTTCTCCAACTTCATTTTTTGCTTATTTACAAACTGTTTTACAAGGTCTTCGTGCTATGAAGATGGAAGAGAGTGTTAGTAAGGTTATTAAAAATGTTGAACAATTAGGTAAGCATTTGACCTCTTATGATGAATATATGAAGAAGCTTGGAAATAATCTTAATACTACTGTAAATGGTTATAATAGTGCTTATAAGGAGTTCAAGAAGGTAGATAAGGATGTTTTAAGAATAACTGGTGATGGTGGTGAAATAGAAGTTTTAGAAATTGATAAAACTAACGTAGAAGAATAATTTATAAACTATATGATTTTAGTATTAAATTGTGGTTCATCTTCATTGAAATTTTGTTTATTTAATCAAAGTTTTGAAGAAAAAATTAAAGGTAATTTTGAAAGAATTGGTGTAGACGGTTCTTTTGCTTCTTTTTCTAATAATGGAAATAAAAATAAATATGAGCAGGAATTTAAAATTCATAAGGATTGTATGATTTTTTTGTTTGAGAAATTGGCTGAAGTTTATAATATTGATATTAATTCTATAAAAATAATAGGTCATAGAATTGTTCATGGCGGAAAGCTTCCTTGTGCGGCTATTGTTGATGATGAAATGTTGTCCTATATGGATGAAATTAGTGGACTTGCTCCATTACACAACCCTGTTCAAATGAAGGTTGTTAGAGTTTGTATGGAATTATTTCCAAATATTAAAAACTCTTTAAGTTTTGATACTGCTTATCATGCTACCATTCCTGATTATGCTTATACTTATGCTTTGCCTGTTGCAATAGCAGAAAAGTATAAAATTAGGAAATATGGTTTTCATGGGATTTCTCATGAATTTGTTATGAAAGAATTTGCTTTGAAAAATAACAAAAAAGAAGAAGATGTAAGTCTTATAGTTTGTCATCTTGGTTCTGGTTGTTCCGTTGCTGCTATAAAGAATGGAAAGTCTATAGATACTTCTATGGGATTTACTCCTCTTGAGGGACTTGTTATGGGTACTAGAACAGGTGATATGGACCCATATATTCCTTTGTTTATTGCAGAAAAAGAAGGGTTATCTCTTGAAAATATTAATTTTTTAATGAATAATAAATCTGGACTTATTGGCTTAACTGGCCTTTCTAATGCTGATATGAGAGAAGTTTTGTTTTTAGCTGATTATCCAGTTACTGATTTTGATGGTTCTTATTTGAATGAAAAATTTTCTCAAGAAGAACTTTTATTATTAAAAAAAAGATGTAAATTGGCTGTTAATGTTTTTGTTTATAGAATTAAAAAATATGTTAGTTCTTATTTTGGTATTTTAGATGGAAAAGTTGATGCTATTGTTTTTACAGCTGGAGTTGGTGAAAGAAGTGCAATTATTAGAAATTTAATTACTAATGATTTAGAAGTATTAAAAAATATTCCTGTTTGTGTTATCCCTACAAACGAAGAAAAAATGATTGCTGAAGAGGCTTTTAATTTTATTAAATAATATGTTTTATGAATTTAGTTATTTTTTTGTATATTAATATAATTTTAGTTTTTGTTGCTATTTTTGGTTTAATTTTTGGTTTTAATACAATTACTTTTGTTGTTATTTTTGGTTTAATGGCTGTTATTACCGCGGTTTTATTTGTTTATCTTTCTTATTTTTTCTTTTCTTTAATTAAAGAAAATAAAAACTTTGTTCCTTATGTACCTACTTCTATGAAGATTGTTTTAGAAATGATTAAGATGGCAAGTATTAAAGAAGGTGATAATGTTTACGATATGGGATGTGGTGACGGAAGGCTTGTTACAGAAGCTTCTTATATTAAAAATACGAAGTGTATAGGCATAGAATGGAAGGTTGATGTTGTGTTAACTGCAAAAATTAGAAATTTTTTTAAAAGAAGTAAAGCGGTTATAAGAAGAGGAGATATGTATAAACAAGATATATCTGATGCCGATGTTATTTTTACATATTTATTGCCTCATGCTATGGATAGATTGGAAAATAAAATTTTAGAAGAATGTAAAGATTCTGTTATTATTGTTTCGCATGGTTTTACTTTTAAAAATTTAAAATTGCAAGAAGAGAAGCAAATTGGTAAAGTTACAATTAGAAGATATAGTAAATAAATTAAAAAAGAGAGAATATGCTTTTAGATATTGTAAAAATTGGTGATGAGAGACTTAGAAAAGTTTCTGAAGAGATTCATGATATTGATGAATCTGTTTTGAAATTAATTAAAAACATGAAAAGTACTCTTAAAAAATCTAAAGGAGTTGGTCTTGCTGCTCCTCAAGTTGGTGTTAATAAGAGATTAATTTTGGTTAAACCAGAAAAAGAAATGTATGTTTTGATTAACCCTATTTTTAATCATAAAAGTAAAGAAACTGCTTGTGGTTCTGAAGGCTGTCTTTCTGTTCCTGGTAAATGGATAAATGTTAAGAGATTTAAAGAGGTTGATGTTGAATTTATGGGTGAAGATGGTGATTTGTATAAAGTTAAAGCTGAAGACTTTTTTGCTAGAATTATTCAACATGAAGTTGATCATTTAAACGGTGTTTTAATCGTTGATAAAAAAGATGAATAAGGCAGAATTTATTAAAATTAATAATAAAAATCCAGAAGAAAATTTAATACAGAAATGTGTTGATGTTATAAAAGCTGGAGGTTCTGTTGTTTATCCAACTGAAACTCTTTATGGGTTAGGCGTGGATGTTTTTAATGATGAAGCTTGTTTGCGAGTTTTTTCTATTAAAGAAAGAGACTTGCAAAAATCTTTAATTGTTCATATTGCTAATGTTAGTGATATTAATAAGGTTGCATATGATGTTTGTGATGATGCTATTAAATTAATGAAAAAATATTGGCCTGGCGCGCTAACTATTATTTTGAAGAAAAATAAAAATATTTCTGATGTTATAAGTCAAAGTAATACAGTTGGGGTTAGAATTCCAAATAATAAAATTGAGCTTGAGATTATCAAAAAGGCTGGTACTCCTATAACTGGAACGTCTGCTAATTTGTCTGGAAATATTGGCATTATTGATCCAATTGAGGCTTTTAAAGAATTGGGGAATAGGGTGAATATTGTTATAGATGGTGGAATTTGTGAGATAGGGAAACCTTCTACTATTATTGATTTAAGTGATGGAAATATAAAATTAATACGAGAAGGTGCTATACTTTATAGTGATATTTTAAATTTTCTAGATAAAAATGAAAATCAAAGATTTATTAAATAATTATTCTGGTATATTGTTAAAAAATGGATTTGAATCTCCATATCTTGATGTGGAGCTTTTATTTTCTTTTATTTCTGGTTTTAGTAGAGTGGATTTAATTTCTAAATCTGAAGAAAATGTTAGTAATATTTTCTTAAAAAAATTTGAAAATTTATTTAAGAGAAGACTTAAACATGAACCAATTGCTTATATTTTAGGATATAAAAACTTTTGTGGTCTTAATTTTAAAGTTAATAAAGATGTTTTAATCCCTAGATTTGTTACTGAAGAAGTTGTTGATTTGGTTATTGATTCTATTAAAGCAGAGAAAGTGGATAAGGATAAAAAAAACATTATTGAAATAGGAACGGGTTCTGGGTGTATTATTATTTCTATTATAAAAAAAATTTTAAATTCTTGTACGGATTGTAATTTTAATTTTTTTGCGTCTGATATATCATTTAAGGCTTTAAAAGTTGCTAAAGAAAATGCTAGATATTTTTGTGTTAATGATAAAATTAAGTTTTCAAGAGGTAATTTAAAGTTTCCTGGATATAAAAAATTTGATTTTATTATTGCAAATTTGCCTTATGTGGATTTTGATTCTGTTGATTTTAATAATGATTGCCAAAAAGATTTACAGTTTGAGCCTGAAATAGCCTTATATCATAAGGATAAAGGATTTTATTTGATTAGAAAATTACTTTTTAAAATTATTAATAAAAATTTATTAAATAAAGATGGTATTGTTTTTTTAGAAATAGAAAAAGGACAATCTGATAGAATAATAAGTGAATTTGGAAATTATTTTAATGTTGAAGAATTTTTTGATGGAAGAATCGTGAGATTGAAAATAAAAAGTTAATTATTGACATTTCGTCTAGCTTTTGATAATATTGTCTAGATGTCAATTTATGCGTCTTTTTATTTTTTACTAAAACAAAAAGATGTTAAAAAGAACATTTATGCTTTAAAAATTGAGCATAAAAAATCTAATAAATTAAGAACTTAATATGTCTTATAAAATCCCTTCTACGGAAGAAATGTTAGAGGCTGGTGTACATTTTGGTCATCCAGTTTCTAAATGGCACCCTAAAGCAGCGTCTTATATATACACTGCTAAAAATGGTGTTCATATAATTAATCTTACTAAAACTACTGAAGCTTTAGAAAAGATTTTAAGTAAAATCTCAGAAGTTGTTGCTTCTGGTGAAGAAATTATGTTTGTTAGTACAAAAAAACAATCAAAAGAAATCACTAAGAAAGCTGCTGAAAGATGTGCTATGCCATATGTTACAGAAAGATGGCTTGGTGGTACTTTTACAAATTTCGGTACTCTTATTAAATCTATAAAGAAATTAAACAAATTAGAAGCTGATAAAGAAAGCGGAGAATTTGCTAAATATACAAAAAAAGAAGTTGTTGTATTGTCTAGACTTATTGAAAAATTAAATAGAAACTTAAGTGGTATTAAAGCCATAAAGAGATTACCTGCAATGGTTTTTATTACTGATTTAAAAATGCAAGAAACAACTATTTTAGAAGCTAAAACTAAAAAAATTCCTATAATTGGAATTTGTGATACTAACGTTAATCCAGAATTAGTTGATTATGTTATCCCAGCTAACGATGATGCTGTTAAATCTCTTGATATGATTATCAATTTAGTAGCAGATGCTGTATTGGATGGAAAATCAAAGATTAAGAAAACTGTGTAATTTATTTAAATTTTAAATTTTAAATATTATGTCTTTAGAACTTATAAAGAAACTTAGAGACCTATCTGGTATGGGTATAGTTGATTGTCAAAAAGCTTTAAAAGAGGCTAATGATGATTTTGATATGGCTGTTGAATTAATTAGAAAAAGAGGTCAA
>Ga0302292_1002686_pt1 | contig 10491 bp, 12 predicted proteins | sample III_Fen_N2_1_FD_194553 | JGI IMG/M metagenome (GOLD analysis project Ga0302292, IMG submission 194553) | Peat permafrost microbial communities from Stordalen Mire near Abisko, Sweden - III_Fen_N2_1 | ecosystem: Environmental > Terrestrial > Soil > Wetlands > Permafrost | place: Sweden: Abisko...
ACATACGTGCCTATTTAACAAATAATAGTGGTACAGTGTATGGCAATGAACTTAGTTTTACGACTCAAAATGGTATTATCGGTATATCTACTGATGCTGCTTCATCTATCACTAGAACGTCTGCCAACATGGCTGGCACGATCTCAGGTGATGGTGGCGCCAATGTTACTGAAAGAGGCGTCTTCTGGAGTACTTCTGTTAAACCCGTTATTTCAGGCCAAAAAATTATCATAGGTAATGGAACTGGTAACTTTTCAAAGGATATGACAGATCTGACTCCAAACACGACCTATTACTATTGTGCATTTGCCACGAATAGTATTGGAACGGTTTTTGGTAATGAAGTTTGTTATACTACCCTTGCAGGAGTGCCAAAGGCTTGTTTTGACTATTCGATTTCTAAAATGAATAATGCCTCATATGCAAATTGTTCGGATTATCCAACATCTTGCATATGGGATTTTGGAGATGGTGCGACTTCAACTGAGAAAGATCCGACTCATATATATACCTCAATGGGAACATACAATGTAAAGTTGACCGTTTCAAACGATGGTTTAACTGATTATGTGACAAAGACGATATCAATTTCAGATGAGATATCCTTAAATAATATTCAGGTTGCTAGTGAATTCTCAAATGGGACTTATTTGGATGTGGATTTTGATGGAGTTGCTGATTTTAGATTTGCGACATGGATAAACCTAGCTCCTCAGGAATCTAATTCTTATTCTAAAATTGAACCATTGAACAATTATGAGATTATAACTGATACTGCTTCTACACGAGTAGAAGATTTAAATACTAATCCTATTTTTTCAACGTATTTAAGTACCATACCTAGAATCTATGTTTTGGGGAACACGATACAACCTCCTTATACAACATCTAAAAGTGGTCTTTATTTCGCTAATAAACAATACTTGATGGTTGGAAAAACAACAATTTGTGACATCTGGATTAAAAATGAAGCAAGATATGTGGGATTTCGAAAGATTGAAGGTAGCACTACTAAAATTGGTTGGATAAAACTCGGTGTACCAGGATTTACTACTATAGTTTTGTGTAGTTTTAAAGTACCCAGAATAACAGAAAGTCTGGATATTAAATAATTATTTGCTCTATATAAATCATTGATCAATATAGGGAACAAAAAAAAACGAGCAATAACACCACATAAACCACAGCAGGTCAATGCTTTGAAATTGGCCCGCCGCGGTTTAGCTACCCGTAAACGGAAATGTTAGAATCGGTATCATTAGCACAATGCATATTATTAAACAAAAAAAAATATGAAAAGCATTATCACAGGATTACTGATCTTTGTATCTGTTTTCAATTGTTTTGGACAAGCAAATTCATTTAATGACTTCATGTCACAAGGAATTAGTTTTCATGATGAAGGCAAATACGACGAAGCAATTGGGATGTATAAAAAGGCACTTGAGTTAGATCCTAAGTCGTCTGTTACAAATTACGAGATTTCGCTAACTTATTTCACTAAACAAGATTGGGCTCAAGCAATTGAATATGGAAAGAATGTTATTAATCTTAATACAGGGAATAGGTTAGAAGCATTTGTAGTTTTAGGCAGTTCTTATGATATGTTGGGTGATACTAAGCATGCTATTTCCTCATATGTAAAGGGTTTAAAGGAATTTCCACAAAATCACTTATTAAACTACAATTTAGCACTTACATACTATAACTCGGGTAACCAAGAAAAAGCAGAAAAAGCCGTAATTAAAGCAATAACTTTAAAACCTACACATGGTAGTAGCCATCTTTTACTTTCGGCAATTATGAATAAAAATGGGAGCCGAGTTCAAAGTTTGTTACCTCTCTATTACTTTCTAATGATTGAACCAATGTCAAATAGGTCAAACCAAAATTTTCAAACAATAAAATCAAAGTTGGGGTTTGGCGTTGAACAGAAAGATGAAAAGAATATCAATGTAAATCTTTTAATGTCAAAAGGAACTGATAGCGAATTTGGAGCTGCTGATATGATGATAAGTTTGACCGCTGCATCTAAGTATCTTGAAGAAAATAAGGGTAAATCGGAGTTCGAATTATTCTCAGAATCTAACAAAAGCTTATTTACAATATTAGGAGAATTGAAGGGCAAGAATAATGGATTCTGGTGGGACTTCTATGTAACAATTTTTTATGATCTGGTTAATTCTAATAATGTTGAGGCGTTCAGCTATTATATTTCTCAATCAGAAAAATCGGATTTAATTAATAAATGGATAACAGATAACTCCGCTAAAATTCAGAGTCTTACAAATTGGATTGAAAAAAAACACTTCCGCTAATATCAGCTAAGCCACAGTAAAACAATGAAATACATTGGTTTCCAGCGCCCTAGCTACCCGTTAGCACTTATATTAGAATCGCACTCTTAAACTTTTTTAGCATGAATTCAACTAAGAAAAACTTCTCACTCTCACTTGTGATTTTGGTATTGATATTACTTCAGACAAGTTGTAAAAACAAGATACAAGTACTTTCCATGGTAGAGAGAAAAGACCAGATTGAAGATTTTGATGCATTTTACGACAGGTTTCATTCGGATAGTGTTTTTCAAATGTCAAGAGTAAAGTTTCCATTAGAGGGGGGATTATTTGAGGGTGGATCAGTAGACGTCGTTGATGATGGCACTCCAATTACAAGAGATAACTACCAATTACTTAAATTTAAAATTTATGATGTTGACACAACAATGTATAAAACATCGTATAATAAAACTAAAGACTCGTTCATTGAAAAAGCATGGATTGAGGATTCAGGATTTAGCTGTGAATTTCGATTTAAACTGATTGATAAAAAATGGTATCTGATTTACGCACAGACGATTAATATATAGAAAAACAAAAAAATACAGTTGCAAACACCAGCTAAGCCACAGTAAACCAATGAAATAAATTGGTTTCCCGCACCCTAGCTGCACGTTATGTGCAACCTTAGAACGGGCAATCATTCATTCTGCAAATTATTGAGAAATATAAATGAGAAAAACTCTTGTATCGTTCGTTTTTATATTGTTGATCAGTGAAGTGTACTGTCAGAAGCAGAGCTTTTTGAAGCCTGATTATGATTTGATAAAATTAGAGATACAGGATAGTGTATCGATATTTTACTATCCACAATTGATGGGTAGAATGGTTTCATTTGATACTACTTTGAATGTTGAAGACTACAAGTACCTCTATTATGGTTACCTTTTTCAAAAGGACTTTGAACCTTTCATGACTACCTTTAATGAAGATAAATTATTAGAGCTTCGTCAAAGAGAGGTTTTAGACACTATTAAGATTTTTGATTTGGCTAATCACTTAATAGCGGATTTCCCCTTCTATTTAAATTCTTTGAGAATTCTTCGTATTTATTACCGAATTAAAGGTGATTCTGTAATGTCACGAAATTTGAAAAATAGATATTTTGGCATACTTGAGGCAATTTACTCCTCGGGTGATGGCAGTAGTAAGGAGACTGCAATACATGTAATATCAGTTAATCATGAATTAGAGATTCTTAGACAGAAGAAGCTTAAATTAATATCCCAATCAAAAGTTGATGACTTCGATTGTCTAACCGTACAAAGTATCTCAATAGTGCAAGGATTGAAAAAATGCATTTACTTTTATACCGGACAAATATCTAATAAAAATCTGCAAGTAAAATAAAATAATGGCTGCACATAACATCAGCTAAGCCACAGGCTGCCAATCAGGCGATTACGCCTTCGCACCACCCGCAGTCTGGCAGCACGTTATACCTCATTTTAGAACGCACATAATGTGGTGGCTGCAGATGTTTAACAAAGAGAAAGAAACATCCTCAGAAGTTGTGCAATGATTATGAAAGAATTTCAGCAATTTGGATTAAAAACTTGTGTATAGTTATAATTGATAGATAATCACATACTAATTGATACCGGTCAAACCAAGTAAGGATATAACGTCAAATTCATAAATTTCGATAGACAAAATAAATCTGATTTTAAATATAAAACCTAAAACCTAACAACATGAAGATTAAAACATCAATTCTAGCAATTTGCTTGATTACATTATTCGTAAGTTGCTCCAAAGATGAGAGCGTTTCAATTCGAGTAAAGAATGTCAGTTCATATGTATATTCTAGCATTGAAATTAATGGAATCAAATATAACAGTTTGCAATCCAATCAAACTTCAGATTACAAATTGTTTGAAAATGGCGCCTACAGTTCAGGACATATAGTTGTGTGTGTTGGATCAGATACAATAGAGTCTTTTCTATACGATGTAGTGGGAATGGATCCATTGGAACATGGCAATTACACTTATGAGATAGGTCTCGTTGGTCAGGATACATTACAGATTCATCAAGAATGTGTAGCTGATTAAATTGATGATTGATATAAAGTGATTAAAAATGGGATACTTCAATTGTTCATGATAAAAATAAGATGAAGAAATTCAAATGATTACTGCTTCAGAAGATTGTAACATCATGGAAAGGAAGTGAAAAATACGAGGTATAACATCAGGTAAGCCACAGGCTGCCAATCAGGCGATTACGCCTTCGTTCCGCCCGCGCCCTAGCTACCCGTAAGTGGCAATTTTAAAACGCACATATTGAGTTACTTGCAATTGTGAATCAAAGACAGAATTGTGTGTAGGGTTTTGGTCGGATGAACGAGATTTCTGATATTTGAGCAATACCTGAATTATAGAATTGTAATAGGACTAATTTTTAATATAAATTTCAAAAATTAAAGAATGAAATCATGGCATCAGACCAAAACTTTGTTGACTTCGTGATAGAGCAAATTCAAAAAACAGGGTCTATAACTGCCAAAAAGATGTTTGGAGAATATGGACTTTATAGTGATGGAAAAATATTTGGTTTAATCTGCGACAATAGACTTTTCATTAAACCAACAAAAGGAGGACGAGAGTATATTGGTAACCCAATTGAATTACCCCCCTATAATGGAGCCAAACCAAGTTTTTTAATTGAAGATAAAATTGAGGATAGAGAATGGTTAAGCAAATTAATTAGTATTACATTAGTTGAACTGCCAGAAACCAAACCGAAAAAGAGTAAACAATAACTGCCATTTGAGTTACTTTCAATTGTGAATCAAAGTTAGAATTGAGCGTGGTGTATTGATCAGGCGATAGGGAAAGCTGATACTTGGGCAGTACCTGATTTTAGAATTCAAGAGGTCCGCTGGTGGATTTTGATAACAAAAACATTTAGAAATGAAAAAATTACTTTTATTGGTTTTGATAAGTTTGTGTGTGTCTGTTCACGGACAAGAAAAGAAGGTTCAAAGCCAATTCAATAGACTTCAGACAATAAAAGACTCTGAATTTGTGATTGCCTCGATGGCGAATTATGGCAAACTTTTAAAAACGAATGATTCATTGATGATTATCAATTCGAAGACTGGTCAAACAACTCCTGTTCTATTCCCCCAAAGAATCAGTATTAGCAAGATAAAACAAGTTCGGATTAAAAGTAAGGAGATAAATTACCTGATTGTAACAGCCCAAACAATGGAAAAAGATAAGTCGATTTTCAATTATCAGGAAAAACTATTTTTAATATCAATTGATGGGCAAACTGTCAGACAAATTACGGATGACAACTTTTTCGCTTCTGATTGGGTGGTTAACAAGCAAGTTGGTTCACTTGTGATTACTGGTCAGGTTGATGTGAATAAAAATGGAAAATTGGATACTTCTGATAAGAATGAGATTCTGATATTTGATCTGAAAACTCTTTCCAGGAAAGGAGATTAAGAAAAAAAACTGCCACTAACACCACTTAAAGCACAGTAAACCAATGCTTCGCAATTGGTTTCCCGCGCACTAGCCCTTCGTTAGCGGAAATGATAAAGGCGCATATACCAACATATCTATAATTCGATACTTTTTTAGTTAATCAAATTCTTTATGGTTGTTTTCTGATTGGAGATTAATGCAGAAAATCAACTAAAAATGATGCTTGGGATTTCAATATATTTACAGATTAGAATTTTTTAAAAATTACAGATCAATTATTACCAGTAATTGGTATATTAGTTGAAAATATGCAAAGATGAACAGAAACACTTCCATTTCCTTAGGCAGTTATTTTGATGATTTCATTCAAAATAGATTGTCAACAGGACGCTACAAAAATGCAAGTGAGATAGTTCGAGCCGGGCTTAGACTTCTTGAGGATGAGGAAAATAAGTTTCAGTCGCTTAAGTCATCCATTCAAGAAGGACTAGAAAGTGGATTATCTGTCGATTTCAATCCAGAGAACCATTTAGCAAAGTTAAAAGCTAACATGAATTTGAATGAGAAAGTATTAATACAGATTTCAATTCTTGGAAAATAATAAAAAGTAAGAAAATGAACTACATTGTTGATTTTAATAACGTTTCTACGGTCGGCTTAGAGTCGTCACCTGTAGCTGAAGCACTTGCTGGTTTACGCGCTAATGAAGCACGTTACTTTATGAACAAATACAAGCATGAATTTACCGTTATTCCAGCTGACGAAAGCAGTGAGTCCCTCGATTATGTGAACCGGATTTTGAAAATAGAACGTGATATTGAATTTGCAGCCAAACCTTTGGAAACATCGCATTTTCAAGTGGAAAATATCCAATGGACATACGTTTTTTATGAAGATGGACTTTCGGTCAATGTCCTGTATACGGTTGATGATCCTAAAAAGAGGGCTGTTGGGTTTAAGCTTTCAGAAGGAATGGAGGTGCCTAAGGAGTTGAACGGGAAGTTCAAATTTGCCAGACAGAAGTCTAAACTAGCTGGAACAATTCGGGGATCGTTTTTTGTAATTAAAGGGAAATAATCTCCAAAGACAACATCCAACAATTACAGCCGATAGTAGGTTTTCATTGATGATACCTGCTCCTTGTAAGGTGTTTGAGGAATGATAATAAGAGAAAATCACTTCCGCTAACATCAGGTAAGCCACAGGCTGCCACTCAGGCGAAATACGCCTTCGTTCCGCCTACGCCCTAGCTATCCATTAGCGGCAAGGCTTGAGCCGGTCATTTTAGGTTCATCGGTAAATTCATCAAAGAAAGAACTGTAAATCTCAACATAAGGAATAAAAGATAAAGTAAATGAAAACAGCACTAATCATTATAGACATTCAAAACGATTATTTTGATAGCGGATCTAATACACTTTTCGGCTCATTACAGGCTGCCAAAAATGCACGGTTAATTTTGGATGATTTCAGATTCAAGGAATTGCCAATAATTCATATTCAGCACCTATCAACTCGACCGGCTGCAACATTTTTCCTGCCTGGTACTGTTGGTGCTGATATATTTGCAGATGTCAGACCTAATGCCAATGAAAAGTTGATTATCAAGCATTTTCCAAATAGCTTTCGTGAGACAGATTTGTTAGAGTATTTACAATCGATGGATGTAAGTCAACTGGTGATATGTGGAATGATGACGCACATGTGTATTGATGGAACAACAAGAGCGGCAAAGGACTACGGATTTGAATGTACTGTGATTGGTGATGCTTGTGCGACAAAAGATTTAGAGATTGACGGACGACAAGTATTGGCGGCAGATGTCCAGGCAAGTTTCTTGGCCGCATTAAGTAATTTCTATTCGATAGTCAGGACAACCAAAGACTATTTATGCAATGAATAAATGTAATTATTCCTGCTTTAAACACGAACTTAAATCTTAACACTGGTAGATCTTTTAATCGCATATTAACCGTAGTCGTCTGATTTTAAATACATATTATGAAAAGAGTCTTGTTTTTGATATTATTTTTCATCAATATTATTCCATTTTCTTTAGTGTTTGGACAGAAAGTGACGGCGCCAAACTGGATTATTGGTACTTGGCATAATTTATTGGAATCTAGTACTAACAATTTTGTTTTTTGGACATTTTTAAATGATAGTATATTTATTGACAATGGATTGAATTTAGATGGAAGGAAATGCTTAAACATAGATTATGCAGGATATACAAAATCCGAGTTTTCGGGTGATAGTTTGTATCAAGTGAATTTTTCAAAGGGAAATCAAGCTATTGTTTATGAATTTAAACTTCATAAAGTTGATTTCACTAACAAGCCAGCTTTCACTTATTCCTTGACAATAAATGGAATAACAAAAGAGAAACATTCAATAAGTTCCAAAATGTTGATGATTAAAAACTGACAAATAACAGATAATTAAGGATTTAGTCTAATTATTTATGTAAAAAAGGCCTGCCGCTAACACCACTTATGGCACAGTAAACAAATGCTTCGCATTTGGTTTCCCGATTCCTAGCTACCCGTTAACCCTCATTTTAGAGCGCACATATTGAGGCACTTACAATTGTTTAGCAAAGAGAAAGAAAATAGCCTCAGAAGTGGTGCAATGATTATGAAATTATTTGTAGATTTCGGTTTCTGTCGATAGAGAAAGATTACTGCCGATAACTTGTACGATAATTTCAGGCGATATCGATTGATTTATTATCCATATAAAAAGTAGACAAAATGATCGATCTTTTGATTGCAATCCTAATTGGACTTGCGGCGGGTATAGGGTCGATTTTTATTGGATAGGATTTTAAAATTTCAGCCAATAAGGACGAATTTCCATACGGTTGATATCGGATATTCATTCGTTAGATACTAATAGTTTATGATGAAAGTTACTAATTTAAAATATGAGTTATGACAAGGACCAGAATTATTGTTTTTTCATTACTACTGATTGGAGCTTCAATATTGATACTAGTGTTGGTGGATGATTCCAATACAAGACTAGATGTTGGATTGGTGAGTTTCTTTTCTGGAATTCTGATGGGAGCAGGATTATTGACTTTTTTAAATGAGCTTTTAGCTCGAAAGAAAAGAGTGAATACTGATAAAGAAACTGCAAATCCAAGGGAATAAAAAAAACGAGGGCTAACATCAACTAAGCCACAGCAGGCTCATGCTTTGCAATTGGTTTACCGCTCCCTAGCTACCCGTTAGCCTTAATCTTAGAACCCGTAGGTTAAGTTTTCTGCAAATTGTAGAGAAAGAGAAAGAAAATGCGGTAACGGCTAGTGACTATTTATTATAGGAGAAGACAATTCGTGAGTCTGTTCCTGGATGTTAGTTGCCACGTGAGATAGGTGAATGCTATACAAACAGACTTTCCTGATTATAGTGGTTGCTGACTGGCAAAGTTATTGACACTAAATGAATGCTAATAAACAGAATGCATAAGTTCAAAATTTAAACAGAATGGGAATGAAAAAAATGGTAAAAAGGTTTGTCGGAGAAACTAATATATTAATATTAAAAGATATTTCTAAGTGTTTCTCTTCTATTCAAAGACAAGAAATAAAAGTCCGAAAAGATTTTTACCAGACCTTTATAAATAAAAATGATTTGTGTTTTGATGTAGGTGCAAATATTGGAAATAGGATAACCCCTTTACTCAACATCGGAGCATTGGTACTTGCTGTTGAACCACAAGAAACTTGTTCCAAATTTTTAGAATACAAATTTGGAACAAAAATCATATTAGTAAAAAAAGGATTGTGTGAAAAAGAATGTATAAGAAAATTTCATATTGCTAATGCAAATACAATTTCTTCATTTTCAGAAGAATGGATTAATGCAGTTAAAAACGGTCGTTTTAAAGAATATGATTGGAATAAAACCATTGATGTAGAAATGACAACCTTAGACAATCTTATAGAAAAACATGGATTACCAAGTTTTATTAAAATTGATGTTGAAGGGTATGAATGTGAGGTATTAAAAGGTCTTTCAAAGCCAATCAAAATGATCTCTTTTGAATATACAGTACCTGAGCAAACTAATAAAGTCATAGATTGTATAAAAATTGTTGAGAACAATAATTCAAATATTTTATGTAATTATTCTATCGGGGAGAGTATGAAATGGGCTTTAAAAAAGTGGCTACCAGTACCAGAATTTTTAGATCTGATAATTACTAGTGAATTTATTAAGACAGGATTTGGAGATGTCTACATAAAACTCAAATAAATCAAAAATAGTTATTAGTACTTTATTGATTTATTTTATCTGACTTCTATACCTATAATGTGAGAATAAGTCAAGATATAGCAAGACCTTCGGCGGTTGACGACTGTGGCTTGGCTACCCGTTAATTGGCGTATTAGAAAATCACACATAAACAGATAATTCAAGTTCATTAAATAACCATTCGACATAAAAAAGCGACTAAGATTTTTGGAGACTGTTATTCATCTTACCATTTACCTCCAGTTATTTCAGCCATCAAAAATATCTCAAGGGTTTTTTGTGAATGCCAAGGGTGGCGGCAGTAAGTATTGAGATAATTGTTTTATTGATAACACGAACGAGTTGGCCCTCAGCCCTCAATTCCAAGAAAAGGAATGATTGTTCTTAATTGTCAGCTGACTGAGGAATTGAAGTGTAGTGTTCCCTGTTAAACATTTCAGAACAGCAATG
>Ga0302292_1002688_pt1 | contig 10489 bp, 9 predicted proteins | sample III_Fen_N2_1_FD_194553 | JGI IMG/M metagenome (GOLD analysis project Ga0302292, IMG submission 194553) | Peat permafrost microbial communities from Stordalen Mire near Abisko, Sweden - III_Fen_N2_1 | ecosystem: Environmental > Terrestrial > Soil > Wetlands > Permafrost | place: Sweden: Abisko...
CTTCGCAATGCCATGAAACTAAACGGAATCTCTGCCTGCATTATTCCGGGCACCGACCCTCATGCCAGCGAGTATATAGCAGAATGTTGGAAAGAACGGGAATGGATTTCGGGATTTGATGGCTCAGCGGGTACAGCCGTGGTTACACTGGATACAGCAGCGCTGTGGACAGACTCACGCTATTTTCTTCATGCAGCCGACCAGCTGGAGGGCACCGGCATAGAACTGATGAAACAGGGACTGCCCGAAACACCGGAGATACTCCCCTGGCTGGCTACACAGCTCAACGCGGGCGAACGGGTAGGGGTGAATGCACTTATGTTTTCGGCCAATGCCTACGGGACCATGCAAGCCGAACTGAAAATGAGCAAGCTGGAACTGGTTTCGGTCGATTTGCTCGAAATGGTCTGGACAGATCGTCCTGCATTACCGTTGAATCCGTTTTTTGTATTCGATACACAATATGCCGGACAATCGGCTGCCGATAAAATAGCCGCAGTGCGCGTGGAGATGAAAAAATCCTTTGCTGATGTGTTCGTTATGTCGGCGCTGGACGATGTTGCCTGGCTGTTCAATATCCGCGGAAACGATGTGGACTATAACCCGCTGGTGATAGCCTACGCGCTGATAGAAAATGACAAAGCCACGCTATACATTGCCCCCGAAAAACTGACCGACGAAACGTCGGCCTACCTCCAAAGTCAGGGAGTGACGGTGGCACCTTACCTGAGCATATACGATGAGCTGAAAAATATACCGGCTGCTAAAGCCGTGCTCATTGATGGCGGAAAACTCAACCGGGCGTTGTACGAAAAAATTCCGGCAGGATGTGCCATTCGCAACAGCATGTCGCCGGTGTTCAAGCTGAAGAGTGTGAAGAATGAAGTGGAAATTGCCGGTGTGCGATGTGCCATGGAAAAGGACGGGGTAGCGCTTACACGTTTCTTTATCTGGTTGGAAGAAAACCTGAAATCGGGCAACCTCACCGAAATATCCATTGCCGAAGAATTGTGCCGCTTCCGGGCTGCTCAGGAAAACTTTGTAGGCGAAAGTTTCGGCACCATTGCCGGTTATGCCGATCATGGAGCTATAGTGCATTACGGTGCCACGCCCGAAACCAATGCCACCCTCAAAGCAGCGAGCATATTGCTGCTCGACTCGGGCGGTCAGTACCTGGATGGCACAACGGATATTACCCGTACTGTGGCACTCGGAACACCTACAGCACAGCAAAAAACCGACTATACATTGGTGCTCAAAGGACATATAGCACTGGCTAAAGCGCAGTTTCCAGTAGGCACGCGCGGTTCGCAACTGGATATACTGGCGCGTAAAGCCATGTGGGATCTGGGACTGAACTACGGACACGGAACGGGACACGGTGTAGGACATTTTCTGTGTGTACACGAGGGTCCGCAGAGCATCCGCATGGACGAGAACTCTACCACCTTGCAGCCCGGCATGATTATCTCCAACGAGCCCGGCATGTATCGCACCGGCGAGTATGGTATTCGTATCGAAAACCTGGTTCAGGTTGTTCCGGCTCAGAAAACCGAGTTCGGTCAGTTTCTGAAATTCGAAACGCTTACGCTGTTCCCCATCGATCAGAACTTAATCAATTTTGATTTACTGACTCGTGGCGAAATAGAGTGGCTCAACGAGTATCATCAACGGGTGTACAATACCATTTCTCCTCAGCTCAATGAATTTGAGCGCGAGTGGCTGAGTGGCAAATGCAGCCCCTACGTTCGCAAAGCATAGAGAGATGGCAGGTCGTGCTGTTGCTTTATACAACAGCACGTCCTTCTCTATATCCATTGAACTAATCCCTCAATCAACCAATCAACCAATCCACCAATGGATTTCAATTTAAAAGACTCATTGCTCGGCAAGCAATCATCCACGCCCGAAACCTACGATGCTTCGCTGTTGTTTCGGATACCGCGCTCCGAAAACCGGGTGCGTTATGCCATAGAGGATGAGCACTTGCCTTTTGTGGGTTTTGATGTGTGGAATTGTTATGAATTGTCGTTTCTGACGGACAACGGCTTGCCCGTTTCGCGTGTATTGAAGCTGGTCTATCCGGCTTCCAGTCAGTTTTTGGTGGAGTCCAAGTCTCTTAAGCTGTATCTCAATGCTTTTAATATGGATCGTTTTGGCAAAACGATAGCCATAGCCGAAAGCCGTGTGGCAGACCTGATACGTACCGACCTCTCCCGCTTGCTCGAAACTGATGTGCAGGTAAGCCTGTTCAATTCGGGAAGTGCAGTCGGGCAACCTTTTCAGACTTTCGACGGGGTCGATTTGTGCTCGCAGATACCGGAAACAGTGCAGGAGTCTATCGCGTTTACGCGTTTCGTGGAGTCGCCGGACTTGCTCCGCAGTCGTGTTACCGACGGTGTGCAGTCGTACATTTTTCGCACTGATTTTCTTCGTTCCAACTGCCGCGTAACCAATCAGCCCGATTGGGGCGATTTATTTGTAAGCATGACGGCGCAGCGCGATGTCGATTTAAGTTCCGTACTAGAGTATCTGGTTTCGTTTCGAAAGGAAAACCACTTCCACGAAGAGGTAGTGGAGATGATTTACAAACGGTTTTGGGATATTTTTGCTCCCGAATCGTTGATGGTGGCAGCCATGTACACCCGTCGTGGTGGCATTGACATTAACCCTATACGGGCTTCGCACCCCGCACTGGTAGACAAAATACTGGTTGACGGTGGGCAAATGACAGCAAAAACATGGAGGCAGTAGCACGATTATTCTTTTGCGCGAATTTGTTGGCGGGGAGTTAATGTTTCTTTTTGAATTGTTTAGCTGTCCTGTCGATTTCAGACGTGAGCAGTATTGAAACTTTTGCTCATCAAACTTCGGATAAAAGTTTGCAAAAACCAAAAAAGAGTGTATCTTTGCACCCGCAAACACAGCGAGCGGCTGTGGCGTAATTGGTAGCCGCGCCAGACTTAGGATCTGGTACCGAGAGGTGTGTGGGTTCGAGTCCCTTCAGCCGCACAATACAAAAAATCCCGATAATCTAGCGATTGTCGGGATTTTTTGTAATATTATATATTGGTGTCCAAAGCCTGTCCGGCTTGAGGATAATTAGATTATTTTTTTTATCGGGCAATAATATCTCATATACTTTAATCATATAGTCATTCCGTTTTAATCCTGTTGTAAAGTTCTTGTTGTTAGTTTGTGGCATATTCTAAAAACAAACTTTATGAACAGAAACCTGTGTTTGAGTATTATATTGATATTACTAATCTCTATTGATGCAATGAGCCAGACTTCGCTGCTTATGGATACACCCGCCTTGGGTATTAAACCGCTCAAAATTCTGAGTTGGAACATATACATGTTGCCTTACATCAGCTTGTTCAACCACAATGCCGACAGGGCCCGGGTGATAGCCGATAAGCTCGAATACTCGGATTATCAGATTATTGTTTTTCAGGAAGCTTTCAGTACTAAATGCCGCAATATTCTGGCAAAACGTCTGGCAAAAGAATATCCTTACCAGTACGGACCTGCCAATAAATGCTACTGGCCTTTCAGAACCAGCAGTGGCTTGTGGGTGGTAAGTAAAATGCCCCTGAAGCAACTGGCTAAGATTAAATTCACTGAAGGTAGTGGTTTCGATATCATTGCACGCAAGGGTGCGGTGCTCTTTCAGGGCGATTTTGATGGAACGCGTTTCCAGCTGCTTGCCACACACCTACAGTCCAACAACTCCGAAAAAATACGGGCCAAGCAATGCCGTGAAATTAAAGATCACCTGTTGAATGAGTTTTATAATCCGAACGTGCCTCAGCTTATTTGTGGCGATTTTAATGTCGATATGGATGATCACGTTAATTACCAACGTATGCTCAATACCCTGGAGGCTATTAACGGACCCACCACCGGTGAAGTAAAATGCACCTACGATGAGATTGATAATAACCTGGCTCGCAATGCTCAAGGCGAAAAGAAGGTGATAGACTACATTCTGGTGCGCAATGAGAAGTTAATCCATCGGATAGAGCGAAAAGTTCATACTTTTTATGCCAGGATAGGGCAGAAGTCATCCAACCTGTCGGACCACTACGCCATGGAGGCCAACATTGTTTTCAATACCTTACCCAGCGCTGTCTCGTCATTACTCCCCACAGATCGGAAATGATATACCGGTAGTAAAAACAAAGCAGGATATGAATATGACAGATCATCCGTAGCTTTATTAAATTGGATGCAGTTACCGAGTGTGTGTACAGGGCGATTCAATAAAAAAGTCTTACCTTTGTATTCGTCTTATGGCGCATTAACTGCAAACAATAAAATAAAATGGAAAACCAAGAAAACCAATTAAACATCGAACTTTCGGCAGAAATAGCTGAAGGTACTTATTCAAATCTGGCTATCATATCTCACTCTACATCCGAATTTGTGGTGGATTTTATTCGTATTATGCCGGGCACTCCCAAGGCTAATGTAAAATCGCGTATAATCCTCACCCCCGAACACGCAAAACGCTTACTCTTTGCTTTGCAGGAAAATATTGCCAAATATGAACATCAAAATGGTAAGATAAAAGTCCCCGATAATGGTTTTGTGCCTCCGATACCCATGGCCTTTGGTGGTGGCGAAGCCTGATACTGTGCCCTTCTAAAAGCGAGAAAGCTTGTTGAAATAAAAAAAATGCCCCCGAAAGCAACTCATTTATGGTTAGTAAATGCCACTTTTGGGGACACTCTTTTCGAGTAATTTAATCAATTGAATAAACCCAGATTACGCATTAGACAATTTCTCGTTCAAATTGTCTAATGCGTAATCTGGGATAAACAGAAATATAAGTACGAGTGATTTTCTCAGCATGATGGTGAATTCTAAGGCTGTTTGTATCTATTTGATTACAAAAATAATAAAGATTCTCCAATCGCAGGCTGAGATGTGAGTGTAGGTGCAGATATTCTCCGCAATCGATTGAAACCGGATGCTTTGTTGCTGCTATGCAGGCGTGAGAAGCAAGTTACGGAATTAAAACGCAGGCTTCTTTAGTTATTCCTGTTTTTGTATGTGTGCGGTGAATGATGTTTCGTCCAGCATTTTACAGATATTGTATGCTTCTGATATTATGTCTTCCGGATAATCGTTTATTTGGAGTATGCGTATAGCATTTCTGTTTTTTAGTTTCCCGTTTTTGAGCTTGTAATCAAAGTCTACCGATTGGTTGTTGATGCTTTCGCTGAAGTGGTATAGCTCGTATTCGTTCTTTAGTAAATCAGTAAGTTCGATGTCGTGTGTCGAGACAAACACAATATTGTCGTTGAGGTTAAGCGATGACAATACAGCTTTTCCTGCCGAGATTCGTTCAATGGTATTTGTACCTTTGAATATCTCGTCAAGCAGAAACAGGTTCGCACTGCCATTTGTACTTTGCAGAATCATCTCTTTTATAGTCAGCACTTCCTCAAAGTAATAGCTTTTGTCATTCATTAGGTCGTCATTGATTCGTATGGCTGAAAATATATTGATTGGGGGCAAACAGAATTCTTTTGCAAAACAGGTGTTTATTGTTTGAGCTGTTATGGCGTTTAATCCGATAGTTCGGATGAATGAAGTTTTACCCGACATATTGGAACCGGTCAGTAGTATCGACTTATGATTGAGGTTAATGCTGTTCTCAACGCAATTGGCGATTAGGGGATGGAAAATATCTTTTGCCGATAGTGTTTTGCGTTCGGTTATTGTTGGCATGCAGTAATGGCTTAGTCCTTCTCTGAGCGATGCTATGGAAATCAATGTATCTATTTCACCCACAAAGAGGAATATGTCTTCTATTTCCTTTCGTCTTGTATCCATTTTTTTTAGGATGTCAAACAAAAACAAGGGCTCGATGAGAAACGCTGTTTTGAGAAGTTCAAAAATGGTAGAAATGATTACTTCTAAATCAGATTGCAACTTCGACTCCAGTTTGAAAAACAACATTTGTTTTTGTATCTTGTCAATTATTCCGGTAGATTCTCTCAGGGTAGGATTCAGCTCTTGAAACAGGTCGTTTTCGAATAATTTCTTGGCTGTATTATTCAGCCGGATGAGTTGAGGCACAGAGCCCAGGTATTGATATAAGTTTTTCTTATTTGTGTAATGAATGATGAGATTGATGATGAACACCGGAATGATAAGTAAAATGACTTTCAGGTTGAAGAAGAGTGCAATAATCAGTATCAAGCTTGTAAATGACAAGAACTTAACCATAAAAAACCATTTGGGCGGCTGTATATGTTCATATTGAAATAATAAGCTGATATAATATGCTTCTCTTTCGTTTAGCCTTGTGAGCAAAGTCTGAACATTCAATCGCAGTTCTGAATTTTGGGTTAGTTCGGATATTATTTTCTCTGTGTTGGCTGTGTTGTTCGCTTTTTTAGGTATAGTCCTGAGTTTATTGTACAGGTGTTGCTGACCAATTCTCGAACTTGTGCGGTCAATGAACATAAACAATTCTTCAAAATCCAGGTCGTTGCATGTTTTGTCGCTTAGAACCTGAAATTCATCAGAGTGATTCTTTTTGTGAAAGTATTTTTTGATAAGTTCAAAATCAAACAAATCATCTTTAGGTTTTCCAAATGATTCAAGAAGAGTTTTTCGTAATCTTTGTTTGCTGAGCATAGATATTGTCCGGACAAGTTTATATTCAAATAACAATGCAAAGATACAAATTAGTTTTGGATTATTAACTAAATTAGGTTTGAAGTTCAGATTATTTTATCGCTTGCTAATAAATCTCCAGGGTTTATTTTTCCATTCGTCTCCGGCATAGTCAATTCCCACGCGTGGTGCGGTCTCGAAAATGACTTCATCAGGAGCATCTTCTATCCATATCCGGGCTGATTCTGTCAGGCTTTCACCGTAGAAGCTCCGGTCGATCTTTAATTCGCGTCCTACTTTGCCCGAACCTACAATTTTATCTATTGCTCTGATCAACACTGCTTGCGGGTGGTTTGGCTTTCCGGTAACTACATTTAGCATCCAATACATGCCGTAAATAAGATAAACGTACACGCAGCTGCCTTCGGCAAACATAACTTCGGTGCGGGGTGTTCGTCCTTTGCTGGCATGGCAGGCTTTGTCTTCAGCACCCATGTAAGCTTCGGTTTCGGTTATGCGGTATCGTTGCGTTTCACCGTTATCATAGACTCTCACTAAAATTTTGCCCAGTAATTTCTCGGCAACAATCGTGGCATCTTGTGTGTAAAAATCAGTATTCAGTTTCATACTACAAACGTAATAATTATTTTTCTTCGACTTGATTAATTTTTCGGCATAATTCTCTTGAAAACGACCATCTAGCGGTCGAAAAATACAGTTTAAAAAAAAGATGTTCAATTATTTGGTAATCCAAAGAAAAACAGTATTTTTGCAGTCCGTTTATTATCACAGTGTAATGGTCCGTTTTATTGTGTGTAAATATCCTATTTTGTGCCGATTAGCCTCTTCCAAAATTTGATTGAAACAAGTGAAACGACTCAATTATTAATTAAAAAACATTTTTATAAAGTGGATACGTTAAGTTATAAAACCATTTCTGCCAATAAAGCGACAGCGCAGAAAGAATGGGTAGTAGTGGATGCTACCGATATGGTGTTGGGACGTATGGGCTCAAAAGTTGCTAAACTTTTGCGCGGAAAATACAAACCAAGTTTCACTCCTCACGTAGATTGTGGTGACAATGTGATTCTTATCAATGCAGAGAAAGTTCAATTGACCGGTAACAAATGGAACGACCGCGTTTACCTTAGCCACACTGGCTATCCTGGTGGACAACGTGAAATTACACCAGCCAAATTGATGGCAAAAAGCTCTGAAAAACTTATCAAGAAAGTGGTAAAAGGTATGTTGCCTAAAAACCGCCTTGGAGATAAACTTTTGGGCAATTTGTATGTATTCCCAGGTGCGGAACACACTATGCAAGCTCAGCAACCAAAACAAATCGATTTAAACTCACTTAAATAATCAGTATGGAAGTAATAAATGCCTTAGGAAGAAGAAAAGCGGCTGTAGCTCGTATTTTCGTAAGCGAAGGAACCGGACAAATTACAATAAATAAACGCGATATTTCCGTATATTTTCCATCTCCAATTTTGCAATATGTGGTAAAACAACCTCTGAATAAATTAGGAGTAGTTGAAAAATATGACATTAAAGTAAATCTTGATGGTGGTGGTTTCAATGGCCAGGCCGGAGCTTTGCGCTTAGCAATTGCCCGTGCGTTGGTAAAAATCAATCCGGAAGACAAATCAGCATTGAAAGCAGATGGATTTATGACTCGTGACCCACGTGAAGTGGAACGTAAGAAACCGGGTCAACCAAAAGCTCGTAAGAGATTCCAGTTCTCAAAACGTTAATATTATATTCGGTTGTCAGTCAGCAGTTATCAGTATTCTTACTGTTCACTGTTTACTGTTCACTGAAAAAAATAAGTTTAGTATCTAAATTGCCGAGACTCAAAATACATTGTATGGCTACTCGGCGATTGATTTACACAGAATGTAAACAATTTTAAACAACAAAAATGTCAAGAACAAATTTCGAAGAATTATTAGAAGCAGGTTGCCACTTTGGTCACTTGAAACGCAAATGGAATCCGGCTATGGCTCCCTACATTTTTATGGAGCGTAACGACATCCACATTATCGATTTGCACAAAACGGTAGTGAAGATTGATGAAGCAGCAGCTGCATTGAAACAAATTGCAAAATCAGGACGTAAAATCCTTTTTGTAGCAACTAAAAAACAAGCTAAAGACGTAGTAGCCGATAAAGCTTCTGCCGTTGGAATGCCATATATTACTGAGCGTTGGGCTGGTGGTATGTTAACCAACTTCCCTACAATCCGTAAAGCAGTGAAAAAGATGACCACCATTGACAAAATGGCAACTGATGGTACTTTTGACAATATCTCTAAAAGAGAAAAATTACAGATTACCCGTCAACGTGAGAAACTTGAAAAAAACTTAGGTTCTATTGCAGATTTGACTCGCTTACCTTCAGCACTTTTTGTTGTTGACGTAATGAAAGAGCACATTGCAGTTCTAGAAGCTCAACGTTTGGGTATTCCAGTTTTCGGAATTGTAGATACTAACTCTAATCCAAACAATATTGATTTTATCATTCCTGCTAACGATGACGCAACAAAATCTGTTGACGTAATTTTGTCGGCAATGGTTGCTGCCATTCAGGAAGGTTTGGAAGAACGTAAGGTGGAGAAAGTCGATACTGAAGCTGCTGAAGCTCCTGTGGCGAAAGAACCAAAATCAAGAATTTCAAAAAGACCAAGAACTCAAAAGGAAGATGAAGAAGCGTTGAATGCTAACGTTGCTAAAAAATTCATCAAAGAAGAAGAATAAAGACAAGCCCTGAATTCCCTCAGGGGGATTACAAAATTGTCTGTACAAACTGGCGAGTTACAAGTTATATTTTTAGCATGTAACTCGTTTTTTTTCCAATAAGAAACATTAACTCTAAGCTCATAGTTACTCTGTTAGAGGATCTAAGGAGCTCTAAAAAAATATTACAATTATGGCAGTAACAATGGCAGAAATTTCAAAATTGCGTACCATGACTGGTGCCGGTATGATGGATTGCAAAAACGCAATCACTGAAGCCGCTGGTGATTTTGACAAAGCAATTGAAATTATTCGTAAAAAAGGTCAGGCTACAGCTGCAAAACGTAGCGATCGCGAAGCTTCGGAAGGTTGTGTGTTAGCGGCGGCTAACGGTGGCTTTGCTGCGGTGTTGGCGCTGAAATGCGAAACAGACTTTGTGGCTAAGAATGCTGATTTTATAGCACTTACTCAATCAGTTCTTGATGCAGCTATGGCTTCTAAACCAACGACACTGGATGAGTTAAAAGCGTTGACTATCGATGGTCGCGTGATTTCTGAAATTATCACTGATCGTTCGGGGATTACCGGCGAAAAAATGGAATTAGACTACTATGAATTCGTTCAAGGTGGTACTACTTCAGCTTACATTCACCCGGGAAACAAACTTGCTACATTGGTTGCAGTTGCTCAAGAAAACGCCGAAAACGAAACCTTACGTGGCATGGCGATGCATATTGCAGCAATGGCACCTGTGGCTATTGATGAATCCGAAGTGCCTCAAAAAGTAAAAGATAACGAGCTTGCAGTGGCTATCGAAAAAACCAAAACTGAACTTGTTGCTAAGGAAGTTGAAGTCGCGATAAAAAAAGCGGGCATCAATCCTGCTCATGTTGATAGCGAAAACCACATTGAATCAAACATGGCTAAGGGCTGGATTACTGCAGAGGAAGCTGCAAAAGCACGCGAAATTAAAACAACAGTTACTGCAGAGAAATCTGCAACTTTACCAGAGCAGAAAGTAAACAGTATTGCCGCTGGACGTATGGCAAAATTCTACAAAGAATATACCCTTTTAGAACAAAAGTACGAAGGTGGCGGTGAAGAAGCTGGAAAAATAAC
>Ga0302292_1002690_pt1 | contig 10481 bp, 10 predicted proteins | sample III_Fen_N2_1_FD_194553 | JGI IMG/M metagenome (GOLD analysis project Ga0302292, IMG submission 194553) | Peat permafrost microbial communities from Stordalen Mire near Abisko, Sweden - III_Fen_N2_1 | ecosystem: Environmental > Terrestrial > Soil > Wetlands > Permafrost | place: Sweden: Abisko...
TTCCTGAGACATAGAGCTAACCCACTATGCAAAGCCTGATTTATCGTTTACTCAACCGTTCGTTTCCTTTATTTTTGTCGTGCCGCAAAGGCTGGTTCTATTTTGCATGGCTTATCTTTATCCTGATCGTGCTGGCCAACGCCCTTCAGCCCTTTGGACTTATCAACTGGCACGAATTTCATAAGCCACTCGTGCTGGCCGGTTATATAGTTGTGTTTTTGGGAGTGTATGGATTGCTGTATATGATTCTTTCGTACTTCAGTGCCGATTATTATCAACCCGATAGCTGGACGATAAAAAAGGAGTTGCAAATGCTCCTGTTTTACATCCCCACCACCGCTTGCTGTACCTATCTGTTTGCCGACTTCTCTGTTCAGGGTTTTGAACTGAGTCTGTCCTCGTTCTTCGAACTTCAGTTTTACAACGGCATTCTGGGTATGATCTCTATCCCTTTGTTTGGTTATTTTGTGGATAATCGGCTCAACCCTATCAACACCGCGAGGCGCAGGGCACGAAAAGAGAATAAAGACTCCGCCGTGAATATAAACGAACAGCAAGCCCGAGATGTGTTGCAAAAGCTGCATGACGCGATGGAGACCCGCCAACTTTATCTATCCCCAAAATGTACTAAGCACTACCTATCCGAGCATACAGGCATTGCGGCACATCGCATCTCCGGCATTATTAATACCTATACCGACGGTACGTTTACCGATTTTGTAAACAAGTACCGTGTAGAACATGCCTGCCGGATACTGCAGGACAATAAAAACAAAAGGGTGAAACTCGAAGCCGTAAGGATAGACTGCGGCTTTGGAAGCAAAGTCAACTTCTACGCTGCCTTCCGTAAGTTTAAAGGTAAAACTCCGGCGGAGTATGTTGCGGGATTGTAAATAGCCTCTTACCAAATAAATATATACAGTTTATGTATATGTTTATTTGCAAACAGTTGGTGTGATTAAATATGTTATTTATCTTTGAGGGGCGAAAAAGAATTGTATCTGTATAACGTAGTTTAGTGAAGCGTAATTTGTGGCGGAAATGACCAATTATATATCTGTAAAATATAAATATAAACACCAAGATGACTATGGAATCAAGTTCAATAAACACTAAGAAAAAATGGATAGATGCACTAATATCTGAGAAAACAGCTATAATAACTGCATTTATCTCATTGTTAAGTATAATCTTGATTGGGCTCATTTTTGTTTTTTTTGGTGATTGGAGTTTCTCGACTACTATAAATGAGGATTTAGTTTCTAAATTTGGTAATTTTATTGGTGGTGTTATTGGAACTTTGTTGGCTTTTGTCGCCGCAATATTATATTATATTGCATTAAAAGCTCAAAGAGAAGATATTGCAATTAATCAGCAATCGATGCAAATACAAACATCTGCATTGCAAAAACAAATTGAAGAGTTTGAAAAACAAAAAGAAGAACTGGAGCTTACACGCAAGGTTTACGAACAACAATATAAAACAATGGTAGGACAAGAAAGAATAATGAAAATTCAACAATTTGAATCAAATTTTTATTCCCTATTAAATGTTTATATTGCAATTAAAAGTGAACTAAATAATAGTTGTTCAGATAAGGATTATTTTAAAGAAAAATTTGAAGAAATACAAAGCTCCTTTGCCGAACGAAAAATCAACAACACAACACTATACTGTCACGAAAAAGTTGTAACCTCTTATGTGACTACTTTTCATCTACATCAAGGGCAATTAGCTCATTATTTTAAAACGATATATAGATTAATTAAAATCGTAGATAGTAATCTAATTTTAAATGATTCAGAAAAGATATCGTATGTAAAGATAATAAGATCGCAATTAACTGACCATGAGCAGTTGCTAATGTATTATAACTACCACTCGGTTTATGGAGAAAAATCAAAACAATTAATATATAAATATAATCTACTAAAACACGTTCATACTATTGATAAAGTTGATTTTAATTACAAATACTCCCCTATAAATAAAAAAAACAATATAATAGCATTTACAAATTGGTTGAATACATTCATTGAGAAGTCAATAAACATTATTTGCGAATTTGATAATGAAAATGAAATTATCGAAGATAAATGGGATAGCTTAAGATGCGCTGTTAGCATAATAAATACTGATGAATTAATCTTTAGAATTAATTGTTTTGATGAAGATAGGCTACCAGATAACTTTCCAATTATGATTTATGATTATATTTATGATCGTATATTTACCTCCCAATTCATATACATAACTGATGGAATTCTTTATCAATCAAAAAGAAAAATTGATGGAGGTGGAGTTACCTATGACTACATATTAAATTCAGACAAAATACGCACTATAAACATTGATAAATTCTAAAGGATGGATACAACTATAAGCCAAGAAAAATTCGTTGAAATTTTCAAAAACAATTTAAAGAAGGATGCAAGAACTGTATCAATAGATACACTATTAAGTGATCGATATTTAAAAAGGATTACTTATGACCCATACTATCAACGGAATTATGTTTGGCAAAAAGACAAACAGTCATTCTTCATAGAAAGTGTAATATTAGGAACTGAAATACCACCATTAGTTTTTTATAAATCAGGAATGAAAGTTGAAGTCATTGATGGTAGACAAAGATTTGAAACATTAAAACGATTCAAAGAAGATGATTTTGCTCTAAACATTCTTGGATTATTGGAGTTACAAGCACTTGCAAAGAAAACATTTAGTAAACTCAATCCTGATATTCAAAGAGTTTTTTTAAATACGAAAATAAGAATATTCGAATTTGAGGTTGTTGGTATGCCTAATGTCGATGCATCAATAGAAGATAAAATAAAAAAAGAAATTTTTAGAAGGTATAATACAGGTATTACTCCATTAAATCAGACTGAAGTTGATAATGCTAAATATGATTCAGATGAGTTATCAGATTATTTGAAATGTATTCTTAAAAGTGATAATATTCAGTTTGATAGAATAAATAAATATTTTTTTAAAAATAGCGTAAAAGTCAAAAATGAATTGATTGTTGACATGGTAACTTTCTTAAGAAAAGTATTAGTTCTTAATCAATTACCAATAGCAAGATATGCTGACACCTCTGAAAAAACGCTTATTTTAGATTTAATTTATGACAACTATATAGCAAATATAGAGAATATTGATGGTAAAGAATTTGAAAATATATCATCAGCGCTTTTCTCACAAATAAATGAAAGTATAAACATATTGGAAGTTGAGAATATATATATATATGAATGCTTATTGTGGGGAATATCAATATTAAAAAATGAGAATATCAATTTTGACATACAGAAACATGCATCTGAAATAATTAGTCATTATTCGAGAAATAAAGGGAAATACAGTACTGAAAACGATCATTATTATGCAAATATAATTAGTCGTTTTACAGACACAACCGAACTATTAAACAGAATAACAAACTTCAATTTTAAACAATATATACGATCAAATGAATTTAAAGATAAATTAAGCCAATTAAGACAGACAGAGAAAGATGCTGAGATAACAATTGAGAAGCTATCTGATTTAAGGATTAATAAACCTGCTCCTGCGTCAAAACCAATTGAGCAAGTTATTAGAGATTTAGAATCAAATTTCTATATGGTTAGACCAACATATCAAAGACAAGAGAAAATAACTATCAAAAAAGCATCTTCCATAATAGAGAGTATTTTATTGGGCATCAAGCTTCCACCTATATTTGTTTATGTTAGAGAAGATGGCATCAGAGAAGTTGTTGATGGACAACAACGTTTACTATCAATATTAGGTTTTTTGGGTAAACAATATGTAAACGAAGAAGGGGTAAAAACGTTTGCCAAAATAAACAATTTCAAACTAAGAGATCTCAGAATATTAAAAGATCTAAATGGTGAAAAGTTCTCAACTATTCGAGGTCAATATGAAGATACAATTCTTGATTTTGATATCGATGAAATAGAGATTAGTTATGAGTTGAATAAATCTTTTGAACCAACAGATTTATTTATACGATTAAATAGCAAGCCATATCCAATTAAGCCAAATACTTTTGAAATGTGGAATTCAATTGTTGATAAAGATGTTATTCAAGCTATCAAAGAGGTGACTAATGAACATATTAAGTGGTTCTATATCAAATCGCCGGAATTCACAGAAGATGGCAAAAGAACAGATAGAATGCAAAATGAAGAACTAGTTACTATACTATCATATCTTTGCTTCAATACTCTTTCAAATGAAAACTCAGATGTCAACAAAGTGCTCGGATTTTATCCCAGATTAGAAAAGTTTACATGCCGTTTGAAAAATAAAACTGGGCTTTCAGAAATATTAGAAGGATTCGAATTTAAACCATCTGATAAAGAATTTTTCTTACGAAGTATAAAAAAAACCAATGAAATTATAAACTTAATATCTGAGCTTTTAGATAACAAGCCAACAAAAGAATCCTTTAATTCAATACTGAACATTAAAAATATTCAAAGATTTAGCAGGTCAAATCAAGAGCTATATATAATTTGGATTATGTTCAGCGAGTTATCATTAGTTGCTGCCCAAAAACACAAGAAGGAGATATTTAATGATATAAAAACAATGCTTTCGTTATTAAAAAACATCAATGAAGAAGTTGTAGATGCTAACTATGTTGACAATTTTCTAACTAAATTAAAGACTGTTACAACTAAATACAAATCTTTCTCAATATCCGTCTAATCCTATATACATTAAACATATCTCCTAATTCATCCAAGTTTGGACACCATGGATAGTTCAAGTTTAGCGAAGCGTAATCCTCCGATAGCTGGACAGGCTTTGGACTTGAAATAAATCAGTCTATTTAATTACTCAGGGGGTGACTCAAAGTCACCCCCTGAGTAGAGGCAAGGTTGCAACTTTAGGCGCACGCCTACTAAAAAACTAAATAACCGAGAGCGTATGAATTTTGAAACGGGAAATTTATATCATATTTACAATCAGGGAAACAATCGGCAGAAGATATTTTTTTCACGAGAAAATTATCTATTCTTCCTGAATAAAATAAAGAACCACATTTTACCACATGCCGATATTTTAGCCTGGTGTCTGATGCCAAATCATTTCCATTTAATGATTTATGTGCATGATTTAGAAATTGAAGTAAATAGTAGTAGTGAGGGTGTCACTCCAAGTGACGCCCTCACTAAAACTAAAACCCTCAATGAATCTATTGGAGTTTTACTCCGTTCTTATACCCGAGCAATAAACAAACAGGAAAATTCAACAGGTTCTGTTTTCCGGAAAGAAACCAAAGCCGAATGTCTAACCAAAGCCAATGGTATTACTCCTTCATTTTATGGTTCTCGTATTAATGTTCGTATCCCTGAGAAAGAATATCCGCAGGTTTGCTTTAATTATATACATCAAAATCCGGTGAACGCCAACTTAGTAAAACTACCTGAAGAATGGGAATTTTCATCCTATCCTGATTATTGTGGTATCAGAGACGGAAAATTAATCAACAGAGCACGTGCAGTAGAATTTGAATTAGTGTTCAGTTGTTAATCTGGCGCATTTAAAAACTCAGGGGGTGACTTTGAGTCACCCCCTGAGTAGAGCTACTGATAACAGAAGTTGGAAAATTTCCAAATTGCGAGTACAAAGCTTGTCCGACTACCGGCGGATCTCCACTAGGCTCAGACTTGAACTATGCAGTGAAGTGAGTGCTAGCAAGGCATTAAGTCCTGCTACCACTTTCTTTTTGTAGCCCCGTGCCACTCTATACTAAGCAATAAAAACTATCTTGAAAAAGATGCGGTCGTAAACTTGTATCAGCCGAAGTTATCGTAAATTTGCAAATTACTTTAAACTACTTTAAATGGAAAAGAAAAAGGATATACTGATTTTGATGCTTTCGCTCCCATTAGCTATTCTTACAGCTATTGTTAGTTATGCAGGTGTTTTTATTGAAAGTACCTATGCACTGGAAAACATTCTTTATGCTGCACAAGGTATTGGGCAGGACCTTGTAAACCTATTTGTCGTAGTGCCGATACTTCTCGTTGCAGCATTTTTTGCCTATCGAAAAAATAAGTTGGGCTTATTGGTGTGGAGTGGGGCTATTTTCTATTTAGCCTATTCGTACACCATTTACAGCTTTGGACTGCACTTTAATAATTTCTTCCTTGCTTATTGTGCTATTTTAGGGCTCTCCTTCTATTCGATCCTCTATTTTATGATTTCCTCGTTGAAAGAAGATGTTTCTAAATGGTTTTCAACGAATGTTTCAACGAAATCGACCGGTATCTTTTTAATTGTCATTGCTATCTTATTTTATTTCATTTGGCTTTCGGAAATTATTCCGGCCATACATCTAAATGCAACTCCAAAGAGCGTTACTGAAAGTGGTTTGCTCATCAATCCGGTACATGTATTAGATATTGCCATTTGTCTGCCCGCCTTAATCATTACCGGAATAGCATTGATCAAAAAGAAAAACATAGGTCTTTTGCTAGCACCTACCCTGATGATTTTTTGTATATTCATGGCCATTGCCATTGCAGTTATGGTTTTTGTGATGAAAGCAAAAGGATTGGAAACAGATCTATCCCTCACAATTGTTTTTGGACTTATCACTTTAGTGAGTAGTTTATTTCTGCTTTTATATGTCAGGAAGCTGAAAAAATGATATCACTTCTTTGACCTAGTTTGCACTCATGGATACTTCAAGTCTTAACGTAGCGGAGATTTGAACTAATAACTGATTTCAATTCTTTAGTTATAATTTCTAGAAATATATAATAACAATAAATAACTTTTTGGGATTCTTTCATTTTCTTTGATATTTATTTACAGTTAAATCTCTCTATTTTTGCGTACACAATGTTTGACTATCTAAAAATACGAATTATGAACTTTCTAAACATCGTTGAAGAAAATCAAGATGAATTTAAAAAAATAGCAGAAAAGATATTTACTGAGTATGCTATAAAGACAAATGATTCTTTATTTCGAATGGTTGAAATCGAATTTTACTGGAATTCGACAAACCATATTGATAATAGTACCTATCATCGTAAATATGTTGATCCTAAGAATGGAGACTGGTTTTTTCATTATTCTGGAGTTGATATAGCATTGAGAAATGTAGAAACTGGTGGTTATGGTGGAATCTTGATTAGAAGTATACTTGATGTAAATATAAATAGGATTTTCAAAGGGCCTCAAGTTTGCATGATGAGACTATTTAGTGGGACAAATGCTTTTGGTGATTTAATTCAAACTAAGATTATTGAACATAAATTCGTTGAAAATCCAATAATCGAATCTAAACGCATTGGATTAGGCAAAAATGCGAAAGAAAATGGTGCGGATATGTTTTCCTATAGATTTTCAATCAATCCGATATTAATGGGATAAAAGATAACAAAGACAATACTGTGTACTTTTCGGAACAGCTAAACTTAAGAAATATTTTCAAGAGTTGGCATTTAAAGGTATCTTCTGAATTGTATATCCTAGAACAGAATAACATGAAAATAGATCTTTTCAGAAACAAAGAAATCCCAGAAGGTAAAAACCCTTATGAGAAAGAAATCAACTCTATTGAAGTCTATGATTATATCGACTCACATATTGAGTTTAATTTGACAAGAGAAACATGGATGTGTATTGATAATATATTCTCTGAAATATGGAATTCCAGGATTGGATTAGGTGGTAGTTTTTATTGGAATGAAATTGAAGATGAAGTCTTATTCGAGTTTAAAAAGCATAGAATTCTAATGCCTGATCATTACGTAAAAACAATTGTACATTTGATTCTTGATTACATACAAAAGATAGGTGGAATATTAGAATAAGTAAACTCTTCTTCGTATAAGTTTACGCTGCGTGGATAGAAATTAATAAACTGGGATAAAAAAAAGGTGCTAGCTGGCATAATAATAAAAAAATCAGAACATGAAATTAAGCACAGTATTTATCGCATTACTAGTAATGACAATGATTTGCTCTTGTATGTCTAGTCCTGAAATGCCGAGCAAAGTGGAAATTACTGAGATAATAGTAGAGACAATAAGACAAAATTCACTTGACACCAATACACCTGTTTGCTTAAACTTAGTAAATCGTTATAATTGTCAACTGCAATATAATAAAGAGTTTGGTTATGTTCCTCCTCCACCAAGAAACAAACAAGGTGAACCTTTTGTATTTGCACTTTACAAATCAATGAATAGGATTCCTTTAGGGTTTGATAATAAAGATTCTACATTTGTGGCTAGACAGATTAATAGCAACAAGGATGTGACCCTGGAATTAAAGATATTGCCTAAAAATATTAAATTCAAAGATGTTTCAGCCTTGAAAAATAATGAATCAAGACTCTATACATTTTTGGTCCCTGTATTTAATAAAAACAAAGACTTTGCAATTGTAGAATATGATTCTAAGCGTGTAGGTTATGGGCACGGGACAATTGTAATTTTTAGAAAAATAAATGGCAAGTGGATTAAAATAAAATCTTTCCGTAGCTGGCAAAGTTAGTGACAACTAATTCTACCACCGGTTGTTGCATGCAATCGAGAAAAACACCCCTCCTGCCCTATTTTGTACCCGTGTAAACAAAAAGTGTTGCCGTACAAAAATGTTTTGGAAGCGTCATACTGATTTTTGTTGCCATCCAAAAACTTTTTATACCCGTGTAAACAAATTTTGTTGCCCTCCAAAAATTATTTGTTGCCATACAAACGAAAAGTGTTGCCGTATAAAAACTTTTTATACCCGTACAAACAAATTTTGTTGCCATCCAAAAAATGTTAGTTGCCATCCAAACGAAAAGTGTTGCCATACAAAAACTTTTTATACCCGTACAAATAGATTTTGTTGTCATCCAAACCGTTAAATTCCGGCAACAAAAGTAAGCTATTTGCCAAAAGAGTTCAGGATTACGATAGTGAACTCTTTTGACACGAAAAAATTTGTTCGGAAACAGCTAGTCTCCTAATTTTGGCGGTATTAAACCCCAAAAGAAACGAATATGAAAACGAACACAGCTGTTTTGCATTTAAAGAGTAGAGACCCTCAGAAAGTCTACAATCTGGCCGGTAGAGTATACACCAGTATGTTTGCCAACCAATCAATTTTTCAAACTACCGATCCAACGATAGAGGCATTCGGTACGGAAGTAACAAAACTGGATGCTGCCATCAAAGCCAAGGATGGGAGTAAAATAAAGGCTCAGGCCGTCATCGATCAAACCGGTGTAGTTCACGGGATGCTTAAATCATTACTTGTTTCTGTAAACAGAATAGCCGCGGGCGATACAGCCATTATTTTGCTATCGGGTTTCGATTGCAACAATGAGTCTACACTACATGACATTCCGGCTAAAGCTGTGATTAAACGCCTGGAAGATGGAAGTGTGGCTTGTAGCGCCAAAATTTACATGGATGCATTACCTCATGCCGACCGCTACAAAGTGGAGACTACCACTACGCCGGATAATGCTGAGAGTTGGGAAACACAAATAGATTTCGGTGGGTTAAAGAAACTTGAGATTAGAGGTCTTGTGGCAGCTCAGAAAATATATATCCGCGTATCGGGTGGAAACACGCACGGTTGGGGTGCACCGAGTGAACCAATGGCGTTTATACCGAGGTAATCAACCCCAGAACCACCAATATCCGAACAAACTCTAAAGGGCTAGAAGTTACAATCACTTCCTATATCCACCCCTAATCCCCTAAAGGGGACTTAAGAGTGGTATTCGAGAAGATTTACACTTAATGAGACATATTGATAACGGTAAGATTATAATAGTCGCTACTCATTTATAGAATCAGCTTGTTGCAGACGGTACTAACTTCAAGCCCCTTCAGAGCCTGTCCGACTACTGGAGGAGGTTTGGGGTGGCTCACCCGAACGGACTTGAAATTAGTTGTAGGAGACAAAAGTGGTAGTTCGATTTGAAATCGTGCTACCACTTTCTTTTTTATAAACCCTTCCCCCGCCAATGGCGGGTACTTCCCTTAAAAAGGGAAGATCATCCGGACCCGTAAATCAACTCATTTTAATAAAATGATATGTAGTATTTCAGGCTTGGACTCTGATTGAATAGTTACAAAATTTCGAACTTTGGGAATATCCCCTTTCCTGCTCCCTCACTATCCACTACAAGCCACTCTAAAAATTAAAAATGATATCTTGAAAATGATACAGTCGTAGACTTGTGTCGGTCGAAGATTTTCTATTTCTTTATAAAAAAAACACCTTGTGTGTAATTTTTTCAACATTTCTGCGACTAAGGTTGAAAACAAGAGTAATTTGCAGAATGTTTTTCGGTAAAATTGAAAGGATCCTGTACCTAAAACCTGTAAATACTCCAATAATTAGAATTTCATGGAAGAACAAAAGAAACAATTTGTAAAGCTGATAGAGCAGAACAAAGCTTTGATTTATAAGTTTTGCTACATGTATGCCAATGAAACGGAAA
>Ga0302292_1002691_pt1 | contig 10478 bp, 10 predicted proteins | sample III_Fen_N2_1_FD_194553 | JGI IMG/M metagenome (GOLD analysis project Ga0302292, IMG submission 194553) | Peat permafrost microbial communities from Stordalen Mire near Abisko, Sweden - III_Fen_N2_1 | ecosystem: Environmental > Terrestrial > Soil > Wetlands > Permafrost | place: Sweden: Abisko...
AAGCAACTAAATAAGAGGTTATTAACTGTTTGCGAATTTTAGAAAAAGCAAAATAATAGAAATAATATGGCAAAGAAAACAGTTGCAGCCAAAAAAAGAGTCGTTAAAGTAGATGGAGTAGGACAATTGCACGTACACTCATCCTTTAATAACATTATTGTTACACTTACAAACAATGATGGTCAGGTTATTTCCTGGTCTTCAGCAGGTAAGATGGGATTCCGTGGCTCAAAGAAAAACACTCCTTATGCTGCACAAATGGCTGCACAGGATTGCTCAAAAGTTGCATTAGATTTGGGTTTGAAAAAAGTAAAAGCCTATGTAAAAGGTCCGGGAAACGGTCGTGAATCAGCGATACGTACAATTCACGGAGCAGGTATTGAAGTAACCGAAATTGTAGACGTTACTCCGTTACCACATAATGGTTGTCGTCCTCCAAAACGTCGTAGAGTGTAATTTTAACAGGGTTTCCCCCGGCTGAGAAATTGGTGAAATTATAAATCGATTGCAATAACCCTCTCTGCAATCGCGGCTGTGTTAAGTTTCGACCGATTTGTGCATGTGGAAAGCATAATAAATATAAAACAAAAAAAGAAAAAATGGCAAGATATATTGGACCAAAGTCAAGAATAGCCCGTAAGTTTGGTGAAGCTATTTTCGGACCAGATAAAGTGTTGGCAAAGAAGAATTATCCACCGGGACAACACGGTCAGGGTCGTCGTAAGAAAACATCGGAATACGGTATTCAATTACGCGAAAAACAAAAAGCAAAATATACTTACGGTGTATTGGAAAAACAATTCCGTAATATGTATGAAAAAGCTCAACGTATCAAAGGTGTAACCGGTGAAGTGTTGTTGCAATTATTGGAATCACGTTTAGACAACCTGGTATTCCGCTTAGGATTTGCTCCAACGCGTTCAGGTGCCCGTCAGCTGGTGAGCCACAAACATATCACTGTTGATGGCAAAGTAGTAAATATTGCTTCTTACCATACCCGTCCGGGTCAGGTTATTGCTGTACGTGAAAAAGATAAATCAATGGAAGTAATCAATGCTGCATTGAATGGCTTTAACCACAGCAAATATCCTTGGATTGAATGGAATTCAGCTTCTATGTCGGGAACATATTTACACATTCCTGAACGCGAAGATATTCCAGAAAATATCAAAGAACAGTTAATCGTTGAGTTGTACTCTAAATAATAAGTGAATCCATGGCTATATTAGCATTTCAAAAGCCCGAAAAGGTAATCATGTTGGAAGCTGACGCATTTCAAGGAAAATTTGAATTTCGTCCGTTGGAGCCAGGTTACGGTATTACAATTGGTAATGCTTTGCGCCGTATCCTTTTGTCTTCACTCGAAGGTTTCGCTATTACTTCCATTAAAATAGAAGGTATCGATCATGAATATTCAACTATTCCGGGAGTAATTGATGATGTTACCAACATCATACTGAACCTGAAACAGGTTCGTTTCAAACAAATTGTTGAAGATATCGAAAACGAAAAAGTGACTATCACCGTTTCAGGTGCTACGTCATTTAAAGCAGGCGACATAGGTAAATACTTTACCGGATTTGAAGTACTGAATCCAAAACTGGTAATTTGTCAACTTGATTCGTCAGCCAGTTTCCAGATTGATATTACTGTAAATAAAGGACGCGGTTATGTTCCTTCGGAAGACAATAAACCGGCTAACGCCGAAATTGGTTTAATTCCTATCGATTCAATCTTTACACCAATACGTAATGTAAAGTATTCAATTGAAAACTATCGTGTTGAACAAGTTACCGATTACGAAAAATTGGTACTCGAAATTAGTACCGATGGTTCTATTCATCCGAAAGATGCTTTAAAAGAAGCTGCAAAAATTTTGATTCATCACTTTATGTTGTTTTCTGACGAAAAAATTTCGTTGGAAGTGACCGAAGGTGAAACAGGAGACGAATTTGATGAAGAAATCCTGCATATGCGTCAATTGCTTAAAACAAAACTTACAGATCTCGAACTTTCAGTTCGTGCACTGAATTGTTTGAAAGCTGCTGATGTTGAAACATTAGGTCAATTGGCCGGATATCATCGTCACGATTTGCTGAAGTTCCGTAACTTTGGTAAAAAATCGCTCACTGAGTTGGAGGAAAAATTAGAGAGCTTGAATCTATCCTTCGGAATGGATATCGCCAAATATAAATTAGATAAAGACTAAAGAGATGAGACATAATAAAAAAAACAACCACTTAGGCCGTACAACATCTCATAGAAAAGCAATGTTGTCAAATATGGCTTCTTCTCTTATACAACATAAGAGAATTGCTACTACACTGGCAAAGGCAAAAGCATTGCAGGTTTATGTAGAACCCTTGTTGACCAAATCAAAAGAAGATACAACACACTCACGTCGTACGGTATTTAGTCACTTGCAAAATAAAGAAATGGTTACCGAACTGTTTCAGAATGTGTCAGTGAAAATTGCCAATCGTCCGGGAGGATATACCCGTATTTTACGTACAGGTTTCCGTTTGGGTGATAACGCCGAAATGTGTATTATCGAATTGGTGGACTATAATGAAAATATGTTGAAAGAAAAAGCAACTAAAAAGGCTGCCCGTACACGTCGTGCCGGCGCTGCAAAGAAAACTGATGCTGCTGTAAAAGTTGCACCTGTTGCACCTGTAGTTGCTGAAACTCCAGCTGCTGCTCCTGTAGCACCTGAAGAAGCTCCTGCTGCTGAATAAATTCATTGCATAAGACATATTTCAAAAAAAGGAACAAGCACTGCTTGTTCCTTTTTTTTGAAGTGTTATCTGACCTGCCTGAAGTGAAGATTGCCTCAATTATCAATGAAATAAGCGAAAGGAAATATATTGAAGATCATTTGATTTGAAATTATTGAAAACAAGTTTAGAAATATGACTCCCGTTAAATCCAATTAAATTGAAGATTTATTATCAATCAATTTGTTTATGACAAATATTTCTCTTGATTTGTATATCCGAATCAAATTATTTACTTTTGCTACAAATAGATTGAATTGCAATAGTGATTAATAAATGATTAAATTTTAACTAATAGCATGGCAGCATTTAAACGCATATTATTGAAATTGAGCGGCGAATCGCTTATGGGCGAAAAACAATACGGTATTGATGAGAAGCGGTTGGGTGAATACGCTTCCCAAATCTTCGAAATTGCTGCATTGGGCGTACAGATTGGTATAGTAATCGGAGGCGGAAATATCTTCCGTGGATTGAGTGGCGCTTCGAAAGGCTTTGACCGTGTACAGGGAGACCAAATGGGCATGCTGGCTACCGTTATCAACAGTCTGGCATTAAACTCCGCATTGCAAGCCATAGGAGCTAAATCAAGGGTACTTACGGCTATCCGTATGGAACCGGTTGGAGAATTTTATAGTAAACAAAAAGCCATTGACGGATTGGAAAGGGGAGAAGTGGTCATCTTTTCAGCAGGTACTGGTAATCCGTTCTTTACAACCGATACTGCCTCTTCGCTTCGTGCTATTGAAATTGAAGCAGATGTTATGCTAAAAGGAACACGCGTGGATGGTATTTATACCGCTGATCCTGAAAAAGATAAATCGGCAGTTAAATTTGATGAAATCACCTACGACGAAATATACAACCGGAATTTAAAGGTAATGGACCTGACTGCTACCACTATGTGCAAGGAAAATAATATGCCGATTTATGTATTTGACATGGATACGCCCGGTAATTTGAAAAAGGTATTGTTGGGTGATAAAATCGGGACTTTAGTTAGGAATTAAATAATAATGGACTTGGAATTAATATTTACCTTTACTTATGAAAGTTGAGTGCTAAACAAGATCTTTAACTTTCAAACAGAAAACATATAAAACTTACAAACATAAAAATATTATGCAAGACATTAAACCAATTCTAACACACGCTGAGGACAGCATGGAAGCAACTGTGTTGTTTCTGGACGAAGCTTTGGCACATATCCGTGCAGGAAAAGCCAATACACGTATTCTGGATGGTGTAAAAGTAGAATATTACGGACAACATGTACCAATAGCTAATGTGGCTACCATTACGACTCCTGATGCAAAAACTATTACGATTCAACCCTGGGAGAAAAATCTGATTTCGGTTATTGAAAAAGCAATTATGAATTCAGATGTTGGCATAACTCCCATGAATAATGGTGAAACTATTCGACTGGGCATCCCACCGCTTACTGAAGACCGCCGCCGTCAACTTGCAAAACAATCAAAGGCTGAGTGTGAAGATGCCAAAATAAGCGTCAGAAACTCACGAAGAGAAGCTATAGAACATTTCAAGAAAATGGTGAAAGAAGGATTGCCTGAGGATATTGAAAGAGACGCTGAATTAAGCATGCAAAAAATTCATGACAAGTATATCAAAAAGATTGATGACTTGTACGTTGCCAAAGAAAAGGAAATAATGACGATATAAGAAATTACACTTTTATCATTTAGATTTTACTATTGTAGGTAAACAAACAGTCATCTCAATCATTTGGGATGACTGGTTGTTTTATACTTTTGAAATTAGAAAACAGCAACCAGATCACGGACACTTTTAACGTTGCGAAGACCTATTTAATCAAAAAAAATTGTGCGAATGTACAATCCGTGCAATGATTTTAATGATAAAAAGGTTCTTTGAAAAATGAGATTAGATTGTTTTGATAGTGAATAACATAAAGCAACTAAGTTTTAAATCAAAATGTACGAACTGAGAGAGATGAATGCTATGTGATTAATTGACAGGTTACAGATTCAGCATAAAACTCTTCAAACATCAAACATCAAACTTTTCAAACTCTTCAAAACTCAAATGCATGGTCGGATTAGTCGTAAAGAATACAGGCAGTTGGTATCAGGTAAAAACTGATAGCGGAGAATTGTTTGAATGCAAGATAAAAGGTCATTTCCGGTTGCAGGAGATTCGAAGCACTAATCCTATAGCAGTGGGAGATAATGTGGAATTTGAGAAGAATGAAGATGGCACAGCCATGATTCATTCTATTTGCGATCGCAGGAATTATATTATCCGGCGTTCGTCAAACCTGTCAAAACATTCACAGATACTTGCTGCTAATCTTGATCTGGTGGCACTTATTGTTACCATCAATTATCCTGAAACATCCACTATTTTTATCGACCGTTTTTTGGCAAGTGCCGAAGCATACCGTGTACCTGCCTGTATTGTTTTCAATAAAATCGACAGGTATTCCGAAAGTGAAAACAACTATCTTGAAGCCCTTGAAAATCTTTATATCTCATTGGATTATCCCGTATTCAGGATCTCAGCCCTTCATTCGGACAATATACAAGGATTAATGTCATTTTTAAGTGGTAAAACAACCCTGTTTTCCGGGAATTCAGGCGTCGGAAAGTCCACATTAATTAATGCCATTGCACCCCTTTCACTTGCAAAGACTGCAGAAATATCGTCCTATCACAATAAAGGGATGCACACCACCACTTTCTCCGAAATGTTTGAATTAATTGCCGGAGGACATATTATCGATACTCCGGGAATCAAAGGTTTTGGAACTATTGACATGGTTGAATCGGAAATCGGACATTACTTTAAAGAAATTTTTGAGACTTCGAAGAATTGCAGGTTTACAAACTGTACCCATGTTCATGAGCCCGAATGCGCCGTGATACAGGCCGTTGAAAAACAATTCATCAGTGCATCACGTTATCAGAGTTATTTAAGTGTATTGAAAGATTGTAATGAAGGAAAATATAGATAAAATGAATATTATTGCACATTTAACTATCAATTTATTGCAAAAATGATCAAAATACAAATATATTAAATACATTTGTAATCTATTTACAATAAAAACCAATCGACTAATATAAAGGAAAAAATTGAAGACTATGGCACAACATCAAATTGACAGGTTAGACAAAAAAATACTTCAACTGATTTCACAAGACGCACGTATTCCTTTTCTGGAGGTAGCACGCGAATGCAATGTTTCAGGGGCAGCTATTCATCAACGGATTCAAAAGCTTAGGAATACTGGGATTATTAAAGGATCGGAATTCGTAATAGATACCTATAAGGTCGGTTTTCAAACTTGTGCTTATATTGGAATCACTTTGAGCGATATTAAGATGTTTACTGCTGTGGTTGACGAATTAAAGAAAATCCCTGAAGTAGTTGAATGCCATTATGCAACAGGAAAATATTCGATGTTTGTAAAGATATATGCCAAGGACAACCGTCATTTATTGCAGATCATTCTGGAACACCTGACTCTTATTCCGGGGATTGCCCATACAGAAACATTCCAGATTTCACTGGATGAAATTTTTCGCCGTCAACTGTCAGTATTCGAAATTGAATCTACTGTTGATGTTGTAGACGAAGAATAGTTTTAAAAATGCACTCTACAAAAAAACGCCTTGTACAAAGGCGTTTTTTTGTATTACAATGTCACACTCGTCACCGGATTGATCTATGAATGTAGTCGGTACTGAAAAAAAAATGTATTTTTAGCCCTGAAATGTCTTTTACGACTTCCTTTGTACTGACCTGAACTTAGTTTGTATTTTTACTCCCGACTTACCTCTTACTCCTTACCTCTTCATTTAGTATCTGCTGTAAACCGATTGAATAAATGAAAACGCTTGTGAATAGATAGGTTTCGTATATTCAATAAACAATTGCTGATCAGATGGCGGCAAGGCTGGTTCTTTGGTACACAATTCTTTTTGCTTGTCGGTCATCGCCCTGTCATCGCCTTTATACTTACCCCACTTTGTCTCCCAGGTATAAGTGCCTGGAATGTCCTTTCGTTGAAATTCCTGCTTGTTTTGTGCATCAACAATCCTGATACTCAATAATCCTCCTGAAGTAATTTCGCGTCGGAGGACAGTTAGTTTTGCTTTCACCGTATTATACGAGTTATAGGTCTTCCCGTTTACTTTAACTTCACCGACAAAAACACTATCGCGTATAAGTTCTTTTATATTGCTTGTTTCGTTTAAATCACCGATTGAAAAGTTTTCAAAATTCAGGGTGATGAACTGATGGGGATTTTGCAGGTTCTCACGATGTGCTTCCTCCGGAGTATAATATCTGATAAACCTGTTTTGTGAGTTCTGGCGTAATCCGGTTAATAAGTCATTGTAAAAAAAGTCGGCAGAATAATCGAAATTATCATTTAAATAAGGCTTTTGAACAATCACACGTATAGTTGCCATATTCCGGGAAACAACAATTTTCTGCTGAACGTCCTTATAACCGTTGACAAATCTGTTGGCATTCTGAAAATACTGATACGCTACCCGTGCCTGATCGAGAGTTCCAAAACTAAGAGCCTTAACTCCGGATTCATAAGCTTGTTCTGCTGCCATTTGTTTAGCCTTGGTTAACTCAACGATATACATGACCGGTTGTGGTATCAGTTCGTTTGCTTTCGGACAGTTGAAGATGTCATTGGCAAGCAGATTTAATCTTTCATATTGAAAGACCTGCACTTCAAACTGATCCGGTCCGTTTGCGAGCCGGGCATTTTCAATTTCACGGAGTGCGGTGCTTTGGGCCAGTGGATAAGCTTTTGTGAGCACAGCTTGTGACTTTGAATTTTTAGGATTGGAACGTAAACGGTCGATTGATTCCTGGCAAGCTTTGAAATAATCACCCCGCTGATAGGCCAGGTTGCCGGTGGAACATGATGAGGCAACCATAACAACAATACAAAACAGGAGAATTTGATAGACTTTTTTCATGGCTGAATTGCTAATTGTGAATAAATAAATTGGATTTTATTTTACATTCTTTCCGGCACTTCAATTCCTAATAACTTCATACCGGTTTTGATAACGGAAGCAATAGTTTCCGAAAGAACAAGCCTGAATTGTTTCAATTGAAGGTCCTCTTCTTTTAAAATAGTGATATCATGGTAGAATTGGTTGAATTCCTTCACTAAGTCATAAATGTAATTGGCAATTAAAGCAGGACTAAATTCTTCACCTGCCTGTTGAACGATGGCCGGAAAACCCGTGACAAGTTGAATCAGATAACTCTCTTTTTCCGAAATCCGAAGTTGTGTATCGGTAAGCGAACGATAGTCAATCCCTTGTTCAGTAGCTTTTCTTAATACCGATTTGATACGTGCATGGGTGTACTGAATAAACGGACCCGTATTTCCGTTGAAATCTATTGATTCCTTAGGATTAAAGGTCATACTCTTTCGTGGATCTACTTTCAGTATAAAGTACTTGAGGGCTCCCAGTCCGACCATTTCTACTATCCGTTTAATCTCATCAGGGGTACAGTTATCCAGTTTTCCCAGTTCCTGAGACGTTTCACGGGCTGATTCAATCATTTCATCCATCAGGTCGTCGGCATCCACTACTGTTCCTTCACGGCTTTTCATTTTGCCTTCCGGAAGTTCTACCATGCCATATGAGAAGTGAACAAGACTCTTTCCCCATTCAAATCCCAACTTATCCAGTAAAAGTGAAAGCACCTGAAAGTGATAATTCTGTTCATTCCCAACTACATACACCATTTTGTTGATAGGGTAATCATCGTAGCGCAGTTTCGCAGTCCCGATGTCCTGTGTCATATATACGGAGGTTCCATCAGCACGGAGCAAGAGTTTTTCATCCAGCCCGTCGCCTGTCAGATCGGCCCAAACAGAACCATCTTCCCTTTGGTAAAATACACCGTTTGCCAATCCTTCTTCTACTTTTCCTTTTCCTTCGAGGTAAGTCTGTGATTCGTAATAGATCTTATCAAATTCGACACCCAGTTTCTTATAGGTGACATCAAAACCTGCATAAACCCAGGCATTCATTGTTTCCCATAAAAGTCTTACTTCAGGATCGTTGTTTTCCCAGGCAAGAAGCATCTGCTGAGCTTCCAGAATCAGGGGAGCCGACTTCTTGGCTTCTTCTTCACTCATGCCTTTTTCCATTAGTCCCTTGGTTTCAGCCTTGAATGCCTGATCAAAAATCACATAGTATTTTCCTACCAAATGATCCCCTTTTAACCCGGAACTTTGAGGAGTTTCACCGTTTCCAAAGAGTTTCCAGGCAAGCATTGATTTGCAGATATGAATGCCACGGTCGTTTACGATATTCGTTTTTACTACCTTCCAGCCGTTTGCTTTTTGAATTTCGGAAATACTGTGTCCCAGTAAATTATTACGAACATGTCCTAAATGAAGTGGCTTATTGGTATTAGGGGATGAGTATTCAATCATCATCAAAGGTGAATCATCGGTAGCCTTTTTGATACCAAAAGTAGTATCATCATGAATCAGGTTCAACGTTTCTATCCAGTAACTTTTATTGATACACAAATTCAGAAAGCCTTTAATGACATTGAAGGAAGAAACAACCGGATTATTTTTCAGTATATATTCACCAATTTCCTGGCCGGTTTGTTCGGGCGATTTACGGGCTGCCTTTACAAAAGGAAAAATGACTGCCGTCAGGTCGCCTTCAAATTCTTTTTTTGTGGTTTGAAGTTGTATCTGATTTGCCTCTGTTTCCAGGCCATAAAGTGTTTTAACGGCTTCGGAAACTACGGTTCCAAGAATGGTCTCTAAATTCATATCTGTATGTTGTTTTTTTACGAAGTGCAAAGATACAAAAATTATTAATAGGTAGGTAGGTCGTTTAGAGGTAAGAGGTAAGAGCCAAGAGGCAAGGAATGAGGAGTGAGGAGTGAGGAATGAGGAATGAGGAGTGAGGAATGAAGAGCAAGGAGTGAGGAATGAGAAGCGAGGAATGAGAAAAGATGTAGGAAGTAAGACATTAAAATATAAAATAAAGAAACTGATGGTCAATGGCTTTGCCCCTCTCCCGATAGCTATCGGGATTGGGAGAGGGGGCAGGGGGAGAGGTCGTTATTCCAATGAAGTAATAAGTAAACTGTAAAAGTGTAAACAAATTTCAGAACGGTACAAGTAGCCATAAAAAAATAAAATAAAGAAACTGATGGTCAATGGCTTTACCCCCTCTCCTTCGGAGCATAGCCTTCAAGTTAAGGTCTTGAAGACTGAAAGTCTGGCATATGCTAGCCCAAGGTAAAGCCCTGAAGGGGTGACGCCTTGGGTAAATGAATTGATTAAGGTTCTCGCCCTGAAAAGTCAGCATAAAAAAAGGAAAATAGTTGATTTACAATATTTTATATTGCCCTTTCAGGGTGCAAATTGGTTTATTGCTGTCTCCCCAAGGCTTTGTCCCTTCAGGACGTCACCTTGGGCTAGAATATATTGGACTTTCAGCCCGAAAACCAGTTATTTACAAAACCATTTGTTTCTTAGCTTGACGGCTATGCTCCTTCAGAGAGGGGGTAGAGGTAGGTATTCCAATGAAGTAATAAGTAAGTTGTAAAAATGTAAACAAATTTCAGTACGATACAAAGTAAGATGTAAGAGGCAAGAAGCGAGGAATGAGAAAAGAAGTAAGAAGTAAGAGGCAGGAAGCGGGG
>Ga0302292_1002696_pt1 | contig 10468 bp, 5 predicted proteins | sample III_Fen_N2_1_FD_194553 | JGI IMG/M metagenome (GOLD analysis project Ga0302292, IMG submission 194553) | Peat permafrost microbial communities from Stordalen Mire near Abisko, Sweden - III_Fen_N2_1 | ecosystem: Environmental > Terrestrial > Soil > Wetlands > Permafrost | place: Sweden: Abisko...
AAATAGCACCTCAAGGTTAATGAAGACTTAAAACTGTTTGATCATGTCAGCTACCTTTTCCATCAACCATTGAGGCGTTGATGTAGCTCCGCAAATACCAACTTTTTCGATTCCTGAGAACCATTTCGACTGCAAATCATCGGGAGATGAAACAAAATAGCTGCGCTCATTTTGCTTTTTACAAACATCGAAAAGAACCTTTGCATTAGAGCTACGAAGACCCCCAACAAAAATAACTACGTTGAAACGTGCCGCAAAATCTTCAAGATGAAGAACCCGGTTCGAAACCTGTCGACAAATAGTATCGTGAGACTCTACCCGACCCTGATTGTGTTGTTCCTGAATATTTTGGGTTAGCTTCCTGAAATCGTCAACTGATTTGGTAGTTTGAGAAAAAACCACGACTGGCCGAGAAGGATCTATCTTTTCAATATCATCTGGAAACTCAATAACAATCGCACCATTATTTGTCTGGCCAGCCAATCCATCAACTTCAGCGTGTCCCTGATGACCAAAAATGACCACCTGACCATTTTCTTTTTGCAACGTTTCTGCCGCTTTTTTTACCCTTTGCTGAAGTTTCAAAACCACTGGACAAGTGGCATCAATTAAAGTAATATTGTTATGCCGGGCATATTCATAGGTTGATGGCGGTTCGCCGTGAGCACGAATGAGAACTTTGCAATCTTTAAGTTTGAAAAAATCGTCATGGTCGATTGTCTGCAAGCCAATTTTCTGAAGACGCATAACTTCCAAATCGTTATGCACGATGTGACCCAATGAATAAAGCATGCCTTCTTTTATCAGCGTTTCTTCTGCTTTCCCGATGGCATTCAATACCCCGAAACAAAATCCCGATTTTTGATCAATTTCTACAATCATTAAGAATTCAGCTTTTCTTGAACTTTTCCGATGACCCAAACCAGTTGTTCATCACGGGTCATGTGGCTATTATCCAGAACCAGAGCATCATCAGCTTTTTTTAGTGGACTGGCTTTACGATTTGAATCGATGTAATCACGCTCCTGAACATTCTCCAAAATTTCTTCATACGAAACTTTTTCGCCTTTTGCTTTCAACTCATCAAAACGCCTTTGAGCACGTATTTCTACAGAAGCAGTTACAAACAATTTTAATTCAGCTTCAGGGAACACAACGGTGCCAATATCACGACCATCCATCACAATACCTTTGTTTTTACCCATTTCTCTCTGCAGTTGAACCATGGCTGCACGTACTTCGGCAATGACAGCAACCTGACTAACATTCTGAGAAACGGTCAACTGTCGTATTTCTTCTTCCACATTTTCACCGTTCAGGTATGTGGCGCTTGTTTGTTTTTCTGGATTGTAACGAAATTCTATATGGATTTCAGCCAGCAAACCAATCAGTTCCTGTCTTTTTACTGAACCTTCAGTAATTAAATTGTGTCGAAGGGCAAACAGTGTAACAGTGCGGTACATAGCTCCGCTATCAATAAATATATACCCAAATTTGGCGGCAACAGCTTTGGCAATTGTACTCTTTCCACACGACGAATGCCCGTCAATGGCAACAACTATTTTTTTGTTGGTCATTTTTCAATATTTGTGGCAAAGATAAAGTATTTCGAAGTATAAAGGCAAGATGAAATGGTTCCCATACTGAGGAAAATTATCAGGTAGATTTAACTGTTTCAATGCAAATATCTTATTCGAAAATTATCAAAAAGATAGTAGTGCATATAGATTACCGGTATTTATCATTCTTTTCATTGACGAACAATCTTAGATTTGTCCCTATTTATTGTAATTTCCGAAAATAAATTAGAACCCATCTGTCATAAAACTTCATCAAATTTCTAAAATAATGCAGAGATTCACTTTCAAATTAATGGTTCTGGCCATTTGTGGTTTAACTTTCATCCTGAAAGCCAACGCACAAAATGATGCGCGGCTGATGCGTTACCCCGATATTAATAAAAACCTGATTGCCTTCGTTTATGCCGGTGATATCTGGTCGGTTGATGCCAATGGTGGCGATGCACGCCGATTAACCTCGCATTCGGGGATGGAACTTTTCCCGAAGATCTCGCCTGACGGTAAATGGATCGTATTTTCCGGCGAATATTCCGGAAGTCGTCAGATTTATGTAATGCCCTCGAATGGAGGAACTCCCCGTCAACTCACATTTTACAACTCGGTGGGTGTAATGCCACCGCGTGGTGGATTTGATGATGTGCCACTCGACTGGACTTCTGACAGCAAAACTATTTTGTTCCGTGCCAACCGCACTCCTTTTGGGGATCGAAACGGCAAATATTACACAATCGGCATTGATGGTGGAATGGAAAAGCCGCTGGCCATTGTGAATGGTGGTTTTGCAGCATATTCCCCCGACAATAAAAAGATATGTTTTACGCCTGTTGACCGTGAATTTCGTACCTGGAAACGCTATAAAGGTGGTCGTGCAACCGATTTATGGGTTTATGATCTGGAAAAGAATACTTCAGAACAAATTACCGATTTTAAAGGAACTGATCAGCTTCCGGTTTGGTTTGGCGATAACATTTATTTCGCTTCAGATCGCGATTTAAAACTAAATATTTACCAATACAACACAGCAACCAAAGACTTGAAACAACTGACCAAACATGCAGATTTCGATTGCATGTGGCCTTCAGGAGAAAACGGACAAATGGTTTATGAAAACGGCGGATTCCTCTATAAACTCGACCTGCAAAGCGGAAAGGAAGAAAAAGTAATTGTAAATATTCATTTCGACAATCCGAATATCATACCTTATTATAAAAATGTAAAAGATTTTGTGCAGGCTTACGAGATCTCACCTACCGGAAAACGGGCACTGATTTCGGCTCGTGGTGATATTTTCTCCGTTCCGGCTGAAAATGGTCCAACTTACAATCTTACCAATACACAGGGAGTTCGCGAAATTTATCCTCGTTGGTCACCTGATGGAAAATACATTTCGTATTACTCTGATGCTTCGGGCGAATATGAAATTTATCTGCTCGAAAACAAAAAAGGTGCAACGCCCCGACAATTGACCACCGGTTCATCTGCCTGGAAATACGATACAGAATGGTCGCCAAACAGCAAATACCTGATGTATTTCGACCGTACCCTTCAGTTGAAACTGGTAGATGCAGAAACCGGAAAAACTACAGTGATAACACACGCCGACCGCGATGAGATACAATCGTATTCTTTTTCATTCGATTCGAAATGGATTACCTACAGCAAAGAAGGTGCTAATGGACTTGGCGCTGTGTGGGTTTATAATATTGAAAAAGCAGAAAATAAACAATTAACCGATGACCGTTTCAATGACGGAGCTCCAGTTTTTTCAACTGATGGCAAATACATCTACTTTATTTCCGACCGTGATTTTAATTTGAATTTCAGCAGTTTTGAATTCGACTACCTGTACGACAAATCAGCAAAAATATATGCAGTAGCTCTGGCTTCCGATTGTCCAAAGTTATTCATCGATAAAAACGATACTGAACCAATAAAGGAAGCTGAAAAGCCGGCATTAGAACCAAAGAAGGATAATAAAAAGAGTAAAATCGAAGAAAAGCCTGCAGTAGCTTTACCCAAAACAATACAGATTGATTTCGAGGGAATCAATTCCAGAATTACAGCTTTCCCTGTAAAATCTGGGGAATACAGTAATTTGACAGCTGTTGAAGGTGGAATACTTTATATCAGCGGAGGTTCATTGCATAAATATACCATCGATGACAAAAAGGACGAAGAAGTTATGGATGCTGTTGCCCAGGAAGTAGTGAGCGCCGATGGTAAAATGATGATTTATCGCTCAGGAAAAGATTTTGGTATTACTAAACTAACTACCGGTCAGAAAGCTGGAGCAGGCAAATTGAATTTGGACGATATGACAATGAAAATTGATCCAAAGAAAGAATGGGCACAGATCTATACCGATGGCTGGCGCATATTCCGTGACTATTTTTATGTGAGCAATATGCACGGAGTTGATTGGAAAGGTATCAAAGAGCGTTACAGTCCACTGGTTCAATATGTCAGTCACCGCGCCGATCTGGATTATATTTTAGGCGAAATTATTTCGGAAACCAATACCGGCCACTCGTATGTGAGTTGGGGCGATTTTGAAAATGTAAAACGAGTTGATACCGGATTGTTGGGCGCAGAACTTATCGCTGATCAGGCATCGGGTAAATACCGCATTGCAAAAATATATGCCGGTGAAAACTGGAATGAAGCCCGTCGTTCTCCTCTTACAGAGCAGGGCGTGAATGTAAAAGAAGGCGATTATTTGTTAGCCATTAACGGAACGGCAGTTAATCTGAACATGAATCCTTATGAATTACTCGAGAATACGGTTGGAAAAACCGTTGAAATCACTGTAAATTCTATTCCTGATCCGGCAGGTGCCAGAACTTCAACAATTAGACCAATTAAAAGTGAATTGGAATTGCTGAATCTGAATTGGGTAAACGAACGCCGTGCCATGGTGGATAAGCTTTCAGGTGGAAAAATAGGCTATATCTATGTTCCAAACACTTCAGCCGAAGGTAACCGTGAATTGTTTCGTGGCATGTATGAATATAACGAAAAAGATGCTCTGATTATTGACGACCGTTACAATGGTGGCGGGTATATTCCTGATGTAATGACTGGCTTGCTCGAACGTAAAACGTTAAGCTACTGGCAACGTAACGGTTTATCGCCAATGAAAACACCGGGAGTTGCTCACAATGGTCCCAAAGTGATGCTTACGAATGGTTATTCTTCATCAGGTGGCGATGCTTTCCCGTATTACTTTAAAAAGACCGGATTGGGAAAACTAATTGGAACCCGCACTTGGGGCGGATTGGTTGGCATGTCTGACAATGCTGGTTTGGTCGACGGTGGTTATATTGCTGTTCCAAGATTTGGTATCTACGATGAAAACTCGCAGTGGATTATCGAAGGAACTGGTGTTTCTCCGGATATTGAAGTAGTCGATCGGCCTGAACAATTAGCAAAAGGCATTGATCCGAGTGTCGAAAAAGCGGTTGAAGTTTTGCTGAAACAATTGCAGGATAATCCGGTCAAAAAGGTGAATGCTCCTACTCCACCCGACCGTTCCGGATGGAATGAAAAGATGAAGTAAAATTAACTAAAACTGATTCTTCCCGAAACAGAAAAAATTGAAAAGCCCGGATATTGCAGTGCATTATCCGGGCTTTGTTTTAATAGATTTTTGAAATTTATCTTCAGGGCAATCAACTTCAAATCTTTTCAAAGTATCGATTCCCATAATTGCATTTCTCTATTGCTATTTTGTCACTTTGCAAAATGAGTCTGTATTTTTTCAATTAAAATATCTCTCTGTATTGGTTTAGAAATGTAATCGTTGCATCCGGCTTCGATCGCTTTTTCCTCATCGCCATTTTGTGCAAATGCTGTTTGGGCGAAGATAAATACTTTGGAATTGAATTTCCTGATTTGACGAGTTGCTTCATAACCATCCATTTCGGGCAGTTGAATATCCATTAAGACCAAATCAATATCCGGGTTGTTTTTACAAACCTCGACAGCTTCAGTTCCGCTTTGTGCATAGATAATTTCTTTAGCCAATTTCTGGATAATAATTGAAATGAGATTGCTCGAAGGCTCATCATCTTCGACAATTAATATTTTCAGATTGCTAATCTGATTCTCACGAACTTGCGAAAAGACATTTTTTTTGTGATCCTCATTTCCATTCTGCATAACATGAGTTGGAAGAGTGAAGTAAAACGTTGAGCCTTTCCCTTCTTCGCTTTCAACCCAGATTTTACCACCTAACATTTCTATATACGCTTTCGAAATAGCTAATCCCAGGCCTGCACCTTGCCGTGCATGTATATCTAAAATGTCAGCTTGAATAAACCGTTCAAAAATGGCTTCCTGCCGATGAATTGGAATACCAATGCCAGTATCTTTGACAAAGAATTGCAGAAACGATTGGTTCGATAAATTTGTTTCATTCAACGACTCCATATGGTTGTACCCAAATTCGATTGACCCGATTTCAGTATATTTAATAGCATTTTTGAGAAGATTAGTCAAGATCGCGAATAGTTTTTCACGGTCGGTTTTAATAGTGGATTCTTTTGTGGGTAAGGAGTTTCTATACGACAGCCTAATTTGCTTTTTTTCAGCCTCTGGTCCGAAAAAGGTATGCATATATTCGATTTGTTCATTAATGTTCGAATCAGTCAAATTAACCAGCATAAGTCCTGCTTCAATCTTCGAAATATCAACAATATCGTTAATAATATTAAGCATCCTGACTCCGCTTTTCTGAATAATTTGGATATAATCTTGCTGTTTTTCATTATCCAGATCAGGTTCACTGAGCAACTCAGCAAAACCTAATATACCATTCATCGGTGTACGGATTTCGTGGCTCATATTGGCGAGAAAGGCAGATTTTAATTTATCACTTTCTTCCGCTTGATCTTTTGAATGTTTTAAATCAATGTTGAGTAGTCTTAATTCATTATTTTGCTCAATCATTTGCATTTGCAAAAGCTTATTCTCCGTTATATCACGGGAAATAACAATAATCCGATGAATTCGTCCTGCATTGTTTTTAACAGGTATTAGTTGAGTATTAAAAGTCTTATGAATGTCGCCAAAAGATATGTCTTCTTCATAAATAATCAGTTTTTCGGCTTCAATGCATCGGTCATAGTTTTGTTTAAATTTATCATATAGATCAGGTGGAATACACTCATCAATGTATCTGTTTTGATAGCTTTCAACTGGACCAATCAATTTTGCCTCTGCTGCATTAAAAGTTAAAACTTTAAATCGTCGATCTTCTGTAACTTCGTAAATGGCCATTATATCAAATGTATTGTCAAATATTTGCCGATACTTAACTTCGTTTTCTTCGGCTTTTAGTTTCGCCGCCATGAGCTCTTTCTCGACCAGCTTCCGCTCAGTAATATTTTCATGTATAAAAACAAAACGTTCAGGATTACCTCCACTATCATTTAATGGAAATATAAGGGCACGAATCCATAGTGGAATATCGGGAGCATCTGGCACAACATCATGCACATTGAAAGAGATATCTGGCAGATGCACAACTTCGCCGCTTTTGGCAAGTAAAACTAATTTTTCAAGTTCGGAACTTTTACTCGATAAGTCCTCAAAAATAGAAAAGTCAGGAGGAGGAATTCCACCAAAAAGTCGGGTATATGCAGGATTTCCATGAAGTGTATGTCCTTCTTTATCGACAATTTGAATCGACATTGGATTCTTTTCAATGATGTCATTCAGCAAATCTTCTGCATGTTTGCGCTCTGTGATATTTTCATGCATGAGAACAATTCTTTCGGGTGCACCATAATGATCATTTAAGGTAAATCCAACAGCTTTTACCCAAACAGGTGAATCAGGAAATGCTGGATTAATATCATGAACATTGTAATAAGTATCAGGAAGGTATACGACCTTACCCTTTTTAATTTGTTCAAACAATTTCCCAAATCCTTGAGACAATAATTGCTGATCTTTAAAAACAGAATAATCTGATGGAGGTTTTATCCCAAAAAGTCTTGTATGAGCCGTATTGATCTGAACAGGATATCCTTCCATATTCAGGATTTGAATCGACATTGGATTTTTTTCAATTATGTCCCTGAAAATTGCTTCCGAAAGTTTTCGCTTTGTAATATCGGAGAAACTTACCAGACTGGCCCAAATATTACCTTTATCGTCCTTCACCGGGGAACCAAAAATTTCCAAATGCGATTTTCTTCCATCAGGTCTGATGACTATCATATCATCAATGGATGAAGACTCACCTTTCATGCCTTTTATGATGGGCATTTCATCAACTGGATATGCCTCGTCGGAAGTATTTTTAAATGCCTTGTAGACTTCAGCCAGATTGTGCTTTGTTGCATCAGGAAGTATTCCACGGCCCAAAAGGTTTAATGCTGTCTCGTTAGCCACCAGGGGCTTGCCAGACGGTGCTTCGACCATAAAAATGCCCATCGGAAGATTTTTAATCAGCGATTCGAAAATTTCGTATTGACGTCTTAGTTTTCGTTCACTTTCTTTTTGAGTTTCTTCAGCCAGCTTTCGCTCTGTAATGTCTGCCGCAGTTATGAAAAACTGGTTTTTATCTTCTGAAGCTATACCGCTTAAGAATACATATTTCTGAATGTTGTCAATATTGGTCAGAGCGAGTTCACATGTTTCTTTGGTTTTGTTGCTGAATAACCTATTGAAGAATTGACTAAAAATGGGTTTGGATTCGGTGGAAACGAATAAGGAAAATATCTTGTTTATCAAATGAGAACGTTCTTGGCCAAGCATGGCTGCAGCACTGAGGTTGATCTGTACAATTTCACCGTTTCGTGAGAGGGTAAAATAACCCATTGGTGCAAAATCATACAAGGCAACATATTTTTCTTTAGCAAGCTCAGCCTCTCTCGCCTTTGATTTCTGAAGTTCATCGTTTTGTAATTCCAATTCAATTTGGCGTATTTCCAATTCTTGAATGAGCTTAAGCATATCGCCCTCTGAAATTGGGAATTCTGAGGAATAAGATTTCTTTTCAAGAATAGTCTTTGCTTTTTGTCTGAGTAACTTTAAGGAATCTACAATTTGTTCATTTTTTTTCATTATTACTGGTTTTTTTGATTTTACCATTTGAAAAAATATCATTTCTTAATGCATTTTGATTGACAGTCAATCAAAATCATACATCGGGATAAACAGATCGTATATGCAAGATACAAAATGGAATTCAGTATTTTATAGGTTTTCATATAATATTGAAGCATTGCTTTCTTAAAGCAAAAAGCAGGTATGGAAAATTCTCGTTTACATGCTTTTTTTTGAACTTTTCTGAGCTAATATTATTCAATGGAAATCATCTCTTCATCATAGTTTAGATTTCTTTTGCCTTGAGTGAAATTCAATCTGCTTTAGCAATTTAACCAGACAACAAATAATGAAAACTTAATTTTTAGGCAATCAGGGATTCATTATGGAAACAGACTCCTGTAATTTTCAGGTGAAGCTTGATACTTCTATGACTAAACAACTGAATTAATATCAAACAATGAAAAACCTTTTAATCATCCTGATTGCAATTTTAATATTTGCCTGCACAAAAAAAGTAGTAACAGTGAGCGAGTGGCGTGGCCCCAACCGCAGTGGAGTGTATAATGAAACCAATTTACTGAAACAATGGCCAGCCGAAGGACCTAAACTGCTTTGGACAATTGATTCAACCGGACATGGTTTCGGATCTCCCGTTATTGCCGGAGATCAGCTTTTTATTACCGGAGAAACCGATAGTACCAGCTTTTTATATGCGTACAATTTAACTGGCAAACAGCTTTGGAAAGTGGCTTGTGGTCAGGAATGGGTAAAGAACTTTCCGGGCTCGCGCTCTACTCCCACTGTGGTTGGCGATTTGATCTATGTGTGTTCAGGGAAAGGTGATATTGGCTGTTTCGATAAAAATGACGGATCGAAAAAGTGGTCGCTAAATATGATTTCAGATTTGCAAGGAAAAATAAACATGTTTGGTTATGCACAGTCATTGCTGGTGAATGGCGATTTGGTGTACTGCCAGCCTGGCGGACCAGAGAACAATGTGGTTGCCTTAAACCGGTTTACCGGACAGAAAGTATGGTCGCAAAAAGCCAAAGGCGAAATTGAAGCTTATGGATCTCCTATCATTTTGAAAAGGGGCAATCGCGATTTACTTCTGACATTTTCTGAAATGACGTTTCTCGGTCTGGATGGAAAATCGGGCGAATTGCTGTTTACGCAAAAAATGGACACGGCCGGAAACCTGCATGGAAACATCCCTATTATTGATGGCGATGATTTGATTTACACCGAGGGCGATGGAAATCGGACAGTTAAACTTAAACTTTCAGCAGATGGAAGCTCCTTTTCAGAAGTATGGCGCAACCGTTCGTTCGACAACATTATGGGCGGAGTGGTTCGTTTAGGCGATAAAATCTACGGAACTGCCCATCGCCAAATGTACCTGAAATGCCTCGATATGAAATCCGGACAGGTAACTGATTCGGTGAAGATGTTCAGGGGAAGTACCATTGCCGCCGATGGCATGTTATATGTTTACACCGAAAAAGGAATAGTCAACTTAGTAGATACAAAACCTGAAGGTATGCAAATTGTGAGTTCGTTTAAAGTTACCAAAGGGAGCAAGGAATTTTTTACCCATCCGGTCATTAACGATGGAGTCTTGTATATCAGGCATGGCGAAGCACTATTGGCATATTCGATAAAAGCTTGACATTAATTTGTTTAAAGTGTTGTTTGCACGATGAGTTTGACTTCTTAAATAAATTCAGGTAAGAATAATCTACCGATTCAAATAAATGACACTGATCTGATAAATAGAATACTATTTGGTTAAATTTGCTACTGTAAAGAATCTCAAAATCTATCACATCAAA
>Ga0302292_1002698_pt1 | contig 10466 bp, 8 predicted proteins | sample III_Fen_N2_1_FD_194553 | JGI IMG/M metagenome (GOLD analysis project Ga0302292, IMG submission 194553) | Peat permafrost microbial communities from Stordalen Mire near Abisko, Sweden - III_Fen_N2_1 | ecosystem: Environmental > Terrestrial > Soil > Wetlands > Permafrost | place: Sweden: Abisko...
TCCTTTTACAATTGCCATAATATTAGTTTTTAAGAATGAATTAAAAAGAGTTGATTTTTTATATAAAAAAGTATTGATTTTTTTATTCTGAATTATTTTCAATTAAAATCATCCAATAAATCATTTCCTGTTCTTAATCTTCATCCATGCTGTCAGTTGAAAACCACTGCAAACTATTTAATCTAAAGAATATACACTTTAACTACCTACTACTTATTGAACTCGCGAAATTCATTTTTTCAGGATTTTATTGCCGGGTTTTACCTGAAAATTCCGCCGACATTCCGCCGACATTAAGGCGACAATACGGCGACATTACACCCGACAAAAATAAATAATATTATTAAATTACGCAAATAAAACGGAAATAAAACGATCCTATTTAGAATCGTATTATTATCGTTTCATTACCGTATTATTACCGTATTATATCCATAATTCGGGTGTAATGTCCCAGGAATGTCGGCGTAATGTCGGTGTAATATCCCTGTAATTTTAGCAAATATTTTGGGAAATGAAAAAAGTGATTTCAGTTGAAAAGTTTCCAACTATATTTCTTCGTCCAAGCGGAAATATAAAGATAGATTTTAAAAACTATAGGTGAGAATTGATCGACGGGATATGTTATCCCGCTTACTGAATTATAAGGATTTATAATTCTACTTTGAAAGAATCTATTTTTTAGACAGGATTAACAGGATTAACATGTAAATTGTGCCCTAAGGGAATGACATAATCCCCAAAATCTACAGAATTTATGTTGATAAAAATCTTATTCAATAATATGAAACCTGTTAATCCGGTTCATCTTGTCTTAAATTTTTTATTATTTAAAACCGTCAAAGTATCAATAATTCAAAATAAAGTAATCCCCTATAGTCCAATTTATAGTACTTGATTCTAAATCTAAAGAAATCAAGAATCAGATTACAAATTAAAGTGGTGCTGCATAGTTTTTATAGATTGAATGAGTATATCCTGAGGATCGGAGGAAATTGAATCACAAATAAATATATCACCAATTGGGGAAAATTGAATTTTAAATAAGAATCAATCATTTTAAAAAATAATACTAATAATACTTATTATATTATGCTTAAGATAATTTTCTTTTACATATCTTTGAATTTATTTTTTTATACCTTTAAAAGCAATAGAAACCATAAAAAAACAATCTTTAAAGTTGTAAAAGCGAAATACACTCCGAATTAATAAATTTAAGTCAGATAATTATGAGAATTCATCTTAACATCGAATCAACGAATCACACCATTCCTTTCGACCATCAACCTTTGTTGGTGGGTACCATTCATAAATGGTTAGGATTAAATACCGAACACGGCGAAGTTTCATTATACTCTTTTTCCAGGATTGAAGGAGGCAGAGCTACTAAAGAAGGGCTGAAATTTAACCGGGATGCCTCTTTCTTTATTAGTTCGTATGATATTGATTTTATAAAGAAACTTGTCTGGGGTATCCAACAGGATAAGACTATGTTTTGCGGATTAGCTGTAAAAGAACTTGTTTTGGAACAAGACCCTGATTTATCCGGCCGTGAACTCTTTTTTGTGGGAAGCCCGATTTTTATCAAAAGAAATTTTGAAGACTTAACGGAACATATCCTTTATACCGACGAGCGCGCACCCCAATTCCTGAAAGAAACATTGCAAACCAAGATGAAACTGGCAGGACTGGCCGATGACCAGTTTGATATTCGTTTCGACACCTCCTATCCGAGGGCGAAACCAAGAAAGATTAATTATAAAGGTATTGAAAATAAAGCAAGCTGGTGCCCGGTGATCATTAAAGGAAGTCCCGAAACAAAACTGTTTGCCTGGAATGTGGGATTGGGAAATTCAACAGGGATTGGATTTGGCGCGATTAGATAAAAAATTTTGGACTAAATTGACTGAAAAATAAATTCTTAAATAAATTCGAAGGATTTACAGAAAAAGTAAGCTTTTAGAAAATGTAAAACTAAACTCAAGATTATAATGATTAAAGAACTAATTAATTTTACAGCGCGTCTCGATGATGAGTTTAAAAACTTAGGTTCAAAACCTAAGGAGGGTTTGCATGTGCGAATGAATTTTTTTTTGAGTGAATCAGGAGAATCGAGAATTGATACAACAAACTTTGAGTATGAGCAATACTCTAAAAAGCAAAAGGATGATGTTTCTGATTTTCTTAATCAATGCAAACTTTTACACGAAAATGCATGGTGTATTAACACGAATAAATGCTTTGACTTACCAACAAAAGCTATACAAACATGTTCACCATTTGCAGTTGCTTTTAAGCGAGAACATTTAGAAGGCGGATCAAAATTTAAAGAGAATATTGGGAAGAAAAAACAAATTTATGAACGTTTTGGAGAGTATTTCAATAAATGCTTTGATTTGTTTCAGAACAAAGATGACGCAGAAAAATATATCCTCTTCAAGCATTTTTTTACGCATAATTTATTTTCTTCTATAATTGAAAGAATTGAAAGTGATTATTCAACTCGAAAAAACACTTTAGAGAAAGAATTAACGGAAATAAAAGAACTACTAAAAACCATTATTGACAAAATTAAAAAAGAAGAACTTAAGAATCAGGTTACTTTGATTGAGCAAAAAATTCTAAAAGTGAAGCCATTGGAAGAAAGTGATTATATTATTTTTTATTTGGATTTACCATTGGATTTATACCGTCAGGTGCATAAAGAGTATTTGAATAATAATTTGTTCACTATTGCTAAATACAGTACAAATCCGGATGAAAATGGTATAGTTTACGGAACTAGTAATTTTATGAATGGATTGAATGGTAATATGCCATTTTTGATGCATCAAACTGCTTCTTTTGATATTAGTGGGCGAATTTCAAATATTGACGCAAAATATCTCTATGAATTGCAAAATATTTTTCCGAACAAGACATTGCCAAATCCTTTGCCAATTTTTATTTATAAAGAAGAAATACAAAGAAAAGTAATTGCAATTTTCAGAGAGAGCGATTATAAATTTGGTTATAAAGAAATAATCCAAAAATTAGTTGAAGATAACATTGAAGATATTGCTAATTACTATCTACTTTTCTGGCAAAACACAAAAGACGGTATAGTTTTTATGGATTTTGATTTTGTAACAAAATTTGAATACTCAATATCAGAGTCTAAACCAATCGCTATATTTAACTTGTTTGATATCAAAGAAAAAGGTGGAAAAGAGTTTAAGCATTATCCTGCGATTCACAACATATTTGAATTTGAAAAACAGATATTGAAACCGTTCATTCAAAGTAAGTATTTGCGTGTTGACTACTTCGGAGATTTAAATAAGGACGATTATGCAAAATTGGATTTAACATTTAGTTCTTTTTGCAGATATAGAAAAGCAATCTATGATTATGTATATAAATCTCAAAGAAATACCATTGATGGACATATATTTGATGAAATGGTATTTAATGCCATAAAAGACGATATCAAGAACAATAATGACTATGGAATCAGAGAAAAACTCAATATTTGGTACAGTTTATACGAATATTTCAATACTAATAATAAAATCAATATGGTAAACAAATTAAAAGAATATCAGGGCTTTGTTGCTGCCATCCTAGCGGAAGAGTCATTGACTGATATCACAGATGAAAAATTTGCCTTTGCAGCGGGGCAGGTTATCGAGTATATTCTGAGTAAAAGCAAATCTGCTGATAACAGTTTTAATTTATTAGAGCCTTATTTGCAGCAATCAAAATGCGAGGAATTTAAAAGAGCTATAACCAATGATTTTGGTCGCTACAAGCATGAAAACTTTTCTAAGAATTTCGAAAAAGTAGCTGCATTTGTATTGAGTTACGAAACTACAGCTAATCTAAAACATTTGCTACCTCAGATTCTTTCAGGTGTATTCTCTAAAAATCAATTATTCAGTTCTAACCTTTCAAAATAAAAGATCATGTCAACATTCAACAACCGTGTATATGGTGCAGCCATCATTAAATCTATTAATTCCAATTACAATGCTGATTTTTCAGGTCAACCTCGCAAACTTCCAAACGGTATTGTATATGCAACTGATAAAGCATTAAAATACTCTATCAGAAATTACTGGAAAGATGCCTTAGGTGAGAAAGTGTTTTATTTCAAATCGTTGAGCGAAGAAATGTCACCAAGAACATTGGACGAAACTTACAATTTTCATTTTGGAAAATTTAATGGCAAGGATAAAAGTGCTGCACTTCGTTTAGAAGTTTTAGGTAATATTTTAAAATGCCTTGATGTAAAATTATTTGGTGGCACCTATGCCGGAAAGACCAATATTTCGATTCATGGAACCTGTCAGATTACACATGGATTAAATAAATTCGTTGAGAATGTAATTTACTCAGAACAAATCATGTCACCTTTCCGAAATTCAAATGAAGCAAGTGTAGATAGCACAATGACTACTTTAGGATCTCAATCCCGTTTACAAGAAGGACATTATGTACATCATTTTTCTGTAAATCCCAAAAATATTGAAGATGACGTGAAACGTACCGAAGGTGAGGGTTTAACCAAAAACGATATTATCAAACTAAAAGAAGGATTGCGTAAAGGAGCTACCTATTATGATTCAGCAGCAAAAGCCGGAACAGAAAACGAATTATTGTTGTGGGTTCAACTCAAACCTGAATCAAAAATTGTATTGCCTTCGTTTGTAAGTCTTATTGAAATTAACGAGGACAAGGAAATCGATTTATCAAAAGTTAGTATTCTATTATCTGAACCTCATATTAACTCTGAAATTGAAACGATTGAAATCTACTACAATAAATCGAATACGAAAGTATTAGACGAACCCACAGGTGCTAACTTCACTGAATTGTAAATTCTGAGCAGATGAAATTAATATCGTTCGATCTAAAAGCAGACTTCGCTTTTTTCCGAAAGCCTGATACCAATGCAACCATTAATTTATCCTACAATATAATTCACCGGCCTGCGGTATTAGGTATCTTAGGTGCAATTATAGGGTTGGACGGCTATAAAGAAAAAGGCAAGATGCCACAATATTATCAAGTATTGAAAGATGTGAAAATCGGAATAGAACCCTTAAACCATGAAAAAGGAATTTATGTCAAAACCAACATCAAATACTCAAATACGGTTGGTTATGCCAATAAAGGAACAACATTTCTAACAGAGGAATTGACCTTAGTGAAACCCGAATACAGGATTTATCTTTTATTGGATGAAAAAGATAGCTATCAAAAGCAGTTGGCAGAAAATATAAAAGACGGATGTTCTGAGTATATTCCTTATTTGGGTAAGAATGAGTTTATGGCATGGTGGAGTTCTGATTCATATAAAGAATATCATTTTTCAGAAAAAAAGATACAAAACGAAAGTGTAAAGATTCTGAGTATTTTTCAGAAGAAAAATGTTTTGAAAGATAATTTGGAAGCACCATTCCTTGATCTGTTAAATTTTGACAAAGACGAAACTCCCTTTATATATTTTGAAAGATTACCTAAGGATTTTGATTTAAATCTAATGCAATACGATATGGCTGAATTTGTTTATTCAAACTTTCGAATATCAAAAGAGAATACATTAGATAATTTATTTTTTCTAGAAGAATTAAATGCGTATGTCCAATTGCTTTAAGCCTGTTTCCGAGATCATTCACGAATTACCTGCATTGGGCACATATTTGCTTCATGCAGGTAATTATTATGCTCATTTGTCCAAAGACGGACGTAGTTCCAAAGAAACATTGGAGGAACATATCGGCCTTGTAAACGAATATCTGGAAAAATTAGTTCAATACCATAAACTGGATGTAGTAATAGATAGACTTATAAACGGGTTGAGCAATACAGCAGACCAAGAAACTGGCAATTATATAAAGCTGCTTTTTGTGAATACCATTGTTTTTCATGATTTTGGAAAAATCAATGAGCGTTTTCAGTCCGACAAAATGGGTAATGGGAATTTACACAAAAATGCCTTTGCAAATAGCCCAATTGGCTCCACTCATTCTTCATTGAGTGCTTTTATTTATCTGACAAAGCATTTAAATGAGATCGCTATAGAGAAGAAACAACATCCACTATTAGTAATTTCTTGTCTGTATTTTGCCTATTCTATTTTCAAACATCACAGTAGAAATATGGATAATGATTGCTCTTCTACAATAGAATTTTCTGAATTAAGAGCAAGAAACAACTGGGAAGAACTAAGAAAATTTCTAAATACTTATTTGTCTTGTTATCAGTTTAAGATTCATCCCAATATTCTGAATCTTATAGGAAATGAAAGATTGATAACGGAAAGGCCATTTACTGATTACATAAATACATTTGAGCTTTATGCACTTTGTAGACTCAATTTCTCTCTTCTCACAGCATCCGACTATCTGGCAACCAACGAATACATGAATTTTTTGCCAATAGATGATTTTGGAATACTGACAAAAGAACGGATTGAAGAATTATACTTTAATGTCACTCAAAAAGAATGTATTGATAAAGAGAAAAAGAAAAAAAACTTCAATAAAGGAACTTATGATGCACTGGAAGGTTATCATTTTCTAAATCCAAGAGAAAAAAGCGGTAACAATCTAAATATTCTCCGTAAGGAAATGGGAATTGAGGTCATAAAAAATATAAGGAAAAACTATCAAAGAAATTTGTTCTTTATAGAAGCACCTACGGGTGGTGGAAAAACCAATCTTTCCATTCTGGCAACAATTGAATTATTAAAAATAAGCGAGGGGCAATATAATAAGGTATTTTATGTATTTCCTTTCACCACCTTGATTACGCAAACCTATGCAGTTGTTCGTGATATGCTTGGTTTGAATGAAGAAGAAATTATTGAACTGCATTCTAAGGCAGGGTTAAAACAGGTTACTGGTGAAGATGATAAATATGGTGACGAGAAGATGAATTATATCAATCATCTCTTCGTAAACTTTCCATTTTGCTTGTTATCACATATCCGGTTCTTTGATATCCTAAAAACAAATGAAAAGGAAACCAACTATTTATTGCACCGTTTATCAAATTCCATAGTGGTGATTGATGAATTGCAGTCTTACAATCCATCGCTTTGGGATAAAGTAATTTATTTTATTAGGCAATTTGCCGAAAAGTTTAATATCAAATTTATATTGATGTCAGCAACTCTGCCAAAGCTGGATAAATTAAATGTAATAAAGCAGGATGTGCAGGACTTTGTTTATTTGTTACCCAAAGCAAAAGAGCAGTATTTCACTAATCCTAATTTTGCAGGTCGTGTCGATTTCAATTTCGATTTATTTGAACGAACTAATCTTTCATTGGATGAACTAGCAAAAAAAGTTGTTGAAGCATCAAAAGGATATTTGGAATACGATTATGGTGATAATAAGCCGAAAGACAGTGTTTACATCATTGTAGAATTTATTTACAAGCAATCAGCCACTGATTTTTATGATGAAATTCAGAAATATGGTTTCTTTGACGAAATTTTTGTTCTCTCTGGAACTATTCTAGAACATCGCAGAAAAGAAATTATAAGTTATCTGAAAAACACTACAAACAGAGAAAAGAAAATCATCCTGATTACCACACAAGTCGTAGAAGCCGGAGTGGATATTGATATGGATTTAGGTTTTAAAGACCGTTCGATTATTGATTCGGACGAACAACTAGCGGGACGTATTAATAGAAATGTCAATAAAGAGCATTGCATGCTTTATCTATTCAATCTCAATAAAGAGTCTGTTATTTATGGCAAAGACCTTAGATATAAAATAACAAAAGACCAAATTAAGTCGGATGAGTATAAACGAATACTGGCTCAAAAAGACTTTGATGCATTGTATGACAAGATATTTGATGCCCGAAACAACTGGAATAGTCGTGAAATGGTTGAGAATTTTAGTGATTACGAAACCGCTATTAAAAAACTGAAATTTAAAACTGTAAATGACAACTTTAAATTAATAGAACAAAAGAATTTTTCCTGTTTTATTCCACTGAATATTCCAATACAGGTTGAAAGTGCAATAACCGGCTTTAAAGATAGCATTTTCAGCAACTCAGAATTATACTTTCTAGAGAAAAATGGAGTATTTCCCAATGAAAAAAATGAAATTGACGGCAAGGAAGTATTTGAAATATATCTTAGTTCTATCCACAATAAAATGGAATTTACTCAACAACAAATAAGAAAAAAAGTATTGCAAAGCATTATGAGCAAGTATATTTTTTCAATTTTTGCGAGCCCAAAATTAGAAAACGAACTGGTACATTTTTATGATAAGGATAAATCGGAATATGGTTATCTATACATCGAAAGATGGAAAGATATTTATTCTATTGAACAAGGACTTAATGCTAAAAAATTAGTAGGGGTAGAAGAAACCCAATTTTTATAAAACAACCATGCATATAAACGCAACTTTAATAAATCTCTATAATGTTTGTAAACGTGAAATGTGGTTACATGCAAATGGAATACGTTTTGAGCACACTTCCGAAGTAGTTTATGAAGGAAAATTGATTCATGAAGTAACTTATCCACAACGTCCAGAACGTTATGAAGAACTGGAAATTGATGGTTGCAAAATTGATTTTTACGATGCTAAAAATAAAGTTGTTCATGAAATTAAAAAATCAGATAAAGCGGATATTGCTCATGAGTGGCAGGTGAAATATTATATTTATATCCTGGAAAAGAATGGAATAAAAGATGTAACAGGTATACTCGAATATCCAGCTTTACGTAAAACCGACAAAGTTATTATGACAGATTCTGACCGTGAAAGCATAAAGGCAATAGAAAAAGATATTTTAAGAATAGTTGAAGGTGAAAATTGTCCTCAGGTAATCAATAGTAAAATATGCAAGCAGTGTAGTTATTATGAGTTTTGTTATGTAAATGAAGAATCTGTGAATCGATGAAAAAGACCTACTATTTATTTAATCCCGGAACTTTGCAGCGAAAAGACAACACGCTAAAGTTTACGCCGGTAGAGGAAGACGACAATGGTATAGAACATAATGGTCAGCCACGTTATTTGCCTGTGGAAGATATCGCTGAGTTTTATACTTTCGGTTCGCTTACTGCCAATAGTGCATTATATAACTTTTTGGGACAAAACGATATTGCCGTTCATTTTTTCGATTATTACGAAAACTATACGGGTTCGTTTATGCCTAAGGATAGCTTGTTGTCGGGGAGGATGTTATTGGCACAGACTTCCTATTATCAGGACAAAAAGAAACGAATCATCATTGCCCGCAAGTTTATAGAAGGGGCTGCATTCAATATGGTGAAGAACCTACGGTATTATGATAAAAGGGGTAAAGACCTGGAAGCAATAATTAACAAGATAGAAGGGTATGCTGCCTGTTTACCTTCGGCAAATGCGGTGGATGAAATAATGGGTCTGGAAGGGAATATCCGTCAGACTTATTATGAAGGATTTGATTTGATACTGAATGATTTTGATATGGGAAACCGAACAAAACAACCACCACAGAATGAAGTGAACGCATTGATATCGTTTGGCAACATGATGTGTTACAGCCAATGTTTAAGGGCAATACACCAAACACAACTAAATCCGACAATCAGTTATCTGCATACACCGGGAGAACGTCGTTATTCGCTGTCGTTGGATATTTCGGAAATCTTTAAACCTATTCTGGTAGATCGTGTTATATTTAAAGTGTTGAATAAAAAGGAAATTCAGGAAAAGCATTTTGATAAAAAGCTCAACAAATGTGTTTTAAACCCAGCCGGAAAGAAGATATTTGTACAAGCAATTGAAGAACGGTTGAATGAAACAATTCAACATCGCTCGCTGAAACGGAATGTAAGTTACAGGCACTTAATTAAACTGGAGTGCTACAAGTTGAGCAAGCATTTATTGGGAATGGAAGAATATAAACCGTTTAAAATGTGGTGGTGATATGTATGTAATCCTTGTTTATGATTGTGGTGAGAAACGGGTAGGTAAAATGTTGAAGTTGTGCCGTAAATACTTAAATTGGATACAGAATTCTGTTTTTGAAGGAGAAATATCCGAAGTAAAGATAAAAGAACTGACATTGAAAGCTAAAGATTTTATGGATGAAGAGGAAGATAGTTTAATTATTTTTTCCGGACGAACAGAAAAGTGGTTGGATAAGCAAGTGATTGGAAAAGAACGAAGTAAAACGGATAATTTCCTTTAGATCATTGTCGGTACACACAATTTGTACATGTATTTATAAGAAATAAAATCCATAAGATCTTTGACATATTGAAAATCAACCAACTATATATATTGTCGATGTACAGGGTTTTTTATACTTTTGCACATCGACAACCTTTTAACTATTAAATAATACCTAATAAATTATTATTAAGCTGAAAATCAGCTGTTATTTTGGTCGTTTTAAACGGCTTCTAATTGAACCCTTTGGAATTGAAACTAAATAAATACCTGTTTAAATGT
>Ga0302292_1002699_pt1 | contig 10465 bp, 15 predicted proteins | sample III_Fen_N2_1_FD_194553 | JGI IMG/M metagenome (GOLD analysis project Ga0302292, IMG submission 194553) | Peat permafrost microbial communities from Stordalen Mire near Abisko, Sweden - III_Fen_N2_1 | ecosystem: Environmental > Terrestrial > Soil > Wetlands > Permafrost | place: Sweden: Abisko...
ACCTAAAGTCCAAATTGAAACGAATCTCACCACCATACCAACAATGATAATAAAAAGTCCAACATACGAAATCAATAGTTGATTGATTATCGGAACTTTGAAATAAATTGCAAAAATAAATCCCAAAGAAATTGCAAGGGCAATCATCATCCAGATAAATATTAACGATCCTTTGTCTTGTCCCTTTTTATCGTTTGAACCAGAATGCAATAATCTATTCAGTAAAACCTCTGAAGCGCACCAGGCAATCCAAATAATTCTAAAAATCAACATAGTATTGTATTTTTCGTGTTAAAGTTTTTTCATTTTTGGATTGTCAAAATATTTTGTTTCAAATAGTCTGTTGTCACAACCATTGCAAATTCTTCATTCAAACTCGCCAATGAAGTTTCGTGCATTAAATCTGCCGAATAATTTTGTCCATTTAAACCTTTATTATTGAATGTTGCAGTGGCGTCTGAAACAACAAAGGCGTCATAGCCAAAATTGCCTGCCATTCTTGCGGTTGTCGAAACGCAATGGTCTGTCGTCAAACCGACAATGACCAGTTTGGAAATTTTCTCACTTTCGAGTCTCTCTTTGAGGTCTGTTCCGATAAAAGCACTACTCACATTTTTTTTAATAATCGGTTCGCCGTCGATAGGTGCGACTATATTCTTAAATTCATTACCTCCATTTTTCTCATTTAGTGGTGAGTTTTGATTTGAAGAACAATGTTTAATATGAAATATTGGAAGTTTTTTGTCTCTCCATATTTTCAAAAGTTCTGCTGCATTAGCCTCAGCATTCTCATTGTTTCTTTGTCCGCCCCAATAGGCAATATTATCAAAGGCTTTCTGAAAGTCCATTAGAATTAATGCTGGTCTGTCTGCAATAGAAATATTCATTTTAATTCTCTTTAATGTTTCAGTCAATTACGTTTTGCCTAATGTGACACACAACGGTTGGGGTTATGCGACGCCGGGGAGGTGGTTCGTTTTTTTATTGTTCACACTTCTCAAATCCAAGTTTTTCTAGACTCCCCAAAAGCATAAATCCGTCAACACCATTAATCGTCACACTAATCCAAAAATGGGATGGAGTTTGTGTGCAATATTGAAACTTAAGGCTATTACTTTCTTTAAACTTAATTGCTTTTTTCGGAGAGGATAAATTCGGTGTGGAATACAAAGCAAAATGAAGTTTTGCAAGTGCTGTCGCATCATATTCCAGGGTTTTTTCCTGCCTATTCTCAGTCAATATCGGCTGTTTATCAATTTTTTCCGCAGAATAATCTTTGGTGTTTTTAAGTCCGTTAAAGTCAACTTTATAATAATCAGATATAGTAACATTACAAAATCCCGTTTCATTCTGAACAACCACATATGGAACCAGCGTTTCTTTTTCACTTGGACAATCATATTCGTTCCCATCTGTATTCATTTTAAGTTTGGATCGAACCCACTTAATGACAGGATTCCCACCATCACATACGGATATAAATCCCGTGAACGGAACAAATTCTCCGGATTTATTGTATCCCCAAAGCTGAATAGAATTCGTGCAATTTCCATAACTTGAATTTAAGTTAGAATTGTATGCAATCAAGGTTCCCACACCACAAAAGCTCATTGTGTCGACAGAAATGGATACATCATTTGATGGTTCATTCTTAATTGTATCGGTGAATAAAATCTTGCCTTTACTGTTGAATATTGTAATTAATGAATCAGAATCGGAATAAGAACCCGAATGTCCGACACTCAAAATATTTCCATGAACAAACTCATGGTTTGAAATAAAATAATCACCAAACTTCGCCACTTTTAAAGTGTCACCTTTACTATACGCATTAAATTGAAGCAACGTCATAAATGCAAAACCTAAGAGAATTTTCATGTTTTATCAATATTAATTTAGAACTAATGGACGCTTAAAATGATTGCCAACGTAGGAAGCTACACTCAGGGGCGGATTGCGGGTCCCGAATCCTCGGGATCAAGCCGAAATGTAGCCCGAGCTGAAAGATGCCCACCGAAAACCACTGCTGCCGTACTTGACGGGTAGCTGATGTTAGCGGCAAAGTACTTCACCAATTGTCTACTTTTTCAGTTTTTATCGCCTCTTCTAAAGATTCAATTAGTTTACTTATTTGATCATCTATATTCTTAAATCCCATTTTTTCGCCAAGTCCCAATATTGAATGATACTTTTCCAAGGGTGCGTCTATTTCCATTGACGAACCATTAGAAACATCATGCATAATGACTTGGAAATTTGTTATTTCATATTTATAGCGACCATCTTTTATTTTAATTGTCATAGTTTCCCATATACGAGCATATCCTACATGAATATATCCCCGGCATATCAATTCATCTTTACTGTCAATCTTAAAATTGTCATAGTTATATGCGAGCCAATGCTTTGCCCGATTATATATTTCGTCTTTTGATACACTGTCGACCTTGATAATATTCGTGTATGCTACTTTACCATTAATTAAAGGCAATATATCCTTTAACTTTTCTTGTGCATTAATTGGTATTAACAAAATCAAAGTAAAAATTAGGGATAAAAATGTTCTCATGGCTTTTAATTATTAATTTATGTCTAATTATAATCTTTTTAATAATCTTCTGTTAAGTTTATTGCTTCGCCTCTAACGATTGTCTCTCCGCCACGGTGGCATATTTCTGACTTCTACGATGTACTCGCTGTGAAAAGTCTTTCGAAATATTAGTTTCCGAACCGTTTATTGGCCTCTTCATTCAAATCTGGTATTTATTGGTAATACTTTATTCTCTTACAGCAAAGGTAATCATAAAAATATCAGGTAATCAATTTTGAAGTTAAAAATTGGGGTAGCAATGCAGACTTTTTATCGGGAATGGCTCCAAGTTGGGCCTACAGACCACATGAAGTCCTATTTAAGTAATAAGAATAAAATAATGTCGTATATATTTGGTAATATTAAATAATAGTCGTACATTTATCTCATTATGAGATATGTAATACTGAAAACAGAGGAGATTTTAGCACTTGAAGTGCTTTACAAGAGTGCCCTTGATAACAGCACCAGGAAACGTAGCCACTGCTTGCTTTTAAGCCATCAAAAACGAACGATTACTGATCTATCGAAAGTTTTTGAAGTAAGTCGCAGAACCATAGAACGATGGCTCAACGACTGGGCTATAAGTGGGTTAGATTCTCTTCCAATTTTACCCGGACGAGGTGTAAAAACTCGTTTAAAGGGGTATGAGGAAGAGATCGCAAAACAACTGGAGCTTCACAGCAGAAATATTAAAAATGTGTTGCTTCATTTAGAGAAGGAATACAATATTAAAATCTGCAAAAGGACCTTGCAGAATTTTTTAAAAGATGCTGGGCTATAGATGGAAACGAGCCAGATTGTCTTTAAAAAGCAAGCAAAACAAAGCTGATTTTGAATTCAGACAACAACAAATTGAAAGTTTAAAACAATTGGAAGACAGCGGATTCATAGATCTTTACTTTGGTGATGAAAGCCACTTTGGACTCACACCTAATGTGCCATATGCATGGCAAACAAAGGATAATCCCATATTGCTTCCTGCTGCTAAAGGCAAGTTTCTTAGTGTTGTAGGTTTAATGAGCCGAAAGAATAATTTGTTTTTTGAAATGCTTGAAACAACCTTCAATTCCGATAGTTTAATTCAATTTATGGAACGGTTTGTTGCCCAGACAGTTAAAAAGACAGTTGTAATACTTGACAATTGTCCTATTCACAAATCCAAAAAGTTCAAGGCAAAAATCGCTGAATGGAAGGAGAATGATGTTTTGATTTACTTCTTACCTCCTTACTCACCGGAATTGAACCTTATCGAAATTTTGTGGCGTAGAATCAAATATCAATGGCTGAGTTTTGATGCCTACCTCTGTTTTCAGAATCTCAAAGAACGATTATCGTATGTGTTGAATAATTTCGGAAACAAATACGACATTATATTTTAACTATTACTTATTACCGCCTGTGCTTTATTCGTTTTCAATTATTTTTCTTAAGTCAATAGAATTCTGAGGTAAATTCTTTTTTGAAATTTCCCAAATCATTTCGTAGTCTATTCCAAAGTATTCGTGTGCTATTAAATTCCTTAATCCATACATCTTTTTCCATGGAATTTCTGGATGCTTGTTCTTAACCTCTTCAGGGATATTTTTTGAGGCTTCACCAATAATTTCAAAATTTCTGACAATTGCATCGACTATTAAGTAGTTCATTTTAAATTCTCTAAACTCAAGTTCTCCAATATACTCTTCAATTCGTAGCATAGAAGTCAACATGTCTTCAAGGTACAAATTGTATTCACGCTTTATTGGTGTCATATGTATTTTACGCTGTTTAATATGATTTGCCTTAGCTGTTCTTTTAATGCTTTTTCCGATACTAAGTCAACTTTCAATTTTAATTCTTTTTCAAGTAGGTCTTGGAGGTCGAAAAATTCCCAGCCGAGTGGTTTCGAGAAATACACTAAAATGTCAATGTCCGAGTCAATAGTCTGCTCGTTACGTGAATATGAACCAAAATACCCAATTCTTTCAACACTATATTTTTGACTTAGAATTGGTTTCAGCTCTTTAAGTCTGTTTTCTATTTCAACTTGAGTAATCATGTCCCAAATTTACATTAATATTTGAAATAATAGCTGTGGCGTATGTTTCTGACTTGTACGAAGCACTCGCTGTATAAAATCTCCCGAAATATTAGTTTCGCAACCGTTTATTGGCATCTTCATTCAAATCTGGTTATTTTGTTGGTAATATTTTATTCTCTTACAGCAAAGGTAACCATAAAAATATCAGATAATCTATTTTGCAGTTAAAAATTGGGATTGCAATGCAGACTTTTATTAGGAATGCCTTCAAATTGGGTCTTGCAGACCATATGAAGTCCTAAGTATTGGCAACTTATTTTTCACAATTATCACAATTCATTACCTTCATATAATCGTTATCTAACAACTGAAAAGTTACTCCGCCTGAACGTGCTGATTTAAACATTTTACAAAATCGGACCTTATTTCTATTCATTGCATTTAGTAAATATGTCTTATAACTACCTGTATTTGTCAACTTTGAATCTGTTATTGTCAAATTCAAATAGTAAAATAGCAAATCTTCATTTACATCAATTTGTTTAATATACGGTTTTAACAATTCAATTGCCCAATCAAATTTTGAAAAGCTTACAAAGTATTGAGCTAAACTTAAAAGGTCTTCCGCTTTTAATGGTAACTTTTTGTAATTGTAATAAATGAATTGCAAGGATAAATCTTTGTTTTTAAAATCATTCTTATTCATGTATTTTTCACACATTATAATATTATAGTTTACCAACATTCTGTTTATTAAATTTTGCGGTATCTTATATTTTTTTAAATTTTCAATTTCACTTTTAAAGGTTGCAGGGTCAATCGATTCTTTTTCGAATAACCACATTTTAAATCTGAGCGCACAGATATTATACTGAATATGACTATCATTTGGGAAAATATTATGCAATTTTACAAATTGCATATAAGTTTCATAAACACCGCTTTCGTCTATTAAAAATTTAAAAACAGATTGATTGTTTAATAATATGGAATACTCAGATTTTTCAGGTATTTCCATTGAATTTAGAAATTGATTAGGAAGTGTATTGTCGACTATTTTTGAGAAAATCACCTGCTGAATCTGAATAGCCTCTTTGATATTTTTATTGATAATTGCCTTTTCGAATTGGTCTAATATCTGAGCTGGTGTCGTATATGAAACTACAACTTTTTTTTCTAAATCGATCAATAATATGGCTTTTCTGTGTTTTTGGAGAATTGGTTCAATTTCTTTTGAAATTGTTTGCACACTTAGTTTGGATTTAATGTCGGTTTGTGAAAGTTTACCAAAATTGGCAAATTTTGTGTCTAAAATATCGTTAAAAAATTCAACCCAATTCTCTGATGACGATACGTTTGCGTTAATTGTTATCGTTTGAAAGGATTGAAGGGCACTTAGAATGCTTTGAGCTCTCTGATTTTGCAATTCAATATTTCTTTTTGTAGGACCTTCAACGGATGAATAAGCCAGAATCTCAATATTTTTAATAACGTAATCAGTAAGTTTAAGGCTGTCGTATAGTGGCTTCATATCAGCCGGAGAATAGTCTGATTTGTTTTTTTCGAAAGGAAAAACAAATTTTAATCTCTTACTTTGTAATAACAGACTTGATTTTATATTTTTTATTGTATCAATTTTTCTATTGTAGACTATTGTGTCCATATATAGTCCCATATCCAATAAATCCCATTTGTAATTTTCTATTTTTATGAATTTACGGTAATGACACAAATATTTATTCTTTAAGACTAAAATATTACATTCGTATTCATGATTCAATAAATTATTGGGGACTTTGCCAACAGGGATAGAAATAATTCCATTTCGGTCGACTAAAAGTTTTTTCTTCATTTCATTTTTATAAACCGGAGGCAAAAGAACACCAAAAGATGCCCATGAAGTTGGCGGATTATTCTTTTTTCCACAAGCATATTGGTCTTTTGTAATTATATCAACTGCAATTCCGTAGGAATTATTTTTAATTAATTTATTAAACCAATCTTTACTATTCATCACAAAAAAGATATTCCCGTAATTATCTGACTTTACTGAAAATTGGATTTCCTTTGGCATTGCAGCAATTACGCTTAAACAATCTTTGCATTTAGTTTGTGCCTTATTTTTAGGATTTTTTATACCATAAGTTTCTTGTGCATAATTTAAGTTACTAAGCATTAGCAATGTTAAGACAATTATTAATCTCATTATGAAATTGTTTGATTAGGTTATTAGTAATTTTTAGTTCAATAATTGTATCATTGTATTAATAGTTGATCATGAAAAACAACATCTGAATATCCGCCTCTGTTGTGTATATTTCTGACCTGGATGAAGAAGTGTTGTGCGAACCTTACGAAATATTAGTTTCGCAACCGTTTATTGGCATCTTCATTCAAATCTGGTTATTTTATTGGTAATATTTTATTCTCTTACAGCAAAAGTAACCATAAAAATATCAGATAATCAATTTTGCAGTTAAAAATTGGGATTGCAATGAAGACTTTTTATCGGCTATTGTTTTCCTGACCAGACCCTCAAGGTTTTGAAAACCTTGAGGGTCGCTCGTTTCATCAGGAAAAAAGATGTGGAACAAATCTGCTTAAATTATCAGTGATCAGATTATCACTTTCTCGTATTCCAATACCCGCTGATTCCTGGCCCACAATCCAACTGCCAACTAACGGATAATTATTATCAAATTCAGGTAATGGACATAATTTCTGATAGATGAAACCTTCTTCACCATATTCGCCTTTTGTTTCAGAGATTACACTTCCATATTCTATTAACTGAATGTTCGAACCTTCCCTTGAAAGTAGAGGCTTTTTTGCATAATTAGATCCTAAAAAGTACTTATCCTCTTCAAAATAGGATTCTAAAAGATTTTCGTGTCCATTATTTAACTGCCAAAGCATCGGCAGGATTGCCTTATTTGATAAAATCATTTTCCAGGCAGGTTCGACCCAAAATGCACGATTTTTATCAAGAAGAATATTCTTTCCAAAGTCTTCATTTATAAGCCACTCATAAGGATATAATTTAAATATATTCCTGATGGGAAAAAATTCATTATCGACAAAAATTGAATGATCATTTTCCCATCCAATCTCATCAATGTATAAAAACTTTGTGTCTAATCCAGCCTGGATCGCACAATCTCTCATATATTCAGTCGTTGTAATGTCTTCCGGACAATCCTTAACAGCTGAAAAATGTAAAGGATAATCGTATAAATATTCTTTTAAATATTTCCAATAAGCCACTAATTTTTCATGTATCGAATTAAATTGATCACTCTTATGATCAAAATCCTGTAACCAATACCATTGCACTACTGATGATTCAAACAATGAGGTTGGTGTGTCGGCATTAAATTCAAGCAGCTTGGGTATTTCGTTGTCAAACGTGAAATCTAAACGGCCATAAATAGAAGGGGCATCGTTATTCCATGATTCTTCTATTTGAGGAATAAACCACTCAGGTATATGAAATTTGCTATACAATCTGTAATCAATTACATATTGAACTGCTTTCAGACAAATCTCCCATAAATCATTTGTCGCTTTATCAATTGTATCAATCTCCCTGGCCGAAAATTCGTAAAACGCAGATTCATCCCAGTATAAAGTATCAGCCGTATGGTAGTTAAAACCAATCTCTTCAACTTTTTGTTGCCAATTTAACCGGGGTTTTATTGTATATCGTTTCATCGTTGAATGATTTAGGATGACACATGAAATACACTACTTCCAAAACCGCCCCGAACAACTGTTCCTTTAAATCCATTTGTGCCTATATTGGCTCCTTCATGAATGGCAGAAGAATAATAGCCGGCACGTGTGAAACGATTATAACTATAGATTCCATAGGGACGAAAGGCATAATATCCTCCATATAATCCCATTCCGTGAGCATGCGAATAGGTAGCGGTTGTATCCGATCGCATATAAACTTTCTTTTCTGGTACTGAATCTCGATTATCGCATGAAGAAATAATCGATGCAACCAAAACAAGTTGTATTATTTTTGATTTCTTCATAATATTTATTTAACCGTGATAAAGATCTCGTAATCCTTTTTAAGAGCGACCTTTTTTGTATCACCATCACTGTTCTCAGCCTCTTCAGTTGTAACTCCAAGAGAAGGAATTGTATCGGTGTGAATTATATTTTTTACTAACACATTCTTAACCCATATTTTATGAGATGTTTTAACAATATCCAGATGATCATTCAGATGATCAACACTCATCACGGTTTCAATTGAACCATTTTTTGATATTTCCTTTACTTTATCATCATCATCACAACTTGCAAAAACAAGTATTGAAAACGAAATCAGTCCTAAGATTTTAAATACAGTTTTGTTCATTTTGTTTAAGTTTTATCAAGAACCACAAAAATAGCTATTCCATAATCATTTGCAATCTACTCACAAACTTGTTTTTTACACCACCCGATTGTATAAACACTACTATGGCCTATATTTCTGACTTGTATGATGGACTAGCTGTGAAAAACTGAACTTTGAAAACGTGAATTTGTATGCCATGACGATTGTTTTAATGCTTAATATATCGTCCCTACGGGACTCCTGTTCTTTCTTTCATTTATGTTTCTATAAATATTGGGTCCCTAACGGGACCTGACATCCTAATGATTGCATTTTTATAAATATTTGAACCCTATGCACTCTAATGTCTTCATAATTGCATTCAATAAATATTCAATTCCAAACAAATAAGAATGTCTGATAAATGATTTCCTTTTATGCACCATCCCGGTCCCGTTAGGGACCTAATATTTATAGAAAACCATCAACCCGCCGACCCAAAGTCCCTTAGGGACGGTATATTATTCTACATCAACCAAAATATATCTTTCATCGAAATCGACATTGAATTTTTCCAACAAATCGATGTATTCTTCCCTGAACGTTCTTATTTTATGATGTTGTTCCTGATTCAATATATATTTCACAACATTGTCTATATGAGAATGGGAATATGAAAATGCTCCATAACCTTCCTGCCAGCTGAATTTTCCTTTTACCAGATTTTTGCTATTGATCCAACCCGAAGAAGATCCTTTAATATCCTGAAGTAAATTGGGTATTAGCTGGTGAGGTTTATATCCAACAAAAACATGAAGATGATTGGGTGTTCCATTTATGGCGATTAGTTTATGTTTGTTGTTCTGAACAATACCGGTTATGTATTTGTAGAGTTCATCTTTCCATTCTGGTTGAATAAGGGAAATTCTGTCCTGGACAGCAAATACAAATTGAAGATATATTTGGGTGAATGTGTTTGCCATGATTGTTAGTTTTTGGTTTTTAATATTTCGTCCCTACGGGACTCCCATTCTATTTTACCTTTACGTTTCTATAAATATTAGGTCCCTAACGGGACCAGGCATCCGGATGATTACGTTTCCATAAATATTTTATTCCTATTGAACCAGATATCCTAATGATTGCGTTTTCATAAATATTTTATCCCTATGGAACCAAATGTCCTCATAATTGCATTCAATAAATATTTCATTTTAAAAAATTTACAATTAAAAATGTCGAATAGCTGATTTCCTTCTGATGCGCCATCCCGGTCCCGTTAGGGACCTAATATTTATAGAAAACCATCAACCCGCCGGCCAAAAGTCCCGTAGGGACGGTATATTATTCAAATTAAAATCCATTTATGTAAATGTGTTTACCATGATTGTTTGTTTTGATTTTTAATGTATCGTCCCTACGGGACTCCCATTCTATTTTACCTTTACGTTTCTATAAATATTGGGTCCCTAACGGGACCGGGCACCCTGATGATTACGTTTCCATGAATATTTTATTT
>Ga0302292_1002700_pt1 | contig 10464 bp, 13 predicted proteins | sample III_Fen_N2_1_FD_194553 | JGI IMG/M metagenome (GOLD analysis project Ga0302292, IMG submission 194553) | Peat permafrost microbial communities from Stordalen Mire near Abisko, Sweden - III_Fen_N2_1 | ecosystem: Environmental > Terrestrial > Soil > Wetlands > Permafrost | place: Sweden: Abisko...
TATATGATCAGAAATAATTTATTTAGCTATTCAACCACTCCGTGGTTGGTGATTTGCATTAATCAATGTCCATGCATTTCATACATGGCTAATCACATTCAATTCCTTCGGAATTACTAGTCAGAAAAAGTTTGTATTTTAATTTTAAAACATGATTATTCGTAATGTGTACTAATTTATATTATGGGATTTCTTTCCTGACGAAAGTATCATAATCATTTATTTAAAGCATTAGGAGTTTTTGCGGATAATCATATTAATTTAATGCTCAATTGGAATAAGTTTAAATCAATTCCTGCATTCTCAAAATAGGTTTTACAGACTTTAAGGGTAATTCCTATTCTATCTTAATATCAGGTGTTTCATTCAACATGGAATTAAAAAAGCGAATCAATGATTCGCTTTTTAAACTATTAATGAACCTGCCATTATTCTGTGTATGTAAACTAATTCACCATAAATCGAATAGATAATAGAAATTTTTTATAGTAAGTTTTACGTACGTCAAAACCATATTGCCGGGTTGATTTACTATCAGATATTGAAAACGATTCCGGTTGAATTGATAATAATTCAATTGTTTTAAATATTCCAATCATATACTTTTTAGCAGTAATTGGAGAATGACATTCTATTTTTATAAAATAGAATAAATCATCAACATCATTCATAGCTTGTTCAGAATAAACGATGTAATATTTTTTCATACGTCATCAAAATTTACACCGTATGTTTCATTGAATTTTTCCTTCACCTTTTCTTCAAATTCTTGTTGAGTATATATTTTATCTACATCAATAAAATCAGGTAACGGGTAAGTAATCTTTACCAGTTTCTTATGTTTTTCCAGTTCACGTACTATTTTTCGCCCGGCAGGAGTGGATATGTTTATTTTTGCTGTTACTTCCATGGAGTATATTCATTTAAAATTAGTTTACAAACATACAAAATATTCATTCAATATAAACAGATTAATAAAATATTTTAGTATAAATAATGGACTTGTTTATGTTTATAAAAAAAAGATTAATCAACTCAATTCCAACATTCTTAATATAGGTTTTACTGCTTTCTCACGTATATCTTCATCAATTAATATTTCCGGTGTTTCATTCAACAGACAGTTATACAGTTTTTCGAGTGTGTTGAGCCTCATAAAGTTACATTCATTGCAGGCACAGGTACTGTCATTTGGTGGCACGGGGATAAATTCCTTATCGGGATTTCTCTTTTGCATTTCGTGTAATATACCCGATTCGGTAGCTACCAAAAATGAGGTGGCATCCGATTCGGTTGCATAATTCAGTAAGGCCTGTGTCGATCCGATAAAGTCGGCCATAATAAGAACCGTTTTCTTGCATTCAGGGTGTGCGAGTATCAGCGAACCCGGATGTTCGGATTTAAGTTTCACCAACTTTTCAACAGAGAATTGTTCGTGTACATGGCACGCTCCGTCCCATAGGAGCATCGAGCGTCCGGTAACACTGTTGATATAATTTCCCAGATTACGGTCAGGACCAAAAATAAGTTTCGCATCTTTGGGGAATGAATCCACTATTTTCTTTGCATTGGTCGAAGTGACCACTACATCGGTAAGCGCTTTTACGGCCGCTGTGGTATTTACATACGAAATGACAGTATGGTCGGGGTGAGCCTTTGTAAACGCTTCAAATTCGTCCGCAGGGCAGCTGTCGGCTAATGAACAGCCGGCATTCATATCCGGAATGAGTACTTTTTTTGTGGGCGAAAGGATTTTGGCAGTTTCCCCCATAAAATGTACTCCGCAAAGTACAATGATATCGGCTTCAGTTTTCGATGCCCATTGAGCCAACGCCAGGCTATCACCCACGTGATCGGCAATGTCCTGAATATCGCCGGTTTGGTAATAGTGTGCCATAATCACGGCATTTTTTTCTTTTTTCAGTTTGTTGATGGCATCTATCAGTTGAGTTGTTTCCATTTTCAGAGTTATCAAATCTATATTTATATTATTCTTTTAAATTTTTCAAAAAACTTTATGAAGATAATAATAGAGTGTTCATTAGGTTGATAATTTTATCGTTAAACGCTTGTACAATCCATTATTAAATTTGAATGTTGCTTTATAAACAAATCAAAACGTATTATTCTTATGAATATAAGAAAATTATATACTTTATCAACATGCTGTTAATAACTGCAAAGTTAGAAAGTTTTATTGTTCCGGATGGTTATAAACTAAAAAAACAGGTTAAAAAGAAGCTACAAAAAAAGTGCTAACTAATTTTGTTGAATCAATAGATTGAATAAGCGGAACTGAATTCTTTATTTGCAAATTAAGTTATTCTATTTCTTTCAGAGGTTTTCAGTAAGTTTTCAACATGTTGTTGATAGGATATGAGCGGCTCAGTTTACCATTTAAGACATTAACCACAGTAGACACAATAGATCACAATAGTAAGACACATTATTTACAATTTATCTATTTACTCCCGATAGCTATCGGGAGTATAATTGAATACAATTTCTCATTAAACATTAAATTCCGACCTCCCCCTGACCTTTCCAAAAGAGGGGGGTCAGATTAGGTTGCACAATATTTCTGCAATTTACAAATTATATAAAAATTGTGTTGTCATTTCATCTTTATTTATCGAACTCGCTTTACTATCCTATTATATAGATAGATATAGAGAACTGTATTTACCATTTTAGCAAGTTTTCATCAAACAAATCAATTCATCATTCCATAAAACACTCATCAACCCACTCTTACTCCCTCTCCGAATGGAGAGAGTTGGGGTGAGTTTTTATTTTCAATTTATCCATTTACAATTGAACCCCAATTAATCACACAATGGAATTGACCACATGAAAATATTTTTAATTTTCGATAAAAAATTTATCCTACTGTTTTTTGTGGTGAGATATTTTTTGTTTTGAAATTTCTACTTTTAGGATAATCAGTTTTTTTTGAAGAAAATATTAATTAAATAATTGATTGATTGATAATAAATTAATACTAACGTCATATTTTGGTTTATCCTTTGTCTAATGTTAGGGTACCCTGGCTGTAGCCTAACCAGTAATAAGGTAATAAAAAGGATATAAAAAGGTAATAATAAGATAATAATAAGACTCTATATAGAATCTTATTATTATCTTTTTTCTTACTTATTATTTACTTATCATATGCTTTGGTATTCACAAATTACGGACAGGGTACCACCAGGATTCTCAATAGTAAGACTTATATTAGACGTTCAGTTGAAGAAAGATTTATTGTAATAAAAAAAAAGAGTGAAGAAATAATCTTCACTCTTTAAAGGGATTCTATAAATATCAGTCAACTCAACCGTATAATAATCCTACCAACCATAACTGCATTTTAGCAGGTAATTTTGGATACAAGAAACATATAAACTGATATTGCAGTCCGGGAACAACAATAACCTTCATTTTTTTATTCATAATTTGCTGTACCATGCGTGAAGCTACATCATTGGCATCCATACCGTTTTGTTCTTCCTTTTCCATTTTCCCAACCGATGTTTTCATTGTTTTAGCATAAACCGAATCGGGTGATTGCGACTTCAATGTGTATTTTCGTGCAGAAGTGAAACTGGTTTTTGTATCTCCGGGCAACACAGAACAGCACTGAATTCTGAATGGCTTCAGTTCAACTGCCAGGGCTTGCATGAATATTAGCAACGCAGATTTTCCGGCAGAATAAAAAGCCTGGAATGGGATGGGGATAATAGCAGCCACAGAGGATGTAGTAAGTATTTTACCGTAACCCTGTGAACGAAAAACAGGTACGCAGGCATTTATTGTTTTGACAGCACCAAAAAAGTTCGTATCAAACTGGTATTGTACTTCTTCCGAAGAAGTATCTTCCACAGAACCGGCAATCCCGTTTCCGGCATTACATATCAGCGCATCCAGTTTCTTATTCTCTTTAACGATCTGAGATACAACGGAAGTTATTTCAGCTTCGTTGTTTACGTCCATTTTGACATGAATAATTTCCCCGGGCCCGTTTGCAGCCTTTTGAGGAACTCCCCCACGTCGTGATGCAGCGTAAACTTTTACTCCTTTATTCATTAACTGTACGGCAGCAGCTAGTCCAATGCCGGCGCTTGCACCTGTAATTAATACTACTTTTGTGTCCATTTCTGTTGGGAATAAATTGATTTAGTTGCAAATATACAAATTATAAAAATGATTCTTATTTTACACAATCAATAAATTGTATTAAAAATTTGCTACTTTTGTTGTTTAACTTATTAAATACTAAAAAATGAACGTTTTAGTAACAGGTGCAAACGGATTATTGGGACATCATGTCGTGATGGAATTAGTAAAAAAACGACATACTGTTCGTATTATAGTAAGAAGCATAGAAAACATCTATTTTGACTTAAGTTTAATAAAGGTATTCACAGGAAGTTTTACCGACTATGATTGCTTAAAAAGTGCCGCATACGGAGCAGATGCTATAATTCATATTGCCGCAGTAACCGATCCCGGTTTGTTGCATTATGAAGACTATAGAAAAATAAATACTGAAGGTACAGCTCAGATTATCCGAATTGCAAATGAATTAAATATTAACAGAATAGTTTATATCAGTACCGCCAATACAATAGGATTCGGAACTGAACAACAACCCGCAGACGAACGTTTTAAGATTGAGTTTCCGTTTACCGAATCTTTTTATGCTCAAAGTAAATCGGCATCGGAGAGCTTAATTGCCGAAGCTTCCGGGAAGGCAAACCGGCATATGATCATAATCAATCCGACTTTTATGCTGGGGGAATATGATACAAAACCGGGTTCCGGGAAATTACTCCTGATGGGATATAAGCGAAAGTTGATGTTTATTCCTAAAGGCGGTAAGAATTTTGTTGCAGCACACAATGTGGCAGTAGCAGTTTGTAACGCGTTGACAATGGGAAGAAATGGTGAACGGTATTTAGCTTCAGGAATTAATCTTTCCTTCAAAGAGTATTATACTTTACAAAAGCGGGTGGGGGAGTATGAACAGAAAATAATCGAGATTCCGGATTTCCTATTGATATTCATTGGAAAAGCAGGGGATATTATCCGAAAATGCGGAATAAAAACTGATCTTTGTACCATGAATATCCGGCAATTACTTATCCGGGAATACTATAGTAACCGGATAGCAAAAACGGAATTAAAAATTACTGAAACAGAACTCAAAGGATCTATAAAAGAAGCAATTGAGTGGTTTAAGAAGACAGGGAAAATTAATTAAGAATTAAAAATTATGATTATCTACAATGTGTCCGAATATAAATCCTTCAAACAAAATCCGAAGGATTTAAATATGATTAATATGTATGCAATGCATGGAAAAATGACATCTACCGGAACACAACCCCGATAGGGGTTGAATAATACGATATTAATACAAGAATTGAAAAAATCAATAAAAAATAATTAGATTGAATATGATGAGAAATAATTGATTTAGCTATTCAACCACTCCGTGGTTGGTGATCTGCATCAATCAACGTCCATGCATTTCATACATGGCTAATCACATTCAATTCCTTCGGAATTACAACAGAAAAATTTTGTATTTTAATTTAAAAACATGATTATTAGTAATGTGTACTAATTTATATTATGGGAATTCTTTCCGACGAAAGTATCCTAATCCTTTATTTAAAGCATTAGGAGTTTTAGCAGATAATCATTTAATTAATAATTAATAATTGCCAGGATGCTGATTTTTAAGATTTTGTATATTTACAAATAGATCATTTAACTATCTATGAATCCTTAAGTAATAGAAAAAATAAAATGTCTCATTTTAATAAATAGGTCAATCTATTTTTTAATACTTTCTTGTTTGTGCATTTCTTAACCTTTTGCCAAATGAAAAAATCGAACCGTACAAAAATGAATTTATTTCAGGTACCAAAAACACATGTATGTTGGTTGGTATTGCTTATCATTCTCAGTTTTTTCGTTGAAAATATTACAGCAACGAATAAACCCAGAAGTATTTATTCTATTCCGTTCGATATGGTAGGATCGTATGTGATTTTACATGTACGGATAAACGATTCTTCGCCTCTTAATCTGATTCTGGATTCAGGAATCAGAAATACCATTATCACCGAACTTGACCAGGGTGACAGGATTTCACTTAATTATTCCGATGTAAAAGAATTAATGGGGCTGGGAGGGGGCAATCATTTGGAAGCTTATACCAGTAATTCGAATATGCTGAAAATCGGTAAATTTAAGATGGATTATAAAACAGTATATGTCCTGAAAGATGATGTTTTTAATTTATCCAAGCACTCCGGAACAAAGATTAACGGTCTTATCGGTGTAGACTTTTTTCAGAACTATACTGTCGAAATTAATTATAGCAGTAAACGGATTCGCATCTACGATTCTTCCACTTTTGAAATGCCAAAAGGATATGGTATGTTGCCTCTTACGATAGAATCACAAAAAATGTTTATCGACCTGACAGTATTAGGATCGGACAGTACCCGTAAGCAGGTAAAAATGTTGCTTGATACAGGTGCTGAATTAAATGCATGGTTTCAGACGATGACTAAAGAATCGGTTCACACTCCAACGAAATGGATTCAGGGGACTATTGGTGAGGGGTTAAACGGGCTTATTACAGGTAAATACGGGCATATCCCTCAGATATGTTTCGGTGATTTTTGTTTAAAGAATCCGATTGTTACATTTCCCGATTCATCAACCATTGCAGGCATTGTCCTGAACTCAAAAAGGGATGGTACCATCGGGAGCCAACTCCTGAGCCGTTTCAATCTCTTTATTGATTATAAACTGAAAAAGTTTTATTTCAAACCCAATTCAACTTTCACAAAACGATATACTTATAATGTAGCAGGAATTGAAATCATTCAGGTTTCGCCGTATTTAACTTTAGCTGAAGTACTGGATGTGTGGAAAAATTCACCTGCCGATATTGCCGGAGTTAAAAAGGGGGATGAAATCATTGAGGTAAATGGTACAACTGCATTTCAAATGTCGCTGGGTGAAATAAGAAATATATTTGAAACTCCCTCTAAAAAGACATTATCACTTACTTTAAGACGTGACAAACAGGAAATTAATGTCCGGATAGATATGAAAGATAAGTTATAATAGATCAGGGACAATTCATTGGATTTTACCATATTATTAAATTATTATTGAGGACTCAAAAGAAATATGTGTTTTGCTTTCTCTATTGAGTAATATAACTCAATACATTGAGTAAAATATGATAATATGATTAAATGTATTTATATAGAGTTACTTACAAAAATAATAGAAGAGCAACTTAATTTCATTCAAGTTGTAACAGGCCCACGGTAGGTTGGAAAAACGACTATGATTTTACAACTTTTGAAAAATACAACTCTCGGCTATACTTATGAAGCAGCTGATGCAATTCTGAACTCTAATTCTGAATGGATATTACAAGTTTGGAAAACTGCCAGATTAAATACGAAAGCATCTCAAGCTACGGATTATCTGTTGGTGATTGATGAAGTACAAAAGATAGATAACTGGAGCGAAATTGTGAAGCAACAATGGGACAGGGATTCGCGTTGTATAGTTGAATTAGATTGTAGATTTACGGAGGTCAGGGGTAATAGGCATATCTTTTGATGATATTGGAAAATATCTTTTGCTGACGACAAAACATATTGTATATTTGTAAAAAAAAGACGATGTACAGACAAGAAGAGCTATCGGAAATTATTGATTTACAAACCAATGATTTTGTGCATAAACCCAAAGGGATTGAACGAACGGCATTGGAAAGCATACCCGAGGTGGAAAATTATGCTACAATTATCACAGGTATTCGCCGTTGTGGAAAAAGCACCCTGCTGTTACAGCTATTACAGAAGAAACAACAGACAGCCATTTATCTAAATTGGGAAGACATACGATTGAATAGTTTTGAAACAGATGATTTTAATCGACTTCACACAGAAATACTAAAACGCCATGTAAAATTACTTTTTTTTGACGAAATTCAGATAGTCAAAAACTGGGAAATGTTTATTCATCAGTTACTGCGCGAAGGTTTTAAAGTTTACATTACCGGTTCCAATGCTTCGTTGTTAAGTGTCGAATTAGGGACTCATCTTACAGGAAGGCAATTGTCTAGCGAACTGTTTCCATTTTCTTTTGTTGAGTTCTGTTCTATTAAACAACTCGAGTTTCTTCCAGCATCAGTTGACTTGTATTTAAAAAAGGGAGGCATTCCTGATTATGTAAAAAGTGATGTAACAGAGGTTATACTTAGTTTGGTTAACGACATTTTGATCCGCGATATAGCCATCCGTTATGCCATAAAAGATGTAGAAACACTTAAAAGAATGACTATTTTTCTACTCTCGAATATTGGTTGTCCGGTATCGGCAAATAAACTGACACAGACCATAGGCTTAAAATCCGCATCAAGTGTGTTGGAATACTTTTCACATTTGAAGAATGCCTATCTTATTGATTTTGTATCACAATTCAACTATTCGTATAAAGTTCAAATGCGTAATCCCAAAAAGGTGTATGCTCTTGATCTGGGAATTGTAAGTACCCTTACTTCTTCGTTTTCGCAAGACAATGGAAGAAAATTAGAAAATCTGGTTTTTCTTCATTTAAGAGCATCGTACAAAGTAATCTTTTATTTTAAAGAAAAAGGTGAATGTGATTTTGTTGTGAAAAGGAACGAAAGAATCGAAAAGGCAATACAAGTATGTTATATTATTGATAATGATAATTTTGAACGAGAATATAATGGACTTGTGGTGGCAATGACATTTTTCGGTTTAACAGAGGGAATAATCGTTACCCATCATCAATCCGATACTTTTGAACGTAATGGCATAAAAGTGAAACTGATACCAGCTCACGAATTTTTGAGTTTGGAGATATAGTTGCGAAACATTTCATGAATCCTGAGAGCTTAAATGCAATGCTTTTTGATCAGAAAATACCTCAACCCAACAGATTGTTACAACTCAATGAGGTTGCCATCCAACAGTTAAAGGTGTTGATCAATAACTCAACATTAAAAAAACTCGACTGACGATTTAGCATTAAATAATATTAGACGAGAAAGGGATAAATGGTACAACTGCATTTCAAATGTCGCTGGGTGAAATCAGAAATATATTCGAAACTCCCTCTAAAAAAACATTATCACTCACTTTAAGACGTGACAAACAGGAAATTAACGTCCGGATAGATATGAAAGATAAGTTATAAAAAACCACAAGAAATACAAATACAAATACAAATACATAACTACATAGTACACAATAGAAAAACACAAAAAAACACAATAAAAACAAAATGCAGAGTACAATAGACACATAGAACACAATAGAATACGCAAAAACAAAATACATAGTACAATAGAAACAACTAAGAACACAAAAGAAAACACCAAAAACCTCTGAAAGAGAAGTTGAAAAAGCGTTAAAGCTTAAAAAAGAGTATTATGAGCAAAAAGAAGATATATGATATTAGTGCAGAACTTGACAATGAGTTTGGCGCATCCGGAACAGCAGAACGGGCAAAGTTTGACGAAAAAGCATATGCTATTTACACTGCTCAAATTTTGCACGATGCACGCAAAGAAGTGAAAATTACACAGGCAGAGTTGGCAAGCCGCATTGGAGTAAATAAAGGAACTATTTCACGGATTGAAAATGGATTAACAAGTCCTAATGTAACCACATTCTACCGTATTGTCAATGCATTAGGCCTACAGATAGAGATCACAAAACCGGTTGCATAATATTATTCTTTCTTTAGTAACACAATATCCCTACAAACTCTCCTTTAAACCGTAATGATATAAATAACAGTATATTAATTCTACTTTGACAGTATTTATTTTTCAGACAGGATTAACAGGATTAACAAGTAAATTTATCTATTTTTTAGACAGGATTTACATGTAAATTGTGCCCTAAAGGAATGATAGATTCCCAAAAGTTTCCTAAATTTGTGTTGTTAAATTAAATGACTATCGGCTTTTACACCCAGCTTTCAATTACTGGTAAAATCGTTCTGTATTCGAACTTACAATCATATATGAAGCGACAAATTACACCGTAGGTGTAACCTTTGAATAACCCCCAGTGTAGCCTGCGGAACTGGGGGAAAATAGAATACTAAACAACCCAACTCCGGAGGAGTTGACCAAAGGGAGAAGTCCTTAAACTCTTGATTATGTTGGTGAACTCCTACAGAGTTCTGTTCTTATTTCATTCATAACCCCCAGTTTCGCAGGCTCAACTGGGGGTTATGTACAGAATACTCCTACGGAGTAACTAACGATAAAAGGTCTATTTCAATAAAAATTCATTGATAAGATCATTATAAAAAGCCAAAAAACAAACTAGGGGTGCAATAGCCGATAGTTATTAAATGCTATATGTTGATCTACAGACTATATAG
>Ga0302292_1002703_pt1 | contig 10460 bp, 11 predicted proteins | sample III_Fen_N2_1_FD_194553 | JGI IMG/M metagenome (GOLD analysis project Ga0302292, IMG submission 194553) | Peat permafrost microbial communities from Stordalen Mire near Abisko, Sweden - III_Fen_N2_1 | ecosystem: Environmental > Terrestrial > Soil > Wetlands > Permafrost | place: Sweden: Abisko...
CCCATAATAACGAAAACGAAACACAAAAGCATAATCCCTTCGCGAAAATCGCCTAATACTAAGTACAAGCTGCCGCAAGCCACCAACAGGATAAACATCGGTTCCCTGATAACGCCCAATGCCAGAGCGAAAAAACTCTTTGGTTTGGACGACGGCAGACTATTGGCTCCTTCCGTACGCGACTTTTCAAGTGCTTGCGCAGCAGTCAAACCTTTTAAATTGTCAGGAATATTGATGGTGTTTTGTTTTTCTTTTTTCATTTTGGATATGTTTTAACTGACCTCAATGCGCCAACCGGCGGAGGCTTAAAGACGTATTCAATAATATTTTTTAATACGGATCGTTTCTAAGAAGCACTCTTAAGTCCCCTTTAGGCTTCGACGTGAGACTTCGGCGTGAGCTCAGTCGAACGCTCAGCGGTTGGGGGATTATCCTTTAAAGGATTGGGGGTTGCAATTTCACTTGGAGCAACTTTACCCGAAAACATATTGGCATAAGTATGGGTAAATTCTGCACCAAATAATACAATTACAGAAGAATAACTAACCCAAAGCATGATTAATATAACCGAACCGGCTGCCCCGTAACCCGTTCCTGGATTGACTTTGCCAAAATAATATCCCATTGCAAATTTCCCTATCTCAAACAAAAAAGTGGTAACCAGCGAACCTATCCATACATGCTTCCATTTAATCTTTGCGTCAGGAAGTATTTTAAACATCAAGGCAAACAACACTGTAAGAATAGCAAAGGACAATCCGTTATTCAGTAATTGTAAAAGCGACATAAATGAGTCAGTAAAATTACTTGAAAGCCAATTGCCAAACGCTGAAATAAATGCAGAGGCAAGTAAAGAAACAATCAGCAAAAATGCAATGGAAATGATCAATCCAAACGAAAACAACCTTACTTTAATAACTTCCAGAATATCCGACTTTTTAGGATCTATTTTTACTTCCCAGATCGTATTCAAGGACTTTTGAAACACAGCAAAAACGCCCGTTGCCCCAATCAGAACCGTTATTATTCCGATAATAGTAGCCACAACTGAATTACGTAGTTTACTGGCCTGAATTATCATATCCTGTATTTGCTTTGCCGTTTCGGCACCCATGGTGGAAGTGAACTGAGCTGCCACCTGATTATTCACTGCTTCGCGACCAAAGAAATATCCGGCCAACGTCATAATAATCACCAGCAACCCCGGTAAAGAGAAAATAGCGCAATAAGCTATTACTGCACTTTCCTTAAACGGATCTTTCGCCAGCCAACTATTGAATGAATTTTTTAAAACGGTAAATATTTTCTGTAAATGAGTTCTCATATAAAATGCTAATGTGCAACTGAATGCATTTAAAAGAAAAAATTACTAACTCCACTTTCATTTTTCATTATAGGTCGAGTGAAATTAGCGTATTTTTTTTGTCGTTTTTACGCGTTGGAACAATCAAAATGGGAATAGATGTTTGTTGCAGGTTTTCATCGGTTATTCTTCCCAAAATTATCTCTTCCACCCATTTTACATTGTGCGAACCCATTACAATCATATCCACACTCATTTCTTTGGCTGTATTCATAACAAATTCTGCAAAATCACCCTCTTTGACTATGGTTTCAATCATATTATTCTCTATATGATGTTTCGATTTTTCGATAAAACTATGAGCGGCCAGTTCTAAATCGGCCATACTATCCAGTTTCAACGAACCAACCTTTTTATATATCAACGAATAATTGATCAGTTTAATTTTCACATACAACATGATTACTTTGGCTTCCATTGTCTTAGCCATCAACAGTCCGGCATCTATAATTTTAGTTGCCGAAGGATGAAAATCAAGTGCAATTAGTATCTTTTTCATTTTCGTTCATTTTCATCAGGTTGCATTTAAACTCTTTTTTGTCGGAACAATAAACAGGGGAATCGTTGTTTGTTTCATAACCCGTTTGGCAACACTTCCTAACACAATGTTTTCGAGCCATCTTTTACTGACTGAGCCCATAACAATTATATCAATACCCAATTCTTTAGCCGATTCGATAATACAATCTGCAAAATCGCCTTCCTTTATCTCTGTTTGAATGGCTTCATTGCCCAGGAGATGTTTAGTTTTATCCAGAAATTGTTGAGAAGTATCTTTCAGTTCAGCCATAACATCCGATTGCAACGGTCCCATATTAAGATATGACAATGAATAAGCCACCAAATTTTCCACAACGTGCATTAAAATAACTTCAGCACCTATCGATTCAGCTAGTTGGTATCCAACTTCGGCCACCTTTTTTGCAGATGGATCATAATCTAATGCAATCAGTACTTTCTTTATTTTAGTTGGTTTCATACGTTCGTTTTTTTATCGGTATTTCCATCTGCATGACTATTAACTACAAACTACAAACTGCCGACTATTTATTAATCTTTCTTTTTGGTCGGAATAATGTACATTGGAATGGTCGTTCTCTTTAAAACATCTTCGGCTTCACTTCCCAAAATAATATCTTCCAACCATTTGCGGCTGTGCGAACCCATTACAATTACATCAACTTTCAGGTCTTTAGCCGATTTTAGAATACTATCGGCAATTTCGCCATCCACCAGCATAGTTTGAATGGAATCATCGCCCAAATGTGCCTTGGCTTTATCCAGAAATTTTTGTGTTGAAATTTTTAAATCGGCCAACATATCCACCCTGAATTCATGCACATAGGTGTAAGCCGAATAGTAAACCGGCAATTCGGAAACTACATGTAATAAAATAGTTTCGGCATGCAGAGCCTGAGCCAATGCATATCCTTCTTCGGCTACCTTTTGGGAGGAAGCATCGTAATCGAGTGCAATCAGCACTTTTTTAATCTCTTTCGCTTTCATATTCGTTTATTATTAAATTGTTTTTTGCCGATAATTAGATTCTTAGTGAGCTGACAGAATATAACTTATATTCAAATGGGCTATTTAAATTTGCCTGGGGCAATCAATATCCATAGAGAGACCAATATGTCAAGAAAGAGTTGTCCGTAGGACATTAACAAATCTTTTATTGTATATCTCCTACGGAGAAAAAATTGGAATCGTTGAATTATTCTATTGATATATAACTCCTAACGGAGTAGTTCTCTCGATAAATTCATGTATGTTATCCCGAACTCAGCCCACAAAATCACTTAGGACAAAGTTCAATACTTTTCAACGCCGTGCAGTTACAAAATTTCAGGGAATAGTTGTATGATTCACACATTTTTATTGTGTAAAATACAAAAGAGAAAAGTTGGTGGGAATTGAGTTTAAATATAACTTACTTTCAACATATTGGTGCTGCCGTGTTCACTGAGGGGAGTGCTGCCTACGAAAACCACACAGTCTCCATCTGCCAACAGATTTTCGGCTTTCAGTATTTCTACCGATTTGCCGACTGCCGTATTTAGTTGGTTATAGGTATCGATGTGATAGGGCTTTATCCCCCATACCAATGATAATTGTTGGACTAACTTCTTATTGCCGGTAAAAGCATAGATATGGGTTGGAGGGCGGTAACCGGATATCTTGAGAGCGGTATATCCTGATTGTGTGAATAGAATAATTGCTTTTGCCCCTACTTGTTCGGCTAACTTTGAAGCATTGTAACAGACAGAGTCCGCCAGAAACGTGGGTGAGCTTTTGACCGGAACAGGTAGTTTCTCCAATAGATTTATCCGGTTTGAATGTTTTTCGGTATAATCAATAATCCGCTGCATACTGTTGATCGTTTCTACCGGATAGTTGCCCACGGAAGTTTCTCCGCTAAGCATCAACGCGTCGGCTCCATCGAGCACGGCATTGGCCACATCGTTGGCTTCTGCCCGGGTTGGTCGGAAGTTGGTAATCATGCTTTCCATCATTTGAGTAGCAATAATCACCGGCTTCGACTGCATGATGCATTTCTCCACGATGGATTTCTGAATCACCGGAACCTGATCGAATGATATTTCTACTCCCAAATCACCTCTGGCAACCATAATCCCATCAGCAATGGCAATGATTTTATCGATTTCCAGGAGTGCTTCCGGCTTTTCTATTTTGGCTATAACGCGGGCACTGCTGTTTTTACTTTTAATGAGATTCTTCAGTTCCAACACATCCGCAGCCTTTCTCACAAACGACAAACCAATCCAATCCACATCATGCTCCAGTGCAAAAATAGCATTGGAAATATCTTCGTTGCTCAGGCATGGCAATGACACACGGGTATCGGGCAGGTTAAGTCCTTTGTTTGAGGACAGCGGTCCGCCAAAGATGACTTTTGCCTTAACCCTATCTTTTTGATTTGTTTCCGTTACTTCCAGTTTTATTTTTCCATCGTCAATAAGAATAGCTTCCCCCACACTGACATCCTGCGGAAATTTCTGATACGTCATGTAGATATGTTCCTTCGTTCCTGCACATTTCTCCGTAACAAATGTTACTTCCTCGCCCGGGTTCAGGATAAGCAGATTGTTTTCAATACTTCCGATTCTAAGTTTAGGGCCTTGCAAATCGGCAAGAATGGAAACATGTGTTTTTAATTCCAAATTCAACTCCTGAATGATATGAATCAGCTTTAAATGCTCTGCTTGATTGGAATGCGAAAAATTCAACCGGAAAACATCAACCCCTTCAGTCATCAACCGATGAATAATTTCTTTCGTAGAACTGACCGGACCCAAGGTGGCAACTATTTTTGCCTGAGAATTTTTTGATTGCATGATGATGTATTTATTTAGTCTGCTGAAAGACTCTGTTTTTTTTTAAATTAGATTACGGTGCGCTGCACCTTATACTTATCCGTGGAATCAATTTTTACAAAGATTTCGCCATTCTGTGGCTTTGCTGCAGGTGCAGCGCACCCGTTATATCTGTAGTTATTTATGACAAAAAACAGCCAAAGGTGCAGCGCATCGTAATATCATATGCAAAGAAACTAAGAGGATAGTTGCCAAAACCTTGCATACTAAAAAGCTAAATATGATTATATTGAATTTACATATAATGAGTTAGTCGTTTTTCTGCAGTCGCTATTTAATCTAACTCAATCGTCTTAATAAATCCCTTCAACGTACTGGCCGAATGTTTAAACAATTCCTGTTCTTCGTCCGAGAGATCGATTTTTACATACTGTTCTACCCCCTGAATATTCACAATGGATGGAATGCTGATACACACATCGCTGACTCCATAATAATCGGTGATCAGAGTAGATATAGGCAGAATGGAATTTTCGTCCCGTAGAATTGCCCGGGTAATTTTGACCAATGACAAAGCAATGGAATAGTTGGTAGCTCCTTTCCTTTTGATAATTTCGTAAGCCGAATTCTTTACTTTTTCAAATATCTCTTTCAACTCATTTTTAGCATTACCTTGTTTGGGATATTCGGAGCAATAAGTTTCAATATCCATGCCGCCGATGGTCGCATTGCTCCATACAGGGAGTTCCGTGTCGCCGTGTTCGCCAATAATATATGCATGGATATTGCTTGGATCAACCTGGGCATAATCGCTAATCATATATTTCAGCCGGGCGGTATCCAACACTGTTCCCGAGCCAATGACTCTGTTGGATGGGAAGCCGGATAATTTCAAGGTAACGTAAGTCAGAATATCTACCGGATTAGTAACCACCAACAGAATGGAATCCTTCGCATATTTTGCAACGGCAGGCACAATCTCTTTGAATATTGCCACGTTTTTTTGCACTAAATCCGTTCTGGTTTCTGTTGGTTTTTGATTGGCACCGGCTGTTATCACCACTATGTCGGCATCCGCACAGCCTTCAAATCCGGCAGCATAAATCTTGGTAGGATGAGCAAAGCTCAAACCATGATTCAAATCCATGCATTCGCCAACGGCCAGTGCTTCATTTTTATCAATTAAAACAATTTCTCTGGCTAAACCACTTATCATAAGTGAAAACGCAAATGTACTGCCTACATTACCGGCACCGATAATTGCAATTTTAGGTTTTAATGAGTCCATAATTTTTTTTTTGAGGATGTTATACTGATCTCTATTAAAAAAGCGATTCTTCGCTTCGCTCTGAATGACAAAATATTTTTTTTAAGTAGAGGGTGGTTTGTTTGGGGGGGCCCCCCCCCCCCAACCAACCACCCTCCGAGATACATAAAATGCAGTTTGTCATTTCGAACGAAGTGAGAAATCTCATTTTAAAATTATAATATATTGTTATTTTGGCAACAAGTATTAGTTTACTTTATTTCAATGGATTGGAGGCGTAAAGTTACTAACTTTTTGCTATCTTTTCTTCTACTTCTTTTGCCCCGCTGGCATAAAACTGTTTTTCATCGGGAGCAAGTTCGTGGAGCAATCGCAAAAATTCTCCTGCATGTACAAGCTCTTCATTGGCTAACCCAGAAAAGGGTGAACCAAAATTTGGCATAATCTGATTCTTTAGTTTATACAAATCAATGGTTCGGTATAAAATATTTATTTTCACGCAAAGACCCAAAGTCGCGAAGAAAACTGTTAAGTTTTCACTTTGCGTCTATTTTTATTATATATGACTATCAACTAGTTGGATTTACAATTTGCGACTTCGCGACTTTGCGTGACTATTTATATGCAAAGAAGATTGAATATTGATATTGATTACATAACTATATGTTAACTATCATTTTTATATCGGAGTCTTGATTAATAATTCGTTATGTATTTTCAATCAGAGCACTTCACCCAAATGTTTATAATTGGATTTAATGATCTTGAGCACCTCACCGGCTCTACCACTTATCATCATTTTCCCCATATAAAAAGCAAAGCCTTTCATCTGGTCAAAAGTCATTTTGGGAGGCATGGCCAGTGCATTCGGATCGGTTTGTATGGTAATTAATGCCGGACCATCGTGTTGAAATGCTTTTTCTAATGCTGATCTTACATCAGCAGGATCATTTACAGTAACTCCATACATTCCCATTGCTTCCGCCAGTTTTGTAAAGTCGGGATTCAGCATATCTGTTTCCACATCAGGAATTCCGGCCACTTCCATTTCCAGTTTCACCATTCCCAACGAACGGTTATTAAAAAGAACAATCTTCACCGGAAGATGATATTGCACAATGGTCATCAAATCGCCCATCATCATGGATAAGCCACCATCGCCGCAGAAAGCAATCACTTGCTTATCGGGACAGGCAAGTGCAGCACCAATGGCTTGTGGCATGGCATTGGCCATGGATCCGTGATTGAATGAGCCCAACATCTTTCGTTCTCCGGTTCCATCAATATAGCGGGCAGCCCACACGCAGCACATACCGGTATCAACTGTAAAAATGGCGTCTTTGTCGGCCAATTCATTTATCACCGAAGCTACATATTCCGGATGAATGGCATTGGGCTCTCCACGGTCATTGACATAAAACAACAAATTCTTTCTGACGATTTTGTAAAAGTCCAACTGTCGGTTAAGAAATGTCGCATCCTCTTTCTGAATCAATAAGGTAACCAATAAAGAAAGTGTTTCCTTTATATCCCCACAAAGTCCCAAGTAAAGATTAGCCCGGCGTCCCAGGTTCTCGGGCTTCAAATCAATTTGTATAATTTTATTGTGAACCGGCATAAAAGGAGTGTAGGGAAAATCCGTTCCTAATAATAGAAGCAATTCACATTCATGCATACTTTGGTAAGCCGACGGAATTCCCAACAATCCAGTCAATCCTACTTCATACGGATTGTCAAACTGGATAGCCATCTTGGCTTTGTACGAATAAGCCACCGGTGATTTTAGTGCCGAAGCCAGTCTGATAACTTCATCATGCGCGTCGGCAGCACCCAAGCCACAAAAAATGGTAATTTTCGTGTGTGTATTCAATAGCTCCGCGAGTTGGAGGATTTCATCATCCGAAGGTCTTATGGCAGGCTTATTTCTGAAAATTGTTGTAGTTGTTTCGGCCGCAACAGCCGGAAGATTGGTAATGTCGCCCGGCAAGCCGAGAACTGCAACTCCCTTTTGATGAACAGCATGTTGAAGGGCAGCTTGCAACATGCGCGGAAATTGTTCGGTTGTAGTTACCATTTGATTATAGCAACTGCAATCGTCAAACAATTTAAATATGTTTGTTTCCTGAAAATAACCGGTTCCAAATTCTTTAGTTGGAATGGTAGAGGCAATAGCCAATACCGATGCCGACGAACGGTGTGCATCATACAACCCGTTGATAAGATGAACATGCCCGGGACCACTACTGCCGGCACAACAGGCCAATCCGGTTAGCTGTGCTTCAGCTCCGGCTGCAAACGCTGCGGTTTCTTCGTTACGCACATGAATCCATTTGATTTTTCCGTTCCGTTGAACCGCCTCATTAACATGATTCAGACTATCTCCGGTTACGGCATAAATTCGTTTAATTCCCGCAGTAACAAGTGTTTCGACCAATTGATCGGATACATTTTTACTCATAGGTCAGGTCTTAGTACTATTTTTATTACTGTAGATTAGCAGGAATTGCTTTCTTCAATTCTTCAATTATGCTTTTACAAAAAGCCGGAAGATCTGCGGGACATCTACTGGTAATGAGTTTGTTGTCCACCACTACTTCTGCATCTTTCCAGAGAGCTCCGGCATTGATCAAATCAGTTTTAATCGATTTGTAAGATGTCAACTGTCTCCCTTTCAATAATCCTGTTTCGATTAATACCGAACCGGCATGACAGATCGCTGCAACAGGTTTTTCCTGCTCAAAAAATTCGGTTACAAACCGTACTGCCAATTTGCTTGTCCGCAACGTGTCGGTATTGATTACTCCACCCGGTAATACAAGCATATCATAATTAGTTGACAAGGCTTGATTAATTGTTTCATCAACTTTGAATTTCTTGCCCCATTTCGTATTTTTCCAACCCTTTATTTTTCCTTTCCTTAGTGATATTACATCGACTAAAAATCCTTCATTTCTAAGAGCTTTTATGGGTTTCTTAAATTCTGATTGTTCAAAACCATCGGTAGCCATTACAGCTATTCTTTTTACATTCAAATGCGTTTCCATTTCGGAGATATATTGGTGATTATTTTAAATAGTGAGGGTATTACCCGGAGCAACACCCTCACTACAACTAGTTGGATTACCTGGCTGCAAATTTGATTAACTCAGCGTTGAACTTCTTCGTTTCTTCCAGAAACAAACTATGTCCACTTTTTTCAAAAGCAACAAGTTGTGCATTCGGAATGAGTTTCAAGGTTTGTTCCGCCAACTCGAAAGAACATATTTTATCTTTCTTACCGTGCATGATTAAGGTTGGAATTTCAATCTTTACCAAATCACGTCGCAAATCGGTATCGCGCAAAGCCAATAAACATTTCCCGGTGGCATACGACGATGCACTCAGATTAATATCCGTTAACCAGTCGCCAATCCCTTCGTTCAGGGTGGTTTCGGTTGCCGAAAATATCTTGGCAAAATTGGATAAGAGTTTTGGTCGATCCGTATTATTTAATGCAATTAAATCATCCACATCCGTTTTAGGGATGTTGTAGGGAAAATCTTCCCGTTGCGTCCAACTTGGCGTGGCAGCACCTGCTAACATCAGCTTCGACACACGCATGGAACCGTACAATGAAACATACAGAACGGCAATGGCTCCACCCATGGAGAAACCACACAAGGTCGCATCTTTGATGTCCAATTGATCCAATACCCGTTTAATATCCAGGGCATGTACGTCATAACTATAAGAACCGTAGGGTTTCGATGACCTACCAAAGCCACGCAACGTGATACCGATAACACGGAATCCGGCATTTATCAAATCGTTGTATTGATATTCGTACATTTCGTCGCTCAACGGCCAACCGGGAATTAATACAACGACTTTCCCTTCACCTGCATCGGTGATATGCAAGTGCACATTTTTTTCAACTTCAATATACTCTGCTCGAGCTATTGGGAGGTTGATATCTTCTATTGTTTTATCCATGATTTTAATTTTTCTACTGTTATTTGTCACTATTTGAAAATACGTCAGGCCTGTTCCGATATATAGTTATTCAATACCGAATTAAGCGAGTCGTAATAGGATTTTAAACTCTTCAGCGTAATCCCCATGTCCTTTTCATCCGGAGCTGCCACAGGCATTTCTTCCAAAAATTTAGTCAACTGGGGATAATGATCTTTTATTTCCTGAGTCACGCGGATGATTTTCAGATTCAAATCGCGTACAAGATCTTCAGGCTCCTTATTTACAGGATGCTTTTTACAACTATTTTCCATTACTTTCCATTATTTTACTATTGGTTGCTGATCGGAAACATTAAACAAGGTACATGCTTCTTTATAAGGCATATTCTTCAACTCAGCTGTCGTATTATATTTTAGCATGGCTGTTTTTAAAGCAATAGAAGTGCCCGGAATGGCAATAAACCGGAACTTATGAGTAATAAGCGGTTGATTAATCATATCGCTGGTAAACTCGATAGCTCCATATTGATGAACTAAAAAGC
>Ga0302292_1002710_pt1 | contig 10435 bp, 9 predicted proteins | sample III_Fen_N2_1_FD_194553 | JGI IMG/M metagenome (GOLD analysis project Ga0302292, IMG submission 194553) | Peat permafrost microbial communities from Stordalen Mire near Abisko, Sweden - III_Fen_N2_1 | ecosystem: Environmental > Terrestrial > Soil > Wetlands > Permafrost | place: Sweden: Abisko...
TTCTTTACCTTCATGGATTCTCAGCCAGTCAGGCTGAGGGAGATCCTGTCCATAAAGATCTGGCCAGAAAGTACAATGCAAATCTATATCTCACAAGACTTTCAGAGCATGGAATCAACAGAGGTGATAGTACAATGATCAGTCTGACGGCTGACGAATACGTCACTTCAGCTGAGAAAGCCCTCCAGATAGCTGAGAAGCTTGGCAATGAAGTTATTGTTATCGGGACATCTGCCGGTGGCGCACTAACTCTCTTTCTCGCCTCAAGGCATCCTGAAATAAAAGCTATTATACTTTATTCTCCCTGTGTCAGATTGTATGATGGAACAGCTATAATACTTGACAAGCCATGGGGCTTGCAGATTGCACGACTGGTTTCAGGAGGCAAAGTTAAAAAGTTTGAATCCGAGAGTAAAGCACACTCAGATTACTGGCAGTTAAATTATCGGATTGAGGCCCTTGTTGCTCTTCAGAATCTAATATCAAACACAATGACACCTGAAGTTTTCTCTAAGATTAAATGCCCGGTATTCCTGGGTTATTATTACAAGGATGAAATGAATCAGGACAAAACTGTTTCTGTACCGGCATTGTTAAAGATGTTTGATGAATTGGGCAGTCCTGCTGGTATTAAGGAGAAGAAGGCTTTCCCGGAAACGGGGGCACATGTAATTGCCTCTTATATCAGGTCAAAAGATTGGCAAGGTGTTGAAAAGGAAACTGATAAATTTCTCTCTGATATAGTTAAACCATAGGCTATTTCGTCCCGTGTTTGCATTTAGAGTCTGCTTAAGAAGAATTGCAAATGAAAATAAAGATTCCATCTTTATCAAAATGATCCCAAATAAATTCTCTCTCAGATCGAGGTTCGGAAGTTTTCGTTACGCTGTGAACGGAGTACAATCTCTTTTGAAATATGAACATAATTCCAGAATTCATCTTATAGCAGCACTCCTGGTTATGGCACTTGGAGTAATATTTAATCTGAGCATAACGGAATGGTGTCTGCTTGTAATGGTTATGGGGATAGTTTTTATAATAGAATTATTGAATTCATCTCTTGAGTCACTGGCTGACCGGGTAGATCCTCAATTGAATGAACTGATAATGAGAGCTAAGGATTATGGTGCCGCAGCTGTTCTTATCTCGGCTATTGTCGCCTTAATTGTTGGGGGTCTCATATTTATTCCAAAAATATTCCATTTGTTATTTTGCAGGTGATGAAACACAACCCTCTTGGGTTCCAGACTGCTAATCAGTAGACATCTTAGAACGCCGTCCAGCTTAAGTGATAAATAGCATATCAGATTTATTCATTTGTTATCAGGCATGGCATATATTTTGTTCCATTGTCTTAATCAATTTATTTGAAGGTTATGAAAAAGTCAATTATTAGATTGGAACGCCTGATACTGACGATTAGCCTACTGTTAATCTCAGTTTACAGTAATTCCCAGGATACGAAGTTGTCCCGCGAAGAGCAGAAGGCAGCAAGAAAGGAAAGACAGTATTTTGATTTTCAGGTAATAGATACAATGCTTATGAATAAGAGTTTTGTGCTGGAAGCAGATTATCTTGAAAATCAATATGGAGACAGAGTGCCGGTAATATCAGGTATAAACTTTATCATGGTTGACTCACTCTCAGCAGTTCTGCAAACCGGATCCAACAGCAGGATGGGGCTGAACGGAGTTGGTGGAGTTACTGCTGAAGGAAGAATCAGCGGATTGAAAATTGTAAAGGATGAGAAACATCTGACCTTTTATATCAGATTCTCAGTAACTTCCGATATCGGGATTTATGACGTCACGATGGATATATCGTCCAACAAAACAGCCAGAGCCACTATTTCAAGTTTAACAAGAGGAAAATTGACTTATACCGGTCGAATTGAAACACTGTATGATTCAGGCGTTTATAAGGGCAGAAACTCCATCTGAGAAATTAATTGGAAGCATGGCAGCTTAACACTAAAAAAAAGCCTGCTTAAATAGCAGGCTTTTCAGTTGACCCACCTGGGCTCGAACCAGGACTCTTCAGAACCAAAATCTGACGTGTTGCCAATTACACCATGGGTCAATGATCAGTAAAACGAGCAGCAAAATTAGAATTATTTTTTAGAAATGATCTATAACTGGTGAATTTGATGCACAGGTTCTTTTTCGATTATTCCGGTTTTGATAAGATTTCATCATATCGTTCTTTATTCATTTCACCCACTTCTACCACTAAAAAAGAGCAGTCGACAAGTGACCGCAGGATAAAACCCAATTCACACATATCTTCATCACCTCTTTCATAATACCATGTTACACTCGCATTTTTAGCTAACTCCTTCATTTCCGAAAGTTCCTTTAAAATAGTAAATATCCATTTTATTGAACTTGTATTTATATACTCAAACCCCAGCTCTATTTTAGACTTCTCAGAAAAATCCGCGGCATATTTAATTGTCCATTCACGGACAGGCTTATAGAATTCGTTAGGATTTTCGGGTATTGACCGACCCATAATGAATATTCTTCCCGGCTCAAGTATTATCCAGGGTGTTCTCTTCGTCGGATTACTTTTAAAACTGTCCGGATACATCTTCAAAATTTATCTGGATATAATCACCTGTTCTTCATACAAATATACAATGGAACAAGAGATTAATGATAAAAGCTTCAAATCATTTTAAATAGAGTTGTAAAATTAGAAAAAGACAGGTATTATCCAAAAGTTATTGGGTAACATTCTGATTAAAGAGGGTCCGCTCATTCTCCTCCCAAAGGGTTGGATGTTCTTCTTCGAATCTTTTAAGAATGGCTTTCATAATTGTTTCACGAAGGAATTCTGATTTGTTTTTTACCCGGTAGCGGTTGCAATATATACCCAGGGCTCTCATTTCCCGATTGTTCAGCATCAGGGAAAGACGATTTGTTCGTCTCAATCGATCTTCTTTATAAATTGTGTGTCTCAGCCCCATGGATAAATAATCAGACAGCTAAATTAGAAAAACAGATTTTCAGGAAACTGCTGTTGTAAAATAGTTTTTAACATAAAAAAAACAGCCGGTCGGTATATGACTGGCTGCCTGTGATTTAGTTTATTAACAACTTTATCTTTTACCTTCCTATTAATTCCTCTAAGGTAGGGTAAAATTCAAAATCTTAAGTGTTAATTAACACCTGTTCATCGCATTCAGATCCGCAAATGCTTCTTTAAGCCTGGCAATAAAGGTCTCTTCTCCTTTTCTGAGCCACACTCTCGGGTCATAATACTTCTTATTAGGCTTATCTTCACCCTCGGGATTGCCGATCTGGCTTTGCAGATATCCTTGTTTTTCCTTTGAATATTTATTTATCCCGTCCCAGAATGCCCACTGCATATCAGTGTCGAGATTCATTTTTACAGCACCATATCTGATGGCTTCTGTAATCAGATGCTTCTCAGATCCGGATCCGCCGTGAAATACAAAGTTTACCGGATTAGGGCCGGTTTTAAATTTCTTAATAATATAATCCTGACTGTTTTTCAGAATAACCGGCTTGAGCTCTACATTCCCGGGTTTATAAACTCCATGAACATTGCCAAATGAAGCAGCAATAGTGAACATGTCACTTATTTTTGAAAGTTCCTCATAAGCATATGCCACATCTTCGGGTTGAGTGTATAAGCGGGAACTGTCAACCCCGGAATGATCGACACCATCCTCTTCTCCGCCTGTAACACCCAGTTCAATTTCGAGTGTCATTCCGATTTTACTCATCCTTTCAAGATACTTCTTGCAAGTTTCAATATTCTCCTTCAGCGGTTCTTCTGAAAGATCAAGCATATGAGAACTGAAAAGTGGTTTTTCGTTTGCCTCGAAAAATTCCTCCCCGGCATCAAGAAGAGCGTCTATCCATGGAAGCAGCTTACGTGCGGCGTGATCGGTATGCAGGATTACAGGAATGCCATAGTAATCAGCTACATTATGGACATGCAGAGCTCCGGAAATGCCACCTGCAATCGCTCCAACCTGATTCTCCTTTGGAAGGCCCTGGCCTCCGAAAAAATGCGCACCTCCGTTGGAGAATTGAACAATAACAGGTGAATTAACTGTTCTGGCAGTTTCAAGAACGGCATTTACAGAATTCGTTCCGACTACGTTTACAGCAGGAATAGCAAAGTCGTTTTTGTTTGCAAAATCAAAAAGAGCCTTGACATCATCGCCGAAAATTACTCCCGGTTCCAGATTTAATTCATTATTAGTCATATAATTAAGTATTTAGTATATAAACTTAAGATAATAATAGCAAAGATATACAAATTTAAAGCCGTCATTATAAATTATTTAGAGGATCTTCGTTCATCCCGAGCTGATCAGGATGGCGAAAGAGAATAAATTATTTTAAATCTGTACCGATGTTTCATTCTCTTTATTTCAGACAATTGAAAAAAAAATTTCTTCTGTCCTAGATATTATTTATCTTCGTAAACTTATTTTTAAGAGATTTCTGTTCTGATATTTATCAAATGTATTTGAAACTTAGCAAACAACAATCCGCCATAATTCGGCCTGATTCAGAAAAGGTCATCCAAAAAACCAAATATTTAAATATGAAAAAACTTTTTATCCTGATATTCATCTGTATTCTTTCGTCACAAGAAATCATCTTCTCGCAACAAAAAGTATGGTCACTTGAAGAATGTATAAAATATGCAATTGAAAATAATATACAGATAAAACAACAGGCTATTCAGACTGATGTTCAAAAGAATTCACTCGACCTATCAAAATTTCAGCTTCTGCCATCGCTTAATGGACAAGCTTCCCATGGTTATTCCTTCGGTCGTGCACTCGATCAGAACACTTATCAGTTCTACAATCAAACTTTGCAATCTGACTATTTTTACCTTGGCGGCAATCTGCCTGTCTTCAATGGATTGATATACTATAATGCAATACAAAAGAACAAATACCAGGTTCTGGCCAGTCAGCAGGATTTGCAAAACATCAGCGATAATGTTGCACTGAATGTTGCTCTCGGGTATCTGCAGGTACTTCTCAATAAAGAACTTGTTACTGCGAACCAGAATCAGCTCGATATTACATTGCAGCAGATTGAAAAAACCAGAAAACTGGTTGATGCAGGCAGTGTAGCTAAAGGAAACCTGCTTCAGATCGAAGCACAGGCTGCCCAGGAAGAACTAAGCCTGATAACAATTAAAAACCAGCTCGAAACATCTGTCCTTACTCTTACCCAGTTTCTTGAGCTTAAAACTCCTTCTGGATTTGAAGTTGTAGTTCCAGATATTAATGTTGATCCGAATTCTCCAATTTCCGGAAACATTGATGATATTTATGAGATTGCTTCAAAAAACCGACCGGAAATAAAAAGCTCTGAGCTTAAACTGACTGCAAGTCAATATAGTCTTAAAATGGCAAAGGGCGGCAGAAGCCCGATACTTTCCATGAACTACTCATTAAACAGCCGGTATACATACATTTCAAATGTTCCCGGAATGCAGTCCTTTAATACACAGTTGAAAAACAATAAGAACTACGGAGTAGGTCTCTCTTTAAACATTCCTATCCTTAACGGATGGCAGGTCAATAAGAATATCTCAAATTCAAGATTAAATGTAGAAACCAGTCAATACAATCTTGAAGGAAGTAAAAAACAACTTTATAAAAATATCCAGCAGGCATATACAGATGCTGTTGCTGCACTCAAAAAATTCAATGTAAGTATTAAAGCCATTGCATCAACTGAAGAATCTTTCAGATATACCGAACAAAAATTTAATGTGGGAATGGTTACGCCCGTTGACTATAATGCTGCAAAAACACAATTACTCAAAGCACAATCTGATATGGCACAGGCTAAGTATGAATTTGTATTTAAAACCAAAGTCCTCGATTTTTATAAAGGCTTACCCTTAAAACTCAATTAATCATTTGAAATACCACTCATTTTAAGATTCAAAAACATGAAAAACAATAAGATCCTTAAGATTTTACTCCCGATAGTAGTTGTATTCATTCTTTTTGCAGTTGTTGGAAAGAAAGCCGGCTGGTTTGGCAAAGCTCTCACTTTAAAAATTGCAGTTGAGAATGTTGAAAAACGCACAATTGTAGAAACCATCACGGCAAACGGTAAAATCCAACCTGAGAAAGAGGTTAAAATCAGTCCGGATGTATCTGGTGAAATAGTTGAACTGACAGTTAAAGAGGGAGACCCGATTGTAAAAGGTCAGCTATTGCTCAGGATCAAACCTGATAATTACATTTCCCAGAGAGACAGATCACTGGCTGAAATCAGTTCTGCCAAATCTCGTCTCGCACAGTCAGAAGCTCAGTTTACGCAGGCTGACCTGGCGTTCACCAGAAGTAAACAACTGTATGAACAGCAGACCATTTCAAAATCAGACTTTGAACAGGCACAGGCAACCTATTCCGTCGCAAAATCAACCGTTGACGCTGCCAAATTTGCCATAGCCAGTGGTGAAGCCTCTGTTAAAGATGCCAACGAAAATCTTCTAAAGACATCTATTTATGCACCATTGACTGGTACAGTATCCATGCTTCTTGTAGAACTCGGGGAAAGGGTTGCAGGAACCAACCTGATGGCCGGTACAGAACTTATGCGTGTTGCTGATCTTTCCAGAATGGAAGCTCAGGTCCAGGTTAATGAGAATGATATTCCAAGAGTAAAACTTGGAGATACTGCACTAATTGAAGTTGATGCATATCTCGATCAGAAATTTAAAGGAATTGTTACTGAAATTGCAAATTCAGCCAAAACTACCGGTGTTTCTGCTGACCAGGTAACCAACTTTGATGTTAAAATTCTTGTTCTTCCGCAGTCATATCAAAAACTTGTTGACGCCGGCGATAAAAACCCGTTCAGGCCAGGAATGTCTGCAACAGTCGAAATCCGCACCCAATCAAAACATGATATTCTTACGGTTCCTATTCAGTCTGTAACAACCCGCACCGATACAACAAAAGTTGCAGGCACTCCTTCACAAAAGGATATACGTACACTGGTATTTATTACTGATGGGAAATATGCCCTGGCTAAGGATGTCAAAACAGGTATCCAGGACAATTCATATATAGAAATCCTTTCCGGAGTAAATGCAAATGACAGAGTGATTTCCGCCCCTTTCAGCGCTATCAGCAAAAAATTGTCTGACAGTACTCTGATTGAGGTTGTGAAAAAGGAAGAACTCTTTAAAGTGAAATAGGCTGTCTGTATCCCTTTCAAAACATGATTATATGTCTTGAAACCGCCACAAATCTCTGCTCGGTAGCATTATGCGACAGCACCGGTATAATCTCACTGAGGGAAGACAGTGAGTCAAAATCACATGCGTCACAACTGACGGTTTTCATTGATGAAATATTCAGGGAAAACGGAATAAGGGCACTCGATCTCGATGCTGTTGCGGTGAGCAAAGGTCCCGGATCTTATACCGGACTTAGAATCGGAGTATCGGTTGCCAAAGGAATTGCATACGGGGCATCCATACCAATTATCGGTATCGAAACAACGTCTGCAATGTACTGGGGAATTAGAAGCAGCAAATACTTTAATGACGAACAGGACAATGATACGCTTTTCTGCCCTATGCTTGATGCCCGGAGAATGGAGGTTTATTATGCGCTCTACGACTCGGGGGGAAATATAGTTAAAAATATTGTTGCAGAAATTATTGATCAGGATACTTTTAGCACAATTCCTGATTCACGGAAAATTGTTTTTTTCGGGGACGGAGCACTGAAATGCAAAGAGGTGATAAACCGGGGAAATGCCGTCTTCTCTGCTGATTTCAGGATATCTGCCACACACATGCAAAAACCTGTAATGCTTTCTTTTAATGATCATAAATTTGAGGACGTTGCTTACTTTGAACCATTATATCTGAAAGATTTTATAACTTCCAAACCCAGAAAAAACATCCTGGGAAAATAATCTCCATAATTGCTGCGTTCAGGAAAAGTACTATGAAGAGCTTTTTATATATCGTTTTTATTCTATCAATAATTCCGACTATTGCGAAAGGACAGGTATCATCGTATCAGGTTGGTGAGAAAGTGACCTATTCAATTCAGTACGGTTTTATAACCGCCGGGAGCGGAACGCTTGAATTAAAAAGTGATACATTCAATGGCAGGGAGGTTTGGCATTCGGAATTGGCTGCGAGAACCACAGGTGTGGCTGAAGCTCTCTTCAAGGTTCTGGATATTTACGAAAGCTATATTGATCCTTCTACAGAACTGCCTGTAAAGTCGGTCAGGAATATCCGGGAAGGCCATTACAGGCGTTATAATGTTGTTTTATTTGATCATAAGACAAGGGCTGATTCCAGCATACTCAACAGCGATCTTACGGGTATACATATAGCGCCTCCCCGCATTCACGACATCCTTTCCTGCTTCTACTATTTCAGAAATAACATACTTCCTTTCGATAGCCTTCTTAAAAAAGGTCAGATCACAACAATCATGTCATGGTTCTGTGATGAACTATATCCAATCAGGCTGAAATATATTGGTATGGATGAGGTAAAAACGAAAGCAGGCAGGATATTGTGTTATAAATTTAATCCTGTAACCGAGACCGGAAGATTGTTTAAAACTGAAGAGGATGTGTCATTCTGGTTTTCTGCTGATAAGAATTTTTTACCAGTTAAAATACGATTTGATATATTTGTAGGCGCATTTACATGCGAAATTGTAAATTATGAAGGATTGAAGTACCCGCTGGGGACCACAAAGAAATAGATAAATTAAACAATTGAATAACAGAAATACTTATGGCAAGTACTGCAGATTTTAGAAACGGGTTAGTCATTGAATTTAATAACGACCTTTATACCATTGTGTCATTTCAACATGTGAAACCTGGCAAGGGACCGGCATTTGTGAGGACAAAACTCAAGAGCCTTAAAAACGGAAGGGTAATTGACAATACTTTCTCATCAGGAACCAAGGTTAACCTTGCAAGGGTTGAAAGACGCCCGTATCAGTATCTTTATAAAGATGATATGGGTTTTTACTTCATGCACCTGGAGACGTATGAACAAATTCATATTAATGAAGAGCTGATTGATAATCATGAATTTCTCCTCGAGGGTGCTAGTGTTGAAATAGTAGTCCATGCAGACACTGAAACCGTACTTTCAGTGGATATTCCCCAGTCAGTTGTAATGGAGGTTACCTATTCGGAACCAGGTTTAAGAGGCGATACGGCAAACAATGCTCTGAAACAGGCTAAAGTTCAGAATGGTGCTATAATTATGGTTCCCCTGTTTGTTAATACCGGAGATAAAATACGGATTAATACTGTAGACAAAACATACGTTGAAAGAGTCAAGGGATAAAAAAGATTATGGAAGATAAAAAAGGTCCGGGTGAAAGGTTAAAGATCTCGAGATTTAAATTAGACTCATTACTCGATATTACATTATCGATTAATGCAAATCTACCCACTGAGGACCTTTTATCAAAGTATGAATACATCCTGAGGCATAACCTGGGCATAGGTAAAATTCTAATTTTTAAACACTCCGGCACCTGGGAATGTTTATTAAACGGTGGCTTTCCAAAGCATCTTGAAAGTATAGACGTTGAATCGAAGCTTCTTGGTATTAAGGAGATCTTCTTCGGTGCTGCCGAAATGGGACTTGAGGGAGTAGATATTATTGTACCGGTATATAATAACAACGTACATCTGGCTTTTGTTTTTATAGGAGATATTGAGGAAGAGGGGGAGGGCATGAGTCCTGTGCTGAAACATCTGAATTTTATCCAAACCCTGTCAAGCATTATTATTGTTGCTATCGAGAATATCAGGTTATTCAATGAGAGCCTGCGCCAGGAGGCCTTGAAAAAAGAGCTTGAACTTGCAGCCAAAATGCAAAAAATGCTCATTCCTGATAACAGCCAGATGCCTGAAAACCCGAAATTAAGAGTAACTGGTTTTTATTTCCCTCATCATGAAGTCGGAGGGGATTATTATGATTGCATCAGGCTTTGTGAAACGCAAACAGGCTTTTGCATCGCCGATGTTTCAGGGAAAGGGATTTCTGCAGCAATACTGATGTCAAATTTCCAGGCAAGTTTAAGAGCTCTGTTTACGTGTGATATTGACCTCGAAGTACTCGTCAGAAAGCTAAATTCAATAGTCGTTATTAATGCAGCCGGCGAAAAATTTATTACGCTTTTTGTTGCCAGGTATGATCATGAAACAAGAGTGCTGGAGTATATAAATGCGGCACATAACCCTCCGGTTTTATATAATACATTTACAAAAGAAGTGTTTCATCTCCGCAGTTCATGCGTAGGTATCGGAATGCTTGACGAGATTCCACGAGTGAAAAAATCCGAAATAATTATCAGGGACTTTTCTAAGATTGTATGTTATACAGATGGCCTTTCCGAATTAAAATACCCTGATGG
>Ga0302292_1002711_pt1 | contig 10429 bp, 4 predicted proteins | sample III_Fen_N2_1_FD_194553 | JGI IMG/M metagenome (GOLD analysis project Ga0302292, IMG submission 194553) | Peat permafrost microbial communities from Stordalen Mire near Abisko, Sweden - III_Fen_N2_1 | ecosystem: Environmental > Terrestrial > Soil > Wetlands > Permafrost | place: Sweden: Abisko...
AAAAAGGCCGACAAAAAACTAGCTACAACTAAAAAATAATTAGTTGAAATAGGTTTATAAAAGCAGAAAAGCCCCGACGATTAATCGTCGGGGCTTTTTTTTCATAAAAAATGGCATCTATAAAGATTTCTGTGCGCTGCACCTGAATATTATTGGACGATTATATGTTCTTTCAGGTGCGGAGCACCTAAATCTTTGTAGCTAATCTTCCACCTTCCAGCAAATGGGATTTTTTGCGCAGGTCGTCCAGTTTGTTGAATAGCAAGATTATATCTTCCGATGGGGTGAGGTTTATTGCCTGTTCCAACGCAGTGCAGAACTGAATGTAACTGGTCACGGCTGCGGGTCTTAGCTTTGTGCCCGATACCTTGCTGCGTAAGGCACTTTCAGCATTTCGGCTATTGTAAAGCACTTTGAAAGCGGTGTTTTTAGCTTCGAAAGCCGTAAACTGGGCCTGAATACCTAATATCATGGCAGCTGAGCTAAGGTCAGCTTGTGCACGGTATTTACCGAAAACTTCATCCAGAATATCCGATTCGGTATCCAACGGCAAGGCTAAGGCATCCCAATACGGTTCAAGAAACAATTGCAATGTATTGGCAGCAGCTTTTTTTGGCGCATCAGTGCTTTTCAGGTACGATGTAATAATTCTTCTGATTTCGGAAAACAACGAATCCCGTACTTTGTCCACAATTTCAGACCGGCGGTGAGTCCGCTTCTCTGAAGCTTATTTATTTCTTTCCCGAATGCAACATTGTCTGCCTCCAGTTGATTCAGCGCAGCCACCAATATCGGGCTTAGCTGCGGTTCCACAGCCCGGGCCAATTCAATACTCGATTTAAAGAGAGAGAACGCGTTGCTAATAGTTAGCTTAGCAACGTACAAAATCGAAAATAAAAAATTTGACATACTAATTTTTATAAAATGATTACTTGAAAATAATTACTCTATTTAGTTTTAGTAAATAGCATTTTAAAGGTTTCATTTTGCTAAAAATTTCTGTAATCGCGATCTTCCCCCATCCAACCTGTAGAAATTTTCTATAGCTCCAATGAACGTTCAACCATCCTGTAGAAATTTTCTATACCATGAACTGCCGTTGATTCATGCCGTAGAAATTTTCTATACCCTAAACACGCACTTATTCATGTTGTAGAATTTTTCTATAACATGAATGGACGCTGATTCATACCGTAGAAAATTTCTGCAGCATGAAAGTTAATAAGTTATGCGTATTATTTTTTCAAAGAACAAATGCGAGACAAATATAACAACTAGATTTATAACAGTTGCTATATTTTGTACATTTTCTCTAAAAATAATTTTTCAAATAAACGGAAACCGTTATTTGGTGGGGGTTCTTATACATAAACTCACCGTTAGTGGCAGTGAAAAAAAATCATATATTTTCTGTTTTCCACAAAAAAAAAGGCTGACTCAATTTATTTTGAGACAGCCTCTTTATTTTAGTTTGCTTAAAACATACTGCTAAGTTGTTCTTTCGCAGTGATTATGACTTCATCATTCACGTTTAAAATTATTGCAAATAACCAACCATTTAGGCTCTAGCGGCAACCTCCCAATTTGAAACACTTGGATTACGGTTACATCAAAAAAGAATATAAAAGGGTAAACATTTTTGAGATTAATTCTCAATATTAAATAAATTACTTGAATTCAATTTATTTACCTTACCTTGATTGGTTTGAATCTGCTTTAAATCAATGACTTTTGGATCACCGGTAATGATTATTGTTATTGGTTTACCTTTAATTTCTTTGTTATAAAAGGATAATATCTGATCAAATGTTAGTTGGTCTATTGTGGGCATATTTACCTTCGCTGGATCATCAGTATAGCCTAGCAATTTCCACCTATTAAAAATAATACTCTCATCCCTAAATGACGGTTTGTTTGTAAGAGCAGACTGGCGCAAATAGGTCTTGATATTCTCAATTCTGTCGGGATATGATGGCATATCAGTAAGCAATTTCATATACAAGTCAATTGCTCCAGCAGCTTTATCGCCCTGAGTACCAACAAAACCAAGAAAGTAAGCTTTCTTGTTAGGTATAGGTGGAATAATATTATAGCCATATGCAGTATATGCCATCGAATTATTTTCACGAATTTCGTTCATTACCAATCCATTAAACCCACCGCTAAAATACTGGGTAAATGCATCATATAATACCTTATTTTCCGGTTTATATTCACTTCCATTTATATAGAAGTATATTTTAGTTTGTTGCACTTCCGGATTAGGTAAAAAATAAATAGTCGGCTTTGTATAAGTAATTCTAGGCATTACATAAGGCGATTGACCGTATTTAACACCTTCTTTCAGAGGCAAATTAGACTTAAGCAACTCAGCTACTTCCGCAATATTCTTTTTACCAACATAATGAATTTCGGCTTCATAGTCCGTTGCTCTAATAATTTCACCCGTCAATTCGCTAATTTTCAAACCTAATACGTCTGTAAGTTTCAACCTATCAATGTACGAAGAACTATCTTTATAAACTACGTAGTTCAACAAAGCTTCGGAGAGAACACCAATATCATTCTTTTCAATTGCCATTCGTTGTTGATAATCTGAGCTCTTTACTCTATCAAGCTGCTTCATATCTAACTTTGGCATAAGAATCTGACGTGTCATTAATTTACATGCCTCAGCTACATTTTTTTCATCCCCAATGAGATTAATGTAGAAATAATTCCTATCCACGGAATATGAACACTTGGTATTAAGCTCGCTGAATTGACGACGAACCGATTGTGCATCACTCGAAGGTAAAATGCCAGCTGAATTCATCAATGAAGTTGCATACTGAAGTTTAGGCATTTTCTTCGTACCTATACCATATCTGATAGTTAGTGTAAAAATATCATTTTGTTTGTTTTCAGTACAAAATAAATTAATACCGTCATATAGCTTCAATGATTTTACATCTTCAAAATTATTATATTCTTCGTTAATCTTCCCTATTGGTAGTTTCTGTACCATTTGCGCATATTCTGTTTTCTGCCCCTTAGGTTGGTCAATCGGCTTAATTTCAGGCTTTTTAAGTTTATCTTTTTTAGGAGTACCTTCTTCAATGGAAACAGTAACATGATTGCCCGAGAAGTATTGTTTTGCAACACGCTGGATGTCTTCTTTAGTTACTGCATTAATTCTATCCTTCAAGCTTAAAAAATAAGAATCGGGAAGATTGTATGAGTATAGTTCCGATAACATCTCTGTTTTAGCAGAAGGTGTTTCCATTACCAAGTCGTACTGTCGAATCAAATTATCTTTTACCGATTTGATTAACCAGTCTTCAATATCTCCATTTTTCAACTTATTCACTTCAGTCATAATCGTTTTTTCGGTAGCTTTATCTGTCTCATATATCCGCTGATTAATATCCAAATATGGAACAGCCAAAATAATTATACGTCCTTCTGTTCGTCGCGCATCATTCTGAGCTGCTGCGGCTGTAACATCACCATTAAGCGACAACTTATCCAGCAACCCTGTTTTCATTGAGTTTGAGAGAATATCGGTACAAATATCAAGCAACAATTCGTCCTTATCACCTTTAATAACACCTTTGTATCCCCATACAACCTCGGGATAATAAGACAATTTAGCTGAATACTTTGGATTGTTTTCAAAATTTGTTGAAGGATAGATGGTTCGTTCAGGAACTTTACGACTGGCTAACCTTCCAAATTTGGCTTTAATCATGGGGATTGCAGATTCAGAGTCAAAATTACCAACCAGGACTAATGCCATATTCTCAGGAACATACCATTTAGTATAAAAATCAATTAGTTTGCTTAATCTGGGATTTTTCAGGTGTTCAGGTTTCCCAATAATATCACGTCCATAAGGATTTTGAGGAAACAGATTAGCATATAAAAAATTACTAACATGCGTATCTCTTGAATCCTGATACATATTATATTCCTCAAAAACATTTTCCAATTCAGCTTGAAAACTGCGGAATACTGGATTAATCAGACGTTCGGAATTGACATCCAACCACTTTTCGAGTTGAAACGCCGGAAAGTTGTTATAGAAAACAGTTTGGTCATAACTTGTACCCGCATTAAGACCTTCTCCACCCATTCCTTCTATTAAGTTCGAGAAATCACTTGTAATAGCATATTTAGCCGATTCTAGCGACTTTCTATTAATTCTCCTTGTCAATGAATCACGCAACACAGGATCAGTGCTATTTGAGAATTCATCATAAAGTTTAATAATATCTTCGTAAAGCGGTTTTTCCTTCTCCCAATTCAATGATCCTATCTTAGAAGTGCCTTTAAACAACAAATGCTCCAGATAATGCGCCAAACCAGTGAATTCCTGGGGTTCATCAATTGAACCCGCTCTTACCACTAATCGCCCTGAAACATCAGGTTGATTTTTATCCTCCCACAGGTAAACCGTGAGTCCATTATCCAGTGTAAAATGCTTAAACGTTTTATTGTCTGCTAGTAATGACAATGAACAAAAGCAAAAAAATAGAAGAAGATACTTTTTCATAAACAACTAATTATAAGTTAATAATTTAATTTGCAAAGGAACAAATTTTTTATTTAAAAGCCAAATTTTACATGTATTTTTAAGATAATACATAGAGCTTGCAAATTATCGTTTCAAACAAATAAATCCTTCAAATAATGAAAAATAAGATGAAAACTCTTTTTAAAATATCATACAAGAAAACCTTTTTGAATGATTACTATATTTCTAAAAAAAAAGAGAGCACTTAGAAGCACTCTCTTTTTATAATATTGCACTTAAAATTACCTTAGTAAGTTTTGGTTATTACATAGATATCAGCATCAATACCAAAGCTGCCGGCTGACACCGTCCATTTTATGGGGAAAGTGAAAGTTTTTGTAGTTGAATTGTAATACTTTAAATTTGCAGTGGGATAATTTGCAGTCACCATACCATATGTTGGATCTACAGATCCAGTTTGTAAATAAATATAGTCCTTAGCAGAAGTTGACGTACCTTGAATATTTACAACTCCAGGAGCAGCTGCTTCATCCCACTTGAATGTTACATTATAACCAGTAGCCCAAAGATCTTTAAACCTATAAAGCTTTGTAGATGGAGAATATTCCAAAGTTTGTGGCCAATCACCCCCAAAAAAGTCACTTGTATATGTACCTTCAGCATAAGAAGCATAATCTTCTTTAGTTAAATTAAATTCTAAGCGCGGATAAACCTTCTGTATAACATAAGGATTAGTCTGTTCAGGATCAATTTGTAAAGCAAGTTTGTATTTCTTCATCAGTTCCAAATTCTTTACAACTATATTTATTAAAACTGAATCCTTACCAGCTGGGAAAACCACTTTGTCAGGAATAGAAAATTTATCACCATAGACGTTTTCAGAAGTAATTGCTACTTCTTGAACAGTTGTCTTGATCTTTCTTATAACCATTACCTTAAACGTATCCTGTTTTAAAGCTAACACTGGGCTTGTACTGTTTTTAACAGAGAAGTAAACATTTGTGCTATTTGGATTTGCAATAGGCGAAGGATCTCTTACAATTTCATCTTTACATGATGAAATTGTAAACATTAATACAAATGCTATTATAATATTTAAACTTAATCTTGTTTTCATATATTTAGTCTTAAAAAATTAATTAATTACACCATCAGTTAAACCTGCGCCATCATTAGGTTTTGGTTGAGAGCCTCCGTTATTGTTTGAAGAAAGTGGAATTCCCAAATTGTTGTTTGTTTCCTTCTGAGGGATACGTAACAATAAATATCCATCAGTTGCAGCAATATTAAATTTAAAATCAGCAGGGAAATTTGAAGGAACTGCACTTGTGTAACGTACTATGTTTTTACCTAAACGCATAATATCAGACATAGAGAATCCTTCACCCCACAATTCAATTCTTCTTTGTAACCATACATCATTCTGAAAAGCTTGAGCAGTTGCAGCAGTTGAACCTGTATAAGCTGGATCTCTGTAAGTCGTTACGAAATTGTTAAGAATATCTTTACCTGCTTGTAAACTTCCGGCCATTGCAGTTGCTTCAGCCTTGATAAGAATCAATTCTTCAACACGCATTATACACCAGTCACCAGCATTAATGTTATTTCCAATAAAACCATACTGTCCAAACTTAACGTTCGTATATGGCAAGAAAGGAAGCTTTACATCATTTATTGAGAGCGGCGCAATGGCATTACCCGTTGCACTGCCTCCTGACCATGTCCAGGTTACTGTTGCTAAGTTTGGAGATTTTAACTTATCATCAACCCACCAACCTTTACGAACGTCAGTAGTTGGAATCTTATTAAACAACAGAACATTAATTGATTTATAACAACCCACACCTGCGGAATAAGAATCGCCTGAGAAAGATCCTAGTACTGCTGGCCAAGTAGGATAAGGATCAGGTACATTAGTAGGATTAATAATAATTGCCCACATCCAGTTTTGATCATTAGCACTGATAAAACCAGGTTTAGAAATTTGCGATATTGAATAAGGTGTATAACCTACCATTGCTTTATCAGCATCAGCTGCAGCATCTGCCCAATTTTCCATATATAAGTTAGCGCGCGCACGCAATCCATAAGCAACTTTTTGATCAATCTCTGCCTTAGAACCTCTAGTATAACCAGCCAAACCTGTAATAGCTGCATTCAAATCATCTAAAATCAGCTTGTATACATCTTTTAATGCAGCACGCGGGTTGTTTGAAGGATCACCTGTCATATTATTAGTAACAATAGGCACAGAAGGTTTATCTTCATTTCCTTTATATTTATATTGATAATATGGTACTAAGGACAAATAATCAAATGCTCTAACAGCTTTAGCTTGAGCCATATAAACTTTCAATGCTGCATTGTCTGTATTAGCTGGAATTGTCGCTAATATATCATTAGCAAGTTTCAACTGATTATAAAAAACAGCCCAACGTTCGTAAGGATTCGCGTATGTATCTGCTCTATCAGCATATTGACTACTAACCGAAAACCAATTATAGCCACTATTATCACTAACCATATCTGGTCCATTCAAATCCTGAGAAAGACATACGGTAGGATAACCAGCATCATCAGCTCGATTTGATGCACTCCCAAAAACGCAGTACTGTTTACCAATAATTGAAAACATACCGTTTACATCAGCAGACACTCTTTGAGGAAGAGCTAAAGCAGTTTGAGTTTTTTGATCTGAGGTTAAAACACCTCCTTCTGGAAATGTATTTAAATCTGCACAAGACGAGATAAAACCACATCCAAAAGCCAAAATTAATATTTTATAAGCTAATTTCATATTGTTGTATTTTTAATTATTATTATAGTTTTACCGATAAACCTACAGTTAAAGTCCGAATAGGAGAATAACGATAGTTACCTGAAGTAGTAGAACTACCTAAACCAAGTGATTGTCTTGGATCAAGTCCTTGACGAGCAGATAAAATTCCTAAATTATCGCCCGAAACAAATACCCGCAAACTTGAAATTTCAAATTTGCTCGTTAGTTTTTTAGGTAAAGTATATCCTAATACAATACTATTTAAACTTAAGTAATCCGAACTAGTCAAGAAACGAGAGGATTGGTATTGATATGAGACATCCAATACATCTAATCTCGGAATAGTTGTCGAATGGTTTTCAGGAGTCCAAGCATTCAATATATCCGTACTCCAGTTTGTTCCTTTAGAATCCCCAGTATGCATTAAGGCTTCATACGTTCCATCATACAACTTTCCACCTAATTGGTAAGAGAATTGTAATGAAAGATCAAATCCATACGCATTAACTTGCGTTCCAAAACCTCCATATACTTTAGCCAATGTACTTCCAAGATCAGCTTGTTTTGCTTTTGTATAATCATCAGTTGTGGTGTTGTCTCCATTATCAGGATCAACAAAATACAAAGCTTTACCAGTTGTTTGGTCAACTCCAGCGTATTTTTTCATGTAGGTTTCATAAAGTGAACCTCCAATTTTATAAATATAGTTAGAACCCTTTTGACCATTAACCTTAACAGATTGAGCTAAATCAGTAATTTTATTTTGATATGTTGTTGCATTAATATTAGCAGTCCATTCAACATTCCTATTCTTGAAAATAATACCATTCAAATCAACTTCAAATCCATTATTAACTATCTCGCCGATATTGGTTGGAAAAGAACTGTAACCAAGAGAAATAGGAACTGGTTGAAAATATAACAAATTAGATGTTCTTCTACTGAAATACTCTACGCTACCACTTAACTTTTTATTAAAAAGATCAAACTCAACTCCAGTATTAAAAGCATGTGAAGTTTCCCAAGTTATATTTTTATTTCCCTTATTAGCAAAACCAACAGCAAAATCACCATTACTGTTGCTAACAGTATATTGATCAAGATATGGATAATAATTTACGGTTCCATCGGAATTTCTTAAGTCATCATTACCTTGCATACCGTAACTAGCCTTTACTTTCAGCATATTCAGCCAGTTTAAATTACGCATAAAGTTTTCTTTAGTAATAAGCCAAGAGACACCACCACTACCAAAATTTCCCCATCGGTTTTCTGGACTAAAACGAGATGAAGCATCACGTCTGAATGATCCGCTTAAGAAATACTTTCCATCATAATCGTATTGAAGGCGTGACAAAAGACCCATAGTTGTATATTGTTGAGTACTTGATGATACACTCGGTGGTGTTTGAATAGCATTATCCAATTCACCTATATATGGATCATACAATTTAGAATTAGAGCCAGCCAAATTTTGCATTGTCAACGAATATGACTCATAACCAGCCATAATATCAATATTATGAACATTAGCAATTGTTTTTTTGTAAGTAGCTAAATACTGTTGATTAACACCTAACTGACGATAACTGGACACAGAAACATATCCACTGCTACCTACACTACCACCATAAAATTGATTACCTAAACTATTTGAACGCTGATTATAAAGACTTACACCAAAATTCGCAGTAATCTGCAGACCCTCAAGCGGAGTCAATATTGCATACCATTTACCATTAAAATTATCAGTATATGCATGCGATTTGTCGAGCTGTAATGTAATTGCCGGATTGGCTAATGGCATAAATGCACGAGTAGAATTAGTTGAGGAGCCTCCAAAATCATAAACTGTTATTCCACGATTGTCAACCATTTTAGTTCCATCCGGATTACGAACATACATTGGATAAATAGGAGCAATCATATTACTGATGTAAAATGCATTTCCAGATGACCCCCATGAAGTTTGGCTACTGGGTGATTGAATATCATAATTTGTATATCCAAGACTAGTACCAATCTTCAACCATTTCTTTGCCTGATAATCCACTTTTGCAAGACTTGTATATCTAGTAAATCCTGAGCCAGAAATAATACCGGAATCATCCAAATAACCAATAGACATATAATAGTTTAATTTATCTGTAGATCCAGAAACTGAAACATTATATTCCTGTCTTAAATTTGATTTATTAAAAAGTTCATTATACCAATTATCGGGAGTATAATAATACTTACCATCAGAATAACCTAATGTTGCATTTGGATTTAACTTGAAATTAGTTCCAATAAATCTCTGTCCGGCAGGAACTGTGTAAACTTGATAACCTAAACCTGTTTTTGATGTGATTGTATTATCAGCATAAGTATAAGCAGCAGCAGCACTTTCACCATTATATACTCTTGAATTATATAAGGCTTTGTAGTACGTTTCATAATACATTGCAGGATCTGTCATTACGTTATAATTTGGAATCGCACGAGAGTTTGATCCAAATTTCATATCAACAGTTATTACAGCATCTTTTGAATCTGCCTTCTTTGTTGTAATTAAAATTACACCATTCGCTCCTCTAGATCCATAAATTGCGTTAGCAGCAGCATCTTTTAGTACAGTCATACTTTCAATATCCTGCGGATTTATAGCTGAAATAGATCCATCATATGGAACACCGTCAACAACATAAAGCGGATTATTACCTGCACTCATCGAACCAATCCCACGAATTCTAACAGTTGCAGACGTTCCTGGCTGACCATTACTTGATGTTGTCTGAACACCCGCAACCTGTCCTGCCAAAGCGTTTGTAACGTTCGAAACAGACCTTTGAGCTATTTTGTCTGCTTTGATTACAGAAGCAGATCCAGTAAATGATGATTTCTTCGCAGTTCCATACGCAACAACAACAACTTCATCCATTAACTTAGAGTCACTTTCTAATCTTACAATCATACCATCCTTTGCAACAACTTCGGTAGATTTCATTCCTACATAAGAAATCACAAGATTTTTTGCAGATCCCTGCAAATTGATTTTAAATTCTCCTGAAGTGCCTGTAATAGTAGCACCAACAGTTGTGCCTTTTACCATAACGGTTGCACCAATAACAGGTTGCCCATCATCTGCGGAA
>Ga0302292_1002712_pt1 | contig 10429 bp, 10 predicted proteins | sample III_Fen_N2_1_FD_194553 | JGI IMG/M metagenome (GOLD analysis project Ga0302292, IMG submission 194553) | Peat permafrost microbial communities from Stordalen Mire near Abisko, Sweden - III_Fen_N2_1 | ecosystem: Environmental > Terrestrial > Soil > Wetlands > Permafrost | place: Sweden: Abisko...
CGCGAACCGCAGCTAAACCTTTTGACGCTAAAACGCTAGAAATAGCAGCCGTCAAAGTTGTTTTACCGTGGTCAACGTGACCAATTGTACCAATGTTAACGTGTGGTTTAGAACGATTAAAATTTTCCTTAGCCATTTGTTTTTATTTGTTACGTAGTTAATAAACCTTATTCTTACTAATACAAAATTTCACCCATACTCATGAGTGAATTCCCTTATGAGCCAATGACGAGAATTGAACTCGTGACCTCTTCCTTACCAAGGAAGCGCTCTACCCCTGAGCTACACCGGCGTGCTCTTTAAAATCTAAAAAATTTGAGCGGGAGACGAGACTCGAACTCGCGACCCTCAGCTTGGAAGGCTGACGCTCTACCAACTGAGCTACTCCCGCTTAAAAATTTTATTCAACTAGTGGGGGTGGATGGACTCGAACCAACGATACCTCTCGGTGACAGATTTACAGTCTGCTGCAATAGCCACTATGCGACACCCCCAAAATTTTGGAGCCGGTGGAGGGACTCGAACCCCCGACCTGCTGATTACAAATCAGCTGCTCTAGCCAACTGAGCTACACCGGCACTAAAATTTTATTAATATGATTTTAAAGAACGCTTTTCTTAAGTGTTTTCCCGTTTGGGTTTGCAAATGTAGCAAAGATATCTTTACGTACAAGGGGCTAGGTGAATTTTTTCTACTTTTTTTTCAAAAAGAAAAAGGTGATCTTTCGATCACCTTTCCTAAGCTATTCATTATCACTACTAACTAGCAATTTTCTCTTTATGTTTTTTTACTTGCTTGCGCAACGCTTCAACAGCAGAATCTGCTGCCTCTTCAAAACTTTTGCACTGTTTTTTGGCAAACAACTCCCTACCAGGCATCAATATTTTAACTTCAGCTATCTTATTCTCCTTTTCCGAACTTTTATCCAAACGCAGAAATACTTCACCGGCAATGATGTTATCGAAGAATAACTGCAACTTGGTCACTTTCTCATTTACGAAGTCAAGCAATTTCTGATCCGCCTTAAAATGAACGGAATGTACTTTGATGTCCATGACAATTCAATTTTTACGCCCACGTGGGTGAGCTTGTGAGTAAATGTTGTTTATCTGTGTAAACGAATTGTGCGTGTAGACCTGTGTTGCCGAAAGATTGGCGTGACCCAAAAGTTCTTTCAATGTTTCCAGTCCTGCCCCATTGTTCAACATGTGTGTTGCGAACGTATGTCTTAATATATGGGGACTCTTTTTCTGCGTATTCGTTACCATCCCAAGGTATGTATTTATTTTCCTATAAACAAACTTTGAAGATAATTTAACGCCGTCTCTTTTTACAAATAACAAATTTTGGCTATCACGACCCTCGGGCTTGATTAAGCGGTATGCTTGAATACGATCGAAGAGCTCTTTCCCGATAGGAATGATGCGTTCTTTATTGCGTTTACCCAACACCTTTATATGTGTTGAAACCGCATCTTGTTCTTTCAGTGTGATTAACTCGCTTAAACGAATGCCGGTTTGGTAAAAAAGCTCTACCATTAATCGATCGCGCAGGCCGTCGAAAGTATTCGTGAAAATAGGCTCAATGCGCTCTTGTGTAAACTCTGATTGCTTGACAAATTGCGGAAGTCGTTTTTCTACTTTCGGACCGCGAATCTTCAGCATGGGATTTTCCGTTACCATGCCTTGCTTTTTCAACCAATTGAAGAACGATCTCAAGCAAGAGAGTTTTCGGCTCACAGAACGCGGGACAATGGCGTGCTCTAGCAACTCGACCATCCACCCGCGAACAAGTTGGTGATTCACCTCAGCTAATTGACGATCTTCTGTAATTTCAGCATAACCGATGAATTGCAGTAGATCGTTTTTATAGGCAATCAACGTGTGCTCGGAATACCTTTTCTCGGTAGCGAGGTACACTTCAAATTGTTCTATGGAGCCAAGCGATGTCATACATCGATTAACGGGGAATTAAGGGAAAGGTTTCATGGATTACTGGAATCTATTCATGGCCGCGCGATTAATCGTGCAGTTACAGAGATTTAAAGGTCTACTCAACAAAAAAAGGGAGCCCAATGGACTCCCTCAATACTGTTTCGCAGTTATTCCTAGATTTCTTGCGATTTCATGCGTTGTGCATAAGCAGCACGGATGTTCGCCTGACGATTAACAACAGAAGCTTTTACGAATTCTTTGCGTTTACGCAATTCTTTCATCGTTCCTGTTTTGTCGAATTTTTTCTTGTACTTCTTAAGGGCTCTTTCGATGTTTTCGCCTTCTTTTACTGGAATAATTAACATATCTATAATTCTATTTGATGCTTATTTATTGGTTCTACCCGCGGCAGACAGGCGGCAAAGATATAAATCTTTTTTTTAAATGACAGTTGTTTATAAAAAATAATTACAAATCACTTTTTGTCGCCTAAATCTGTTCTATTTCAATAGTTCACGTGAAATAACAACCTTCTGAATTTCAGAAGTTCCTTCACCGATTGTCATCAATCGTGCGTCACGCAAAAACTTTTCGGCAGGATATTCTTTCGTATATCCGTAACCACCCATAATTTGCATGGCTTCGTTTCCGCACTTCACAGCAACTTCCGATGCGAAATACTTGGCGAATGCTCCCTCGCGGGTCATGTGCAGTTTATTGTTTTTGCGGTAAGCCGCTTGGTAAGTCAATAATTCGGCCGCTTCTACTTCTGTAGCCATGTCAGCTAATTTGAAGGCGATGGCTTGGAATTTCGAAATCGGTTGTCCGAATTGCTCGCGTTCTTTGGAATATTTCACAGAAGCTTCAAACGCTCCACGAGCTACTCCACAAGAAAGCGCTGCAATGGAAATACGACCACCATCCAAAATATGCATGGCTTGTTTGAAACCTTGTCCAACTTCACCGATTACATTCGCATGCGGAATACGCACGTTATCGAAAATCAATTCAGCTGTTTCCGAAGCACGTACTCCGAATTTATCTTTGATCTTAACAGCCGAGAAACCTGGTGTTCCTTTTTCAATGATGAATGCAGTAATTCCGTTTGAATCCAACAATTCACCTGTACGGATCAAAACAACAGCCACATCGCCGGAAAGTCCGTGTGTGATCCAGTTTTTAGCTCCGTTAATGACCCACTCGTCGCCATCGCGAACAGCAGTACATTTCATACGCATGGCATCAGAACCCGTATTCGGCTCAGTCAATCCCCACGCTCCGATAAATTCACCTGAAGCTAATTTCGGAAGGTATTTTTGTTTTTGTTCTTCGTTTCCGTGGTAATAAATGTGACCTGTACACAATGAATTGTGCGCTGCAACACTTAGTCCGATTCCACCGCAAACACGGCCCAACTCCATTAACGCAGTTGCATATTCAAAGTAGCTAAATCCGCTACCACCGTAATTTTCAGGGACAAAAATGCCGAGTAAGCCCAATTCACCCATTTTTTTCATGACATCAATTGGGAAATGCTCTTCGCTATCCCATTTATTCATGTTCGGTCGAATTTCTCGCTCTGCGAAATCGCGCACCATTTGCGCAATCATGTGTTGATTCTCGTTCTTTTCAAAGTTCATGTATAACAGTTTTGGGGTGCAACAGTTAACAACTTGTTTTTTTGATTAATAAATTTAGTAAGCGACTAAATTAGTAATATTCTCACTGTACTCGGTTAATTTATTTTGACCATTTAAAAAACTCAGGCCTACCAAAAAGTTAAAACCTGCAATATCTCCGCCACATTTGCGAATCAACTCAGCAGCAGCCTGCGCAGATCCTCCAGTAGCCAACAAATCATCGTGCACCAACACACGATCTCCGGTTTGTACAGCATCCACGTGCATTTCAATCACAGCACTTCCGTATTCAAGGTCGTATGAATGGCTGATTTTGTGGTAAGGCAATTTTCCTGCTTTTCGAATCAACACAAACGGAATTCCGAGACGCATCGCCAAGGGATAGCCAAATAGAAAGCCTCGACTTTCAATCCCGGCAATTTTATCGATCTGCTGATCTTTGTAAAGTTCAACCAAGTGGTCAACAATTTCATTTGACAACCCAGCGTCCAACATAATGGGTGTGATGTCTTTGAATACAATTCCTTCTTTCGGAAAATCAGGAACGTCGCGAATGACCGCTTTAATTTTTTCTTCTATCATGGATCAACAGTTAAATAACGCTTTAGTTTCTCATAAAGTTCATCCGTCATCAAAACAGACTTCTTTACATCTTCAATTCGGTTGTATTGACCGATTTGAGAGCGCAATTTTACGATAGAATTAGCTAAGTTCCAAGAAATATAAGGATGCGCTTTCAAATCATCAACTGAAGCACTGTTGATGTTGATGCGTTTTAGTTTTGATTGATCAAACGAAAGTCGCGGTGCCAGCTCGGAAGCCGTCTCCTGAGTCATTTTCCAAACTTCCATCAGTTGACTTTCGTCGTAGAAACCGCCTAACATATCGCGTCGAAGAATAATCTGTTTGGCGAAAAACGGTCCGATTCCCCTTACCGAATCCAGTTCAGCCATTGAAGCCGTATTGATGTTCACTTTCGGTTTTTCGAAATTCTTAAAGGCAGTTGGACGGTCTTCGTAATTCGGTTTGCTTCTCTCAGGATACATGGTCGAATCTTTGATCAGCTGAAATAACTCATCGGAAATCACAAAGATCTTTTTCAGATCCTCATTGGAACGAATGCCGTATTTGGTGAATTTCAATACAACAGAAGCTTGCTTTTCACTGAGCCCAAGCGCCATCCATTGCTCGGCGGTATAGGTATTCGGATCAAATGCCCGATCAGGTGCTGAGTAACGATCTTTCCTGCTCCTCGTTCGATAGCGCTGCTTTTTATTGCGCTTTACTGTTTGCACGGCTTCTTGAACAACAGGATCACTGTAGCGAATGTCTATCTTTTCTTTGGGACTGAAATGGGCGATCAAATCCGGAAGTACAAATAGGACGATGAGAACCAAAATAAAAAGTAAAGTACCACGCAAAGTGGCTTTCGATAGGGTTGGTTTTGTTTGCATTCGGCAAAATATTATGCTTGCCAAAATACTAATTTTACGATTAGTTAAAACTAAATTAAAAGTTGAATAATCTAACTCTTGTTTTTTGTTTTTAAATAAAACTAGAACGTATTCGCAACTTTAACCTATCATTGAATTAGCTCAATTCAGATGATAGAATTTCCAACGATTCCTCCAGCGTTTTAGGTTTGTAATCGAGAAATAACAACGATTTAGAAAGATCGAATCCTGTTTTTGGCGGTCGTTTTGCTGTCTGGTTTAAGGTGTCAGAAGAAATGGTTTCAATCGGTGGATTTTCAATTCCCAAATAAGCTGCAACGCGTTTTACCAATTGATCGATTGCCAATATTTCCGGTCCTGAAAAGTGAAAGATTCCGGTTTGTTGTCGCTTCACGATTTCCACACAACCGTAGGCTAAATCATCTGCCCAAGTTGGAGCGCGAAACTGGTCGTTGACCAACTTCATCGGTTCACTTTTCGGCAAAGCTTCCAAGGCCCACAAAATAAGATTGGAACGCGAAAGGTTGTTTCCGGTTCCGTAAACGATAATGGTTCGGGCGATGGACCAATTGCGATTGTCATCATCACGCAAGCAGTTTTCGGCAGCTACTTTTGAGAATGCGTAAACACTCAACGGATTCACTTTATCCGTTTCTGCGTAATTACCGGTTGATCCGTCGAACACAAAATCGGTAGAAACCAACTGAAAATGCGCTCCAACAATTTTGGCTGCTTCCCATAAAATTAGGGTTGCGTGCGCGTTTACCTGAAAGCATTCTTCAGGATGTTCCTCGCAATAATCAACATTGGTGAGCGCAGCTGTATGAATAATCGCTGTGGGTCTAAAGCGGAAAAACACATCCCCCACTTCGAGCGGCACGCATATATCCAATGATTGGTAATGTTCTTCCGGACAATCGGGATTGCGGTTTTCACCTTTAGATGTTGCCAAAAACGGGATGTTGTGGCGTAAACAACGTTTTACAATTTTTTGTCCTAGAAGTCCGTTGGAGCCAGTAATGAGTAGTTTCATGTAATGTAAATAGAATCAAGCATCACAACTCCCAAATAGAAGAACGCTTGGTACGTTTGAAGCCAAAATAATGTTTGTGTTCCAGAATCCACGCCATAATGAGGTACGGAATGAGCGTAGAACCCAAACCGATGCACGTTGCATAAATAAATCCCAAACGTACTTTGTTGGTATGAATACCGAGCTTTTGAGCCCACCAAGCACACACTCCGAATGAGCGCATTTCGAAGAAAAAAGCTATTTTCTGAATGGTTCGTTTCATCGTTTTAACAATTGCATTCCTACTTTACACTGAAGGCACAGTTTCTTATTACAAAGTTCGTTTTTTAATTCGATAAGTCCTTGACTTTCGGCCGCAGATTTTGCCGTAATTCCATTTTCTTTCCATTCCGAAAGCAGCGCATTTTTTTCGGGGGGAAGTAATTCCAATAAGGTCTGTGCTTTCTCGCGAAAAACAGGCACTTCCAACAGGTCGGCGAGCCACCACAAAAAAGGAACCACACTGTTAATTATCACAACATGAGCCGAAGCCAAACTCATAGCTGATGAGGCGCGTGATTGTCGCTTTTTCCCGAAATGATAATGATCTGTCCAATAATCGGCTGGAGCGGAAGTCAGCGCTTCTTCCATGTGAAGTTTGATCTTGGTTGCAGGCAATTCCCAAAACGATTCAGACCAGTTCATCCGTTCGATAAAAGCCGAAAATTGTGCCAATCGCAAGGTTGGGAAACCGGAAGGACGGCAACCTTTAAAATGCCAGCTATGCGCATTGGAGGGGTGAATTTGCAATCGGTGCGACTGAAAATGCCATTCTTGTTGCAGTTCACGCTGATAATCGTCATCAAGAGCACTTTCCTGAATCAAACCACTTGCTCCGAAAACGATGGATTCGATTTGTCTTTTTCCGGCTTTGATGATGCGTTCAAACGGAATTCGGTGTGCCAACTCCTGAAAAGGAAGGGCATTGGTTTTCATTCCGAATGCTTGTGCAATGAGGTGAAACAAGACTTTACGCGGATCGGAGCCGAGCTGCAACGCCAATCGGTCGACCAATACTTTTTTACGCGCCAAACGCGCCAGCATCGCGCCTTCCACCTGATTCCAAACGATCGGTTCGGGACAATCTTTCAACTGCCCGCGACACGGAATGGAAGATGTTTGAACAGTGAAATCGAGCGTGCGCCGAAAATGCTCCAAATCGATGTAAGGCTTTAACTCAACTGTAGGAATGGGAATGCCTTCAATAAAGACCATGCGGTCGTGTTCGTAAACCACATGCAAAATCACATTGTTGTAGGCTTCATCGTTTTGATGACCGTGGGCATACCAATCAGATGATTTTACATGCATTTCGATGTTGCCGCTATGCTGCATTCCTTCCAATTCTATGCGACCGTTAAAAAAGTCGGGACCGGAGGCGGTGTTGTAAAAACCGATGTGCAGAATTTTCACCGGCAGGTTGTCAATTGTGTGGAGTAAATGCATCGGCAAACGCTTGGTTCGCCAAAGCAAATGCAGGTATTGTTCATTCATTTTTTTGAGCTTATTCTCTTGAATTTAGCGAATAAGTTCATTTGAGGCAATAGGTGATTTGTTAAAATTAGAGGGGAATATTTTCAAAATAACTTCAAAACGACAGCTTGATTAAAGTGATTATTCATCTCAAATCTTAAGAATTTTATAGGATTTCCATTTATTACCAACTTCTGTAAAGACATAATAAATGCCATGATTAGCTGATGAAAGATCAATACTCACATCATCACCAGTAACATCATCAAGCTCCATAATAATCCTTCCGGTTACGTCTACAACTTTAATTGTAGATTTAACGAAAGGTTGTGAAGACTTAATTGTAAAAATCCCAGAAGTTGGATTAGGATATAACTCTATTTCACATTCCCATGAAGAGCATTCGTGTTGATGATAGATGGCTACAAAAGCATCTTGTTGACTCCATTCTGGTACTGTTGTTAGATAAGTCAAGTTTTCATCATCAAACATCGCTTTTTGCTCAAAATAACCACAAGTGATCAGTTCATCATTTGACCCAATTTCCAAATCATTAAACTTGTCAGTCAAATAGCCACCCATTTGTTTGGCCCAAACCAATTGCGCGGATTTATTTATTTTTTGGAGAAATCCATCACGATTTCCATAACTTAAAAACCTTGTTTGTAAAGTGGGGTAAATAAGTGTAACAGAATCAGAAAACCAACCAGCGACATAAAAATTATCTGAATTGTCAATAATCAATTCTTTTATCTCCATTTTATTAGGCTCGCCTATCTCTCTAATTAAATTTACACTTCCATTAGGATCAAGTTTATACAGATTGTTATAATAACCATTGCCAATTAAAAAAATTTCATTTGCACTGTTTACTGCAATGTGAATAGCCAAATTATCGCTTATTACGCCTATGTTAAAAGCATTATTAAAAATACCTTCACTTGTTAACTTAAGTATATAACCCTCGTATGTAGCCCAAGAATATAATTTTTGCATTGGTACTTCAACAAATGGATCAGGGTTCACATCTATGGAATCACTAAATATTCCAAGCAAATAGACATTTCCTAAGTTATCAACTGTCAAATCATTCGCAAATACCCCTTCACCATTAACTGACTTAGCCCAAAGCATATTGCCATTAGAATCGAATTTTTCAACAAAAACAGAATACAGACCTGCTCCATCTAAGATTAACTCATTTGCACTCGGGTCTGCATCAAAAGGATATCTAAAATTACCATTTATGTATATATTGTCATTGTGATCCAATTGTACGTCAATAAGATCTTCAAACCAGGTTCCTCCCATTCGGTTGCACCACAATAGATTTCCCTGATGACTGAATTTCAATACCGCAATATCACTATAACCAGCACTGGAAACAACCAGTGAATCGTTTATTACAACATTACTAGTTAGAGAATATGCTAGAATTAATTCGTCATTGCTATTTAATTTCAATTTCCAATTATTACCCGAAGTCTCTAATAATTGAACCCATTCGAGATTATTATTTTCATTGAGCTTGGCTAAAAATGAAAAATTCTCATTTGGGGTAGTCAATACTTGAGTACCGGGTATTACGTCAACACTATCCGTAAAAACACCAAGTATATATTTATTACCTTTTGAATCAATTTCAACTTGATGAACGTACTCATTGTTGCCATTACCTACCCCAAACAAAGATGTCAAATATTGAGCATGATTGATTGAGGCAATTAACATAAAACTGAACAATAGCAGTATTCTCCAATTTGTTCTCCTGACAAAGAATGAATCCGCTACCATAATTTAGATTTTCAGTTAAGAATCTGACGTTAATCTTTACTTCCTCTCCGGAAACAACCCCAACAAACCTTCTTCACTCGCTTCGCAAACCCCACGTTCAGTAATCAAACCGGTTACCAATCGTGCGGGAGTGACATCAAATCCGTAATTGCTGGCTTTGGTGGTTTCCGGGCAAATCAACACCTCGTCGAGTTTTCCGGTGGTTTTGCTTTTTCCAATCACGTATTTTACTTCGTCTTGGTTGCGTTCTTCGATCGGAATTTCTTTCAAACCGTCGTTGATCGTCCAGTCTAAGGTTGTAGACGGAAGCGCCACATAAAATGGAATCTTGTTGTCGTTTGCTGCGAGTGCTTTCAGGTAGGTACCAATTTTATTCGCCACATCGCCTTGACGAGTTGTGCGATCGGTTCCCACAATAACCATGTCAACCATGCCGTGTTGCATGAGGTGACCACCGGTATTATCAACGATGAGTGTATGATTGACATTGTGGCGCGTGAGTTCGTAACACGTCAGGTTCGCACCTTGGTTACGCGGACGGGTTTCATCCACCCACACGTGCACCTTCAATCCTTTTTGAACTGCTTGATAAATAGGCGAAGTAATGGTTCCCCATTCGATGCAGCCCAACATTCCGGCATTGCAATGCGTAAGAATATTGATTGTTTCGCCGTTTTTTTTCTTGGAAATTGCTTCAAGTATCGGTAAACCGTGAACCCCAATCATGCGACACGTTTCCACGTCTTCTTCCACAATCGCTCCGGCGGCTTCCCAGGCTGTTTGCAAGAAATCGGTAGCATCATCCAGTGCTGTTCGCATTTTATCCAAGGCCCAAAACAGGTTCACTGCTGTAGGTCTGGAAGCGCGCAAATCAGTAAATGCCTGATCTAAGAACGAACCGTCCAATTCCTGTTCCACCATTTCGCGCACTGCCAGGTAAATTCCGTAAGCCGCAGTAGCCCCGATCAATGGTGCGCCACGAACCGTCATATCTTTGATGGCGACTTCCGCATCTTTATAGGTAAGCAATTTCACAACTACCCATTCGTGGGGCAATTTGCG
>Ga0302292_1002715_pt1 | contig 10422 bp, 12 predicted proteins | sample III_Fen_N2_1_FD_194553 | JGI IMG/M metagenome (GOLD analysis project Ga0302292, IMG submission 194553) | Peat permafrost microbial communities from Stordalen Mire near Abisko, Sweden - III_Fen_N2_1 | ecosystem: Environmental > Terrestrial > Soil > Wetlands > Permafrost | place: Sweden: Abisko...
ACGCTGTCAGAAAATATTGCCTAACACCTGCAAATACGAGACTTTTGTACACGTTTCAAAGACGTCATAATTCTCGCTAGTACTCTTTCGTTGGTCGGCAACATTTCATACAGCAAACCGTTGGCAGCAAGCATAAAAAAACTTTGATACGAGACTAAAGATGAAAAATTGGAAATTAATTACAAAAAGGATTTTATTCTCTTACTATGTTTTTTGTTCTATTTCGATAATACTTTGGATTTGTTTAGTAAGATTTAAAGACTTTATTGGAGTTTATCTTCTATTGATAAATTATTATGGAATTATTTTATTAGCAATACATTTAATTGTAAGTTTATTTTATAGAAAGTTGAGTTTTAAAAAATCAAGAATATTTATATTTACAGTCCTGATTTCTTTGAATACTTATTTTGTGAATATAAGCAGTTACCGTTTTATTCAAATTTTATTAGAAAACAAAACTATTGTTCACTACCTTGATAATATAAAAAAAGATAAAGGAAACTATCCTACTACTATTACAAAATCAATTAAAATTGACAATAAATATTTCAAAAATGGAGACAAGGAATTTGGTGAATTTAGATATGACGTGCTTGGTAACAATGAATCTTATTTATATTATCCGATAAATTATGGTGAAGGTTGGGTTTATGATATTAAAAATGACAAATGGGATTATTGTGATTAATAAAAAAATGCCAGCTGCCAACATGCGGTCATAAAAAACTGCCGAACCCCAGCAAATTCGGGGCTTTCACACTCGCTTCGGCGTCGTCTTCGGGCGATACGAATGCGCACGAAATTCGGCAATTTTTCATACCGCAGCTCGTTATGGGCAATTGTAAAACAACAACACACAACGATAATTAATTTATGAAAAAAGGATATTATATATTTGTTCTACTACTTTTCCTAAAATTGAATAGTTTTTCTCAAGGATACGATTCTATTGTACTTAAAACAAAACTATGGTGTAATTTAAGTGGTGGACTTTACGATTTTTCATCTGTAGGTGCTAAAGAATGTTGTAAATCAACGAATTTTATCAAAATTGATAACGATACAATACAAAACTACAAACAAGTTTTAAAAAGTATTGATTCAATGAAAACTTGGAAAAAGATTGGAAACATAAAAGAAAAGGATAAAAAAATATATTTTAAAGATTCAACAAATACAGAAGTTTTACTTTATGATTTTGGCGTTAAAGTAGGTGATACTATTGTTTATGATTATTTTGATACAACTTCGTTTTATACCAATTACTATATTATTCAAGTTATTAATATTGATACTGTAGATTATTTAGGAAAAAACAGAAAACGAATTGAAGTTAAACGAAACTTGATACATGATTATTGGATTGAGGGGATTGGAAGTATAAACGGAATACTAGAACCATGTTCGTTTGTAACAGGTGGATTTAGAGAGTTATTATGTGTTTTCAATAATTCAACTCAAATTTATCAAAATCTTAAAAGATCAAGTTGTTTCCTTTGTGATTACAATGTTGAATTTCAAGAATTAAATAGCTCGAAAACTTTTATATATCCAAGTTTAACGAAAGGTAATATTACAATTGATAATTTTGAAAAAATAATCGGTTCAGAATTAATAGTTTTTAATGTTTTAGGTGAAATAGTCCAAAAACAAATTATTTTGACAAAAAACATTCAAATTAACTTGGCTAAAGGGATTTATATTTTTACCATAATTGATAAAAACATTATTAAAATAGTACAGAAAATAGTAATTGAATAAAAAACAACAGCCCATAACACGCTGGCAAGCAAAAGCTTACGAGCCTTCACACACGCATCGCCGTCACTCGCTTTGGGCTCTGTCCTCGGGCGATACGAATGCGCACGAACTCGTAAGCCTTTGCGTCCAGCAACTCGTTAGCAAATATTTTAAAACCAACACGAATGATAATATTCAATGAGAATTAAAACATTTTCTATATTTATATTTCTGACTTTGATTTTCAATAAAACTTTTGGATATCAATTTTCACCAACAAAGAATTATTCTGGAAATATTTCATATAATTTCATTTCACATTCTATTATATATAAGCTTGATTATTTCCATTATTGGAAAAATTTCAATAATAAATTAAAATATAATTTAGGAATTCAGATACAAGATTCAAAAGACATAAAAGAGTTTGGTACCTATCTATTTATTTATCCGTTACAAATTATTGATAAGAATAGAGAAATTCCATTAAAATGCGGTTTGACATCAAGTTACTATAACAATGAAAATAACAATTTAAAAACTATTTGTTTGACTCCAAACATCGGATTTTCTTATTTTATTAATCCATTTAATAGTAGATTCTTTCATCAATTTTTAATAAACTTTGAGCTTTTATATGGATACCGATTCTTGAAAAATTTAAAAACAAATAACAATATTATAACATTTTCGATAGGAATCGGTTTTAATAATTCTCTGCTTAAATTTAAATCATCTAAAAAGGATGAAAATATTTGGAAAAATTAAAAAACATTTGCTAACATGCGGTCATAAAAAACTGCCGAACCCCAGCAAATTCGGGGCTTTCACACTCGCTTCGGCGTTGTCTTCGGGCGATAAGAAGTCGCACGAAATTCGGCAATTTTTCATACCGCAGCTCGTTAGCAACTATTATATGAAAAAAACAACATACATACTAATTTGCTTGTTCTTAACTGAATGTAGTTTGATTTCTGATAATTCGAAGTCTGATAATGTTTCTAAAACAGACAAAAAGAAAATTGAATTTATAAAGACATCAAGTAATTATTTTGGTTTTTGGGTAAGTGAAGAATATATTGAAGCCATAAGAAAAACAAAGTCAACAAAAAAAGCTAGTGAAATGAATGTTGATGAATTCTATAGAATATACAATAATAGTTCTATAATGTTTTGTAATTTACATGAAGGTGGTGCTAATAACATTCTATTAATGACGACTAATTCAACTGGACAAGTTTATAGTGCAGATACGACGCAAACATACGGAAGTATTGAGTTTAAAGACAATTTTTTAATTGTAGAAAATAAACGTTTTATTAAAACTGATTTAGAAGGAAATGGATTGAAACAACTAGTAAATAGAACATTATTTACAGGCAAGTATATTTTTCAAAAAGATACAATTTCATTAAACGATAATGGAGAAATATTCGGTCTTGACAGTATTGTGAAATATGAAGTATATTTAGATTATATTGACATAGGAATGCAATATGACAAAATAAATCTTCAATTTAAATCCTTAAAAACTACACAGCCATTTTTGTATGAATTCAATGAAGATACATTATTGATTTATAATCAGAATTGCGTCGAAATGGATGAAGAAAATAATAACTGTAATGTTGTTGAAAAAGGAAAAATATTTTTGAAATTAGTTAAAGAATAACAGTTGCTAACACGCTGGCAAGCAAAAGCTTACGAGCCTTCATACACGCATCGCCGTCACTCGCTTTGGGCTCTGTCCTCGGGCGATACGAATGCGCACGAACTCGTAAGCCTTTGCGTCCAGCAACTCGTTACAAGCCATTTTAAAAAAAAAACATGATTCGAAGACTCATAATAATTATATTGACACTTCTTTTATCGCTGAGAATATCATATTCTCGGGATTTAAAATCTGCAATTGTTGATAAGGTTTTGAAACAATTACAAATCAATGATACTGATTGTTATTTTAAATTTGTTACTGAACAGATTATTCCGTACTCTCTAGAAAAATCGGTTATAGTTATACCAAAGATAATTAATAAAGACGAGGAATCTTTTCTGTGTGACTTATATATACTGATAGTCTCAAATTCTACAGGAATGATTTTAAGTAAATTTTATGAACAAAGAGCATTGATCTCTGATGCTACATATATTGATAAAATTTCAATTGATTTTGCCCCTTACATTCTGAGTTTATCAACAAGAGCTTTTGGATTAAGAGTTTTATATTACGGTAGTAGCAGACCATATCCTTGGGAAGAAGAAGTAATTTCTCTTTTTATACCTAAAGGTAAATTACTAATCAGAGTATTAAAAAACTATACTCTTTCGTTATATTCAGGAGAATCTGATACTCAGTGCAAAGGAAAATTTGAGAGAAAAAAAGGGATTATTATAATGTCCGATTCCATATCAAACACATATTCTGATATTATTGTGAGAAATGAAATTACAACAACAATTAATACCGTAATTGATAATGATTGCATTGGAACTGATTCAATTATAAAAAAAACAATAATTTTGAAATTTAACAATAAAGAATATAAATAAAAACGGCTTGTAACACGCTGTATATAAAATTGCCGAAAACCCTGCTAGTTCAGGCTTTCACACTCGCTTCGGCGTCGTCATCGGGCGATACGAAGTCACACGAACTTCGGCATTTTTACATACAGCAACACGTTATGGCACATAAAACAACCACTATGAAGAAATTAATAATATTGTTATTCGTATTTATGACATTAACAAATTGTCATAAAGCTGATAAATTGAATACTGTTCCCAAGGACATCAATTCTGATACAATCCACTATGAAAATTTTCAAATTGTGCAAATTTATTTAGATTCTAAAATTCGAATTATTAAATCAAATATTTTAGATAGTAGTAATAAATTAATCAGTTTAACAAATTATTACTACACTGATACTTCCATTATTAAAAAGATAAATTATCCAACTTCAATTAATTATATTGTAAACAGATATAAATTGGGACAGAATGGATTTTGTGAATATAGTATTGACTCTTCATTTTGTCATGAATGTTCAAATGGTACATTACAAACAGATACTATTAAATTTAATTATGACTCAAATGGTTATTTAACAACTACTAAATATAGCTTTAATAATTATATTGCGTTACATTTTAATTACAATAATAATAATTTGAGCAACTTTGAATCAACTTATTTTACATATTACGATACCTTAAATAGAGTTGATATATTTGGTTTAGGTTATTGTAATGGAATTGCGGGAAAATTAAATAAAAACCTAATAAAACATATATATTATACTCATAGTCAGCCGTCAACTTATCCTGAAGAACGTGATTATAGTTATACTTTAGACAATGAAGGTTTTGTGATTGAAAGAAGAGAAACTATTTTACCATCTCATTATTATACTTCTAAATTATCGGATAAAAGCTTGATTCATAATTTGATAAAGTATACTTATATAAAGAATTACGTGCCATAACATGCGGTCATAAAAAACTGCCGAACCCCAGCAAATTCGGGGCTTTCACACTCGCTTCGGCGTTGTCTTCGGGCGATAAGAAGGCGCACGAAATTCGGCATTTTTTCATACCGCAGCTCGTTAGGCTACATAATAAAAAAAATAAACATACGTGGAAATAACTATTAAAGAATCTAATTTTATTAAACGATTCCTTCTGAGAGGTGGATTCATTTTTATTGTATCGATTCCAATTTTTTTTGAAACTTGGTTGATTAAAAATAACCACTTTGATATTCTCTTTTTTCTTTTTTTTATAGGAATTATATATTTAGTGATTAAGAATCTCGATTACAATAGATTTTATATATCAAAAATAACTATCAACGACGATATCGTAATGATAATTTATAGTGACTTTTTTAAACGAAAAACACTAATTTCACCTATTGATGACATTAAAGCTACGATAAGAATTAACAAATCTGATTCAAAATATAATAAAACAGGAACAATATTTTCAAGACTTGAAATCAAAAATAAAATTACGTCTGATAAGTCTACAAGATTTAAAATAAAACAAAATGAGTCATTAAATTGGACAAAATCTAATATGATAAAAGTTGAAGGAGAATTTTTAAGATATGAATTAAAAAAACAAATTACGTAGCCTAACATGCTGGCAGGCTACAGCTTACGGGTCTTCAGTTGCGCAACTTCACCACTCGCTTTTGGCTTTGTCCTCGGGCGATACGAAGGCGCTCCGAATTCGTAAGCCGTAGCATCCAGCAGCTCGTTATGCAACATTATAAAATACCCGATAAGTGATAAGTGTAATTAAAATGAATTTATTAATTTTTCAAATACTTTCATAGAACATGAAATTGACTTTTAAAATTTCAATGATACTTTATATTTCTTTACTGATAAGTTGTAATAGTAATCAATATGTATCGAGTCAACAATATATTCCATTGAATGAAAAAAAAGGAGAAATTAAATCTAATATATATATAAATACATTTCAAATCGGATATTCCATTACAAATCATTTAAGTTTATATGGAGAATATCTTAAGAGAAATTATCAATTTATTACAGTATTTGATGGTTTTGAAAATTTTGGTCAGATTGGTGGGAACAATAAAATTTTGGACAAGAATCTAGGCTTAAGTTATTTCAATATTCTTAAAAAATATAAATTTGAAATCCTTTTTGGAATAGGAAAAGGAACATATGGATACTATTATTACATACATAATCCAGATTCAAATTATAGTGGTAAAACCGATTATAATTTTGGTGTTGATTCGAAAAAATTCAATTTATATTTACAACCAAATTTTGGTTATAAATTCAAAGAAAAATTATTTATTGGTGAAATTGGTTTATTTTCACGAATATATTATACTCGATTATATGATATAAATACATCTTTTGAAAATAATTCACCAACTCCTTCTAAACAAATACATTTGATTTTTCTGAATAAAGATAATATGAATTTTTATTTCTTAGAGCCTGGAATTTTTCTAAAAGCTGGGATTAAATACATGAGTTTTCAATTCATATTTTCGCCCCAAAACATATGTTTGAACAATAAATACTTGAAAATTCAAAAAATGAATATTTTCTTTAGTATTAATTTAAATATAAATTTATTTAAACAATAACGTTGCATAACACGCTGGCAAGCAAAAGCTTACGTGCCTTCACGCACGCATCGCCGTCACTCGCTTTGGGCTCTGTCCTCGGGCGATACGAATGCGCACGAACTCGTAAGCCTTTGCGTCCAGCAACTCGTTACAAACAACCCTAAGAAAACATTCTGATAAGTTAATATTAACTTGAAAAAAATGGATACATTTAAATATAATTTTATGAAAAAACTAGCTATAATATTTTTGAATTTTATCATACCGATAATTTCATATGCTCAAGTTGTATTGTCAGTAGATGTTTCTAGTTCTGGTGGTTTGTCTACTGCTATTGGTATTTCGGGTATAACTCGTTCCACTATTACAGATTTGACTGTTACAGGTACAATTGATGCAAGAGATTTTATGATAATGAGTGGAAATAATATGCCTTTTTTGACTAATTTAGATTTAAGCGGGGCAAACATTGTCGGATATACTGGAACAGGTGGTCCTAAAGGTTCAAATCAGAGTTACGATTATTTAGCTAATTCTATTGGAATTAGTTTTTATAGCGCAGTTACAGGAACATCACAACTTAAATCAATAAAATTACCAAATACACTGACAAGTATTGAGAATTCTGCATTTAGAAATTGCAGTAATTTAACAAATATTACTATTCCTCAAAATTTAATTTCAATTGGAAATGCTTCATTTCAATTTTGTGAAAGTTTAACGTCTATTTCAATTCCTTCAAAGGTTAATTTCATAGGATTAGGTGCATTTGAAAGTTGTGGAGCTTTTATTAATATTGATACAAACAATTTATACTATTCGAGTATAGATGGTGTTTTATTTAACAAGAATAAAACTGTTTTGATTGCATGTCCCACATCTAAAACGGGTGTTTACACAGTCCCTTCTACTGTTGATACTATTGGTCAATTGTCTTTAATGAATTGCAAAAAAATTAGTTCTGTTTTAATTCCATCATCAGTAATTTATATCGGTGAATTAGCATTTGAAACTTGTACTAGTTTGAGAACAATTTCTTTTTCAAATTCTGTTAAATATATTGGGAAAATGGCATTTTATAATAGTGGTTTATCTAGTATTTCAATACCGAATTCAATTGATACACTTCGAGAGGGAACATTTGAAGGGTGCAGTTATTTAAAAACAGTTTATATTCCTTTATCCCTTAAGTATATTGATGCAAGAGCATTTACTTCTTGTAAACAAATTCAATCATTTTATTCTTATAGTTCTATTCCTATCAAAACCTCATCAATGGATGTTTTAGACCAATCTATTATGAAGACTAATGGAGGTTCATCTACTATTTACGTTCCTAAAGGTTGCAAAGGTATTTATCAAAACTCAAGTTGGTGGAGTTCTCTAAATATTGTAGAAATGGATTGTAGTTTATCAATTAATAATATAACTCTTTCAAATATTAACAGTAGTTCTTCATTAATCTTGTTAACGTCAAATGTCGAGTGGTCTGCACTATCCAACAAAACATGGCTTACAGTTAGTCCCAATTCTGGTTCAGGAAATGAAACTCTTATAATTACTGCTTTAGAAAATAAAGATACAATAGATAGAACAGCAATTATTACAATTTCAACGATTGGAGGTGGAACAAAAACAATCAATATTGTTCAATCTGCATTTAAAGCAATAGGAACAGATTTTAAAGATTCAGAATTGGATAACTTAAATATATATCCAAACCCAGCGAATTATTCTTTTGCTATACAATCCCAAATTTCAGCAAATATTAATATCTATTCAATGACAGGAAAATTAGTATTAAATTCTCATGTTTTAGGAAATGAATTAATACCAATTAATAATTTATCTAATGGTATTTACTTTGTAGAAATTAAAATTAATAACAATATTATTAATCGAAAATTAGTAGTAAATAAAAAGTGATTCTTATGTTTGAAATAATTAAAAGTGAATATAATGATATTATATCTCTTACAAAATTTCGCCAACCAAATTATGAAGTAATTGATTTCGAACAATTTTTAATGAGACGGTATTTATTGAAGAATGTATTTATTGAACTAGAAACAATCAAACAAATAAGACTTTCTTTAATTTCTGAATTCGGAAATGAGGAAAAATGTTTTATTGAGTTTGGAACACTTGAGACGTTTTCTCATACTAATTTAAATTATTATCAAAAAGAAGTTGGATTAAAAGAGAATGTAACAAATGACCCCATTTTTGTATTAAATTTCAAAGGCATAAATATTCTTTGGAATGGTTATCATAGAGTTCTTTATAATATCGTTAAAAATAATAGACCAATTAATGGTTTAAAATTGTCAATTTTACGATAGTTTAATTTGATATGATTACGCATTTCATTCTATCAAATAAAATAAACAAAGGGCAGTTTGTAACATGCTGGCAGGCTACAGCTTACGGGTCTTCAGTTGCGCAACTTCACCACTCGCTTTGGCTTTGTCCTCGGGCGATACGAAGGCGCTCCGAATTCGTAAGCCGTAGCATCCAGCAGCTCGTTATGTGGAATTATAAAAAACAAAACTTGACAATTATACCAATTTTTGGTAACTTTGTAAAAAATGATTTGTTATGAATAGAAATACATCAATTTCAATTGGAAACTATTTTGATACATTTATTCAAAGTAGAATAACTACTGGACGTTATAAAAATGCAAGTGAAGTAGTTAGAGCTGGATTAAGACTTCTTGAAGAAGAAGAAAACAAAGTTATAGCTTTAAGAGAAGCGATTCAATCAGGTATTAATAGTGGCATTGCTAATGATTTCAATCCAGAATCACATTTAGCAATTATGAAAGCTAAAAGGATACAAAATGGCTAATTATAAATTAACCAATAAAGCCGTTGAAGATTTAACTTTGATTTGGAATTATACATTTGATAACTGGTCTGAGAACCAAGCTGACAAGTATTATAACATGCTTTTAGATAATTGTAATGAAATTGCTTCTAATCCCAATCTAGGTAAAATTTATACAACTGTAACTGATAACTTATTTGGATTGAAAGCTGGTCGACATATTATTTTTTACAGAAAAATTGAAGATTCTGTGATTGAAATTACAAGAATTCTTCATGAACAAATGGATTTGAAAAATAGGATAAAAGAAAAATAACTCCACATAACATGCGGTCATAAAAAACTGCCTAACCCCAGCAAATACGAGACTTTCACGCACATTGAAACGGCGTCATATTTCTCGAAAGTAGTCCCTCGGAGTTCGGCAATTTTTCATACCGCAGCTCGTTACCAAAAACAATAAAAAACAAAAAGAAACCAATTCTCGCTTGATAAAATGTCTCGGTTGAAAACGGTTTGCATTTAACAAAAGTTCTGATTTCGGCGGTTGATTACAATTCGCTTTTTGATAACAAAATCTCGGTCGATAAATTGTCGCCATTTTCAAACGTGAGATTAGAAAAGAGTTTCGAATCTGATCAAAATTCTCGGTCGATAAGAAGTCGGTATTTGAAATTAAATTGTAATTTGCGTCTGATAACTGTTTCGAAAACTGATAAATTCCATCG
>Ga0302292_1002728_pt1 | contig 10395 bp, 5 predicted proteins | sample III_Fen_N2_1_FD_194553 | JGI IMG/M metagenome (GOLD analysis project Ga0302292, IMG submission 194553) | Peat permafrost microbial communities from Stordalen Mire near Abisko, Sweden - III_Fen_N2_1 | ecosystem: Environmental > Terrestrial > Soil > Wetlands > Permafrost | place: Sweden: Abisko...
GGACAACAAATTCAATATTGCTAATGCAATGAGTAAAAAGAATTTTTTTTTCATGATAATCGTTTTTTTGATTAATATTTAAGTAGTTGGAACAATATAATGTTTTGTTTTATTTTTCTTGAAATAAGACCTCTCCCCCTGCCCTCTCCAAAGGAGAGGGCGATAGAGTTGAGGGTTGATTAAGTTTTATTTAAAATAATAGGACGTTATATAATTCCTATTATTTAGTTTTTAACAATGCGGGTAATAAAGGTTTTGTCACCGGCTTTTACAACAAAATTGTAAATACCATTTACTAAGTGGGAAACATCAATTTGTGAATTACTTATCTTTATCGGAACAATAGCACCTGTAACACTATAAACATTAACTGAACGGATATTTTGCAAATTAACAGTTAAATGGTCACTTGCAGGATTTGGGTATAAGATAAACATTTCTGTTTTATTAATATCGACAACATCAGTAGTCGTTCCATTAAACTCATAAGCACCAATATCAAAATTTCCTCCTTTAGGACGTGCATTTCCCAACATATCAGTAGTTACTCCGGAAGCAGATACATCTGTCCCTGTATTTATGCAAGGTGAACCTGTAGAAAGTTGCCAGTTAAACAAGGATTGGTCATCAGTAGTATAACCAATAGTAATTGATGGATTAATAAAATTAGGACCAGCAACATCGGCATTTGCTGCATTAAGTAAAATCGAACCCGATGAAGCCGATGATTGAACTGCACAGGTTGTCATTGTAGCACCCGATAAGGTAACCACTCCTGAGGCAGAGGAATTGTTCCAAAGAATACTATTAATAATGGTTGTAGTTCCTCCTAAATTGACAGCCCCAGAAGTACCGGATGCTTTATTATTTACCACCGTACAGTTAATGATTCTTGGATTTTCCCATGTGTTTATGCCACCGGTATTACCAGCTGTTGCTTCATTATTAGCAATAATACAGTTTTTCATCACTGAGTTAGCTCGCAATACAACACCTGCACAACCGCCTGTACCAGTTGCTTTGTTGTTTCTGATAATACAGTTCTCGATAATACAATCGCCACCACCTGCATTGGAAATACCTGCTCCAGTTCCTGTACTTGTATTATTTTCTACAATACAGTTCAAAAGTTTGCCTGCACCATTAAAATAGACACCACCATTATTAATATTTCCGGCAATTATACAATTAGACAAGGTACAATTTGTACCAATTTGAGCACCGGAAACGGAAGTTCGGGTTCCTCCTGTGATTGTAAATCCATCACATACTGTTGAAGTCGTTAAGGATGCAGTTGCAGCAGCTAAAACCCTGACATTTGTTCCATTGGCTTTTAATATCGTCTTATTGTTGACCACATCGCGAAGCCCGGTTACATCATCATAGCCTCCATACATACTTACACCATCTTTTATTACAATTGTTGCATCTAATAAAGTAATATATGTTCCCTTTGCAACATATATTACATCTCCGGAAGTAGACGAACTTATGGCTTTAATAACAGTCAAATAAGCTGTTGTCCACGAAGTTCCTGAATTTGAATCAGAACCGGTTGTTGTCACATAACGTGTTAATGCCTGCATTGATAATACAGGTAACACTGCAAGTACTAAAATTAAATAAGTAAGTTTTTTCATGATTCTAAAAATTTAAAGATTATTTTATAAATATTGATGTGAATTATCTTAACAAAAAGACTGAATTTATTTTTATTTCTGACTTAGCAGTATTTGAAACCACAAAACCGATGGTTACTGTTTGAGGGCTATCAAGTTTGAATGACACTTCGTTTGTAGCTGATGATATATTAGTATTCCAATGAAATTTCCCCAATACATTGTTACTCGTCTCAATGGTTTCAATATCTGGAATCTGATTGCCCAGAGCTATTGCAAAGTAACAATTATTTGTCCCTGTAAATCCCGCATTTATAAACCCTGTCTTGTATTCTCCTGCTGGCAAATCAATTGTTCTATATATCTTAGCATTCGTTAATCCTGAGCCTGAATAAAAATCCATAACGCCACCACCAGTCTCCAAATAAAAACCACCATAACCTCCTGTTTGAACGTTTGGAGTAAAACTCCAATCTTTCAGATTACCTGTTTTAGCTGCTCTACTGTCGCTACGCAGAAAAGGATTTCCCGGATTTGGGAAATAAGTATTGGTAAGATTCTCCCAAAGTTTAATTGTTCTTTCAATTGAGCTATTTCCAATAAGCCCTGTGGCGGCAAATCTTACAGTGTAAGTTCCGTAACTTGCATAAGTATGAATTGGAGATATATCTGTTGAAACGGCAGCTCCATCTCCAAAATCCCATGAATATCCTGTACCATACAATGTATGGTTAATAAAGTTTATTGTTTTTCCATTGGTAATATCTGGAGTTGGGGTAAAGTCGATAACGGGTATTAAAAAAGAAGTGTTAATAACGATAATCATAGTTGATAATGATTTGTTTATTTTTCTATCATCGCTTGATATATTCACTCCAATTGCATAAGATTTACCATGATTCGCTCTTAAAAAGTCAAAATCAATTGACAAATTAAATTTTGCGATTTCATCACCATCTTTTATGACAACAGAAGGGGTAAAAGTATAACTATTTGCAGGCAACAAAAGTGTAGTATCGGGCAACATCCCTGATATTGTTTTAAGTTTTGCAATTGTATCTTCATCGGTTCGTATTCTAACTTCAATATTTCCTTTATTATCAATTCCTGAACGATAAACTGATAGTGGCACTACAAATTTTTTATTGGTTTGATCAAGCGTAAATCTAAATAATGCACCCGGAGTTGGATTAACAACAGGTTCTATCACTTGATCAATAACAAATATTCCATTTTTTGCACCGGGCATATAAATCAACTGCCCAGGATAATTGGCATCAACAATATTATTATATTCACAAGAATAAAACATCATTATTATTCCGAGAAGGAGTAATATTCGTCCAAAATTAAATACAATAATTTTTTTCATAATTGAATAACTTTTATTAGTTGTTCTATGGAACTCATCCCATCAAAACGAAACTCATTTGTTTTAAAATAATTTTATAATTAACCATTGGATTACCACAATGGATTTTGCACTAATCCCTTGGCAACATATAATTCACTTTGTGGTATCGGATATAGGTACATTTTAGGTTCGAAAACTCTTTTCTCTACTTCAATTACGTTATAATTGAACGTTCCGATTGATTTTTTTGTTATTTCAACTCCTTTCAAAGGGGTATTGAAATATTCTTCACCCAGCATCCATCTGCGCACATCCCAAAACCTGTGATCTTCAAAAGCAAATTCAATTCGACGTTCATGTCGTATTGCATCGCGCATTTGAGATTGACTTAAACCTGTTGGTAATGCTGGCATATTGACGCCACTCCTTTTACGTACCAAATCAATATACTTTTTTATGTCTGCGTTGCCTGGATCGGCTTCGTTTAAAGCTTCAGCATAATTTAAATACATTTCTGCTAATCGAAAAACAACCCAACTATGCATACTGGTTTTACCTTGCACTAAATCTAAACTAGTGTCATTGTATTTTTTTAGGTAATATCCTGTTTTTGTAGCTCTGTCTATAGGTTTTCCATCCAATCCGCCATACCAGGTTTCAATAGGTCTGGATTTGATAACAGTACCATTGGTAAGTATTGTCATTGCTAATCTGGGGTCTCTATTAGCATATGGATTGGCTGAGTGTGTTGGATTATTCCAGTCAAATGGTACGCTGGTACTAGAGTTTACTATCACCTCATATTCATCAACTAAGTTTTGGGATGGATTAGTGCCCCCTTGTCCTAAATCATAGCCGATGGGTGTGTTAATTTTCTCAAAATCATTCACATTTCCGTACGTCCTACGAAAGATTACTTCACTATTATTGAAATTAGTACTTCCAAACAATGAAGAATAAGATGATAAAGAATAATTTGTTCCGTTTAAATCGATAAGGGCTTTTGCTGCATTAGCTGCTGCCTCCCATTTGGTTTTTCGATCTCCTGTAACTGATATTAGTGTTGGTATTTCGTAATTTGGTGCCCATAGTCCGGGAGAATTAAACAAATCACTTGCAGCATAAAGTAACAACCGACTTTTTAATGCTAACGTAGCCCCTTTAGTAGCCCTCCCTAAATCGGCTTCTAATGGGTATATCAAAGGAAGTACGGAGGCTGCAGAATCACACTCATCCGAAACGAATTGAATACACTCTGATAAGGTATTTCTTTTGATATTGGAAATATCTTTATCCACATTAACTGTTGAAGTAAATAGAGGGACACCTCCATATCTTTTAAGAAGTTCAAAGTAATAAAATGCTCTTAAGAATCGAACTTCATATTTCCACGTTTTAATGTCGGCTAGTCGTGATTGGTATACTAATTGTGTCGATGGTGTAGGATCGTACTTGTACAAATCAAGATCAACACTATCTGCAGATTCTAAAAACATATTTGCCCGACGAATTCCCTGATAACTTGAAGTCCAAATATTATCAGGATTATCATAAGCATTCCATGACCCTACATTAAACTTATAAATAGAATTTTTTTCAATTGAAAAATCTGACTCATCTGTAGCCGAAGATAACATAGCCTGATTATCAATATATAAAAAACCCGTTTTTACTCCCCAGTATACTCCTTTGCAACGTAAATTTGTATAATCATACGATTTAGTAACCTGATCGAAAGTCATCGTAGTTATGATGTCCTGATCCAGGTCTTTACATCCGAATAAGAAAAAAATCGAAATAATTTCAAGTATAATAAATTTATTTTTCATTCAATATTAATTTAAGAGTTTATTGTTCTATTTCAATTGTATACTTGCCCCTAAACTATAACATCTTAGACTTGGATAATCCGAATTACTCCCGAGATCTACGATATCTGAATTATGGATAGAAAACAAATTAGTTCCATTTACAAAAATCCTAACATTGGATAAATTAAATTTATCCAATATCTTTTTTGAGAGAGTATATCCTATTTCCACATTGCGTAAATTTAGAGAGCTTGCATCCCGTTGCCAAAATGAAGATCCCTGAAAATTATTCAAATCAGTTGTTGAAGAAAGCCTCGGATAAGTAGCAGTTTCTGCTGTTTCAGGCGTCCATCTTCCAAGTGCCATACTCGTAACTTTTCCATAATTTTGAAACGCTTGATAATAATTACCATTAAGATAAACCCCACGGTTTGTAACACATTGGAAAAGGGTGTTTAAATCGAATTCTTTGAACTTAAACCCCACTTCCAAGCCAACAGATAATTCGGGCATTGATGTGTTTCCCATCGGAACATAGTCGTTTTGATCTATAATGTGATCTCCGTTTTGGTCCTTATATTTAAGATCACCCGGATGCGAAGCTGCAAAAATCTGAGTCGGACTTTTGTCTATATCTTCCTGATTTTTGAAAAATCCTATCGCCTCCAAAACAAATGGTTGATCTATTTGATGACCTGTTTTATAAAGATAATCATAAGATTGTATTTGTTCAGCGTTATATACAATTTTGTTCCTTGCGAACGAAACATTAGCTTTTGCATGATATTCAAAGGACTTATTCTTATCGCTATTATAAGCTATATTAGCCTCGAACCCAATATTCCGTGTTACCCCAAGATTGATTTTAGGTAACGCAAAATAACCTAAAAACAGTGGATTTGTACGGGTGTCTAATGAAAGAATGTCATGTCTATCATTTTTAAATAAGTCAACAGAAAAGTCAATATTCTTAAAAACAGTTGCCTCTAAACCAAAATTAAGTTTTGTTTCTTTTTCCCATGTTAAGTTTTGATTGGCAATCTCACCTTCAAAAATCGGCGTAATTAGATTGTTGGTTGTACCAAAATACATATTGGAGCCATAAATGTAAGATTGTTGATTAAATATAAATCGAGTTCCACCTATATCATTATTTCCAATCAAACCATACGAAGCTTTGATTTTCAAAAAATTGATAGATTTCAGACTTTGCATGAAATTTTCTTTAGAAATAATCCATCCCACCGAAACGGCTGGAAATAAACCCCATCTGCTATTGGCAGGAAAATTTTCCGTAGCGTTATATGCAAAGGATAGTTCGCCTATATATTTCCCCTGATTAGCATAAGTGAAACGTCCTCCAATTCCAAGATATTTTTGAGGGAAATTAAGACCTGCCGGCGAATATGTTTCAAAATTAAACATTGCCATAGCAGCAAACTCGTGTTCCCCAAAAGTCCTTTCGTAATTCAAATACGTTTGGATAGTAACATTACGCCACGAATTTAACATACCTTCATCTGAGATTAGTGATGTATTTTGTCCGTACATAGTCTTAGATTGCAACCCTAATGTATCTTGTGTTATTAAATACCGCTGGTATGTTCTGGATTTATTTGATTTCTCAGTGTAGAGACTGTTGAACCCAATTAATCCTGAGACACTTAAACCTTTTGTTATCATATCTAATTTATCGGTTAACTTAAATACAGTTTGCATAGTACTGGTTTTGGAATCAAAAAAACCTTTATTCAGAACATCACCGTAAGGATTTGAATACAGTGAATTTCCTCCGAAAGTTCCATCTTCGTTGTGTACGGGAAATGCATTTGGTGGCAATGATGCTAAAGTACCGAACAGTGATGTTGTATTATTGGCATAAGGAGATGATTTATCATCAATTGATCCACTTAACAATAAAACCGCCGACATATTTTTTGAAAGTTTAATATCAATATTTGTCCTGAAATTAAACCGGGAATAATTTTGATCGGTACTATTTTCGGATAACCTACCAGTTTGTTTCACTAAACCTTCTCTGTTCAAAACATTTAAAAGAACATAATATCGAACCCAATCATTTCCGCCGGATAAATTCAAATTATAGTTACTTGCAAGGGCTGCTTTTCTTAATACTTCGCTGTACCAGTTAACGTTTGGATGGTAATAGGGGTCACTCCCTGTTCGGTATGCTTCCAAATCATTTTTCGAATACAATGCCTTTTTTCCATCATTAATAAGAGCTTCGTTGTATAATGTTGCGTAACCGTATGAATCCAAAAAATTTGGGGAGCTCTGAGCTTGTGTAAAACCTTGTTGAGTACTAAACTTAACTGATAATGGTCCGATACTTCCCCTTTTTGTGGTAACTAGCAGTACTCCATTAGCTCCACGGCTTCCATATATTGCTGTTGCAGAAGCATCTTTTAATACAGAAATAGATTCAATTTCTTCGGGAATCAACTGATCTATAGAGCCCTTGATACCATCGACCATGACAAGGATTGAACGACCTGTTCCATAAGTATTTATTCCTCTGATATACATACTTGGAGCATCAACTCCAGGCTCATTACTTCCCTGCATAGTCGTAAGGCCTGATATTTGTCCATACAACGTATTTCCTAAATTTGAAGTAAACGATCGTTGTAAATCAACTCCGGAAACGGTTGAAATAGCACTTGTCGTGATCCATGAGGCTTGAGAACCGTAACCAATTTGTTTTATTGAATCGGTTTTACTTGCTCCAGAATCTTTAGACAAAGTCTGTGCATTGGTAAACATTACAAAAAATATATTAAGACAAATCACAGACAACCATTTTTCAATTTCTCGAGTCATATTTGTTGTTTTTTAGATATTTATAGTTTTAGCATTAAAGTCATTAGTATCCTGGATTTTGAATAAGGTAACCCTTATCAACTTCCGTCTGCAGAAAAGGGTGTAAATACATTCGTTTATAAAATGTACGTACTGTAAAAACATATGGTTCGTATCTAAACTCAGTACTTCCAGGAATAGCGTATATTTTTATACCCCACATATTGCCTTTCATTAAACCTTCTGTATCAGAAATAAGCCAACGTCTTTCATCAAAAATACGATGACAATCATATGCTAACTCAATCGCTCGTTCATTTCTAAGTTTTTGTCTGAATTCATTTTGGGAAAGTCCGGCAGGAAAAACCGGCATGCCTGAGCGCGCCCTGATAACTTGAACTGCATTATAAGCATCTGCTGGTGGAGTATCGTAATATTCATTCAAAGCTTCAGCATAATTCAAATATAGCTCAGCAAGTCTGAAAACCGTCCAATTGCCATATGGGCTCATAGTAACTGTGAGATCAGCTTCATCTGGAATGGGTTTACGTACCCATGCACCACCGGTACATCCAGCTAAATCTTTTCCAACAGGTTCTGTTGTGGTTTCTATTTTTGGGTGTTTCGCATTCCAATATGAGCCATTGTAAGCAATAGTTTGTTTGAAACGAGGATCTAGTTCGTCATATTTTTTATTTAAATCATTTCCTCCATTCATATCCCATGTTTGTGGCGTGCCGTCTTTCTTTTCATAATATTTTTGAAAATTGAAGGTTGCTGTAATACCAAAACCGCCGAATGATGGAGGGAGAAAAAATCTGTAACTAAGTCTTTGGAAAACTTTTTCAGCCAGGATAATTTCCGAATTATCGAAATGTGACCAAACATATTTGTAGTTTTTATCCACCCCCTGGTCTGTAATTAAAATACAACCTGCAGCCGATGCACCATCTATAGCAGCTTTTGCAGCATCAGCTGCAAGCTTCCACCTATTTTTGTCATAACTCCCGAAGCAAATCAGATCATTATGTCCTGGTATTCCCAGAATGGGCGTTTCAGTATTAAATTGTGGACTTGCTGCAAATAGTAATGCTTTTGATTTCAAAGCCAACGCAGCTAATTTTGTGGCTCTACCCCTGAATTGAGGGTCATATTTTTCAGGTAATTGGTTAATAGCAACTTCACAATCAGCCAATATAAAGTTTAATGTTTGCTGAAGTGTAGCTCTTCCAATCTTCATGTCTTCGCCTTCAACGAGACGGTGATCTACAATAGGAACTCCTCCATAATGTTTAAACATTTCGAAATAGTTCAACGCCCGAATAAACCGTGCTTCTCCCTCAACTTGCGTAATATATGCAGCTGATGTTGGTACTTCTCCAATTCTTTCGAGAAGTATGTTACAAACTCTGATTGCATTCCAGCGTGTAAGCCATCTGGAATCTGCCAAATCTCTTGGATCGGTTGAATTTATCGAACTCATAGCTCCGTTGGTCCAAACTCTGTGAACCCAAAACCATGGAGCAACTGCCTCCGCTTCTTCGCAAGCTGCCGATATGGGGCAATCCTTTCTATCCCGGATATTATAATCATACTCAGCCATATCTTCGTGTATTCCCCAATAGTAAGCATTATCTACATAAGTTTCTACCTGTGCTTTAGACGAAAATATTACATCCTCGGTTACATCTACTCCGGGAGCTTTTTCCAAAAAATCACCGAACATTCCTTCACATGAAGTAATGAGTAGGATAATTGACATTAAGAATAAAGTAAAATATATCTTTTTCATATTAATCTATTTAAAATTTTATATTCACCCCGGTATTGAAGGTTTTTGTTATTGGATACGGTTCGTAATTCACATCACTGTAAGTTGGTATTTCCGGATCTTCACCAGGAAACATATGTGACCATGTATAAAGATTGTTTCCTGTAATGTAGAATCGAACGGATTGAATGCCCAGTCGTTTCACGAATACTGAACTTAGGGTGTAACCCAATTCTAAATTCTTCAACCGAATAAAACTGGCATCTTCAACCCAGAATGTATTTGTCTGATAATTATAAACTTGAGAGGAAGACGAAATATGAGGAAAGTCGGTCGTTATGCCAGACTGATATTTCTCAAATGTCCAGCTCCTGTCTAACAGATACGACTGAGCACTGCCATCATCCTGCCAACCTCTCATATTCTTTTTTGAAGTCAAATGTGAAAAGTCAGTAACACCTTGAAATAAAACTGAAAAATCTAAACCTTTGTAATTGAAACCAAAGGAAAAACCGAATGTCTTTTCTGGAAAAGATGAATAGCCAATAGGCACCTTGTCAAAATCATTTATAATACCATCACCATTTATATCTTTATATTTAAAATCACCGGGTTGAATTTTATTCGCATTGTATTCGGAAACTGGTCTGTTCACATCATTTACTTCTTCCCATGAATTATATCTCCCTTCGACCACTAAACCATATAGCTGTCCAAATCTTTGTCCGGTTTCTTTTTGATAAGAATACATTTTATTAACTTCATCCTTATACTCTACGATGTTGTGTGTGAGCGTGATTATCCCTTTCAGCCAGTAATTAAATGATTTGCCTATTATATCCGAATACGTTATTTCACCATCCCAACCACCATTTTTCATTGTGCCTAAGTTACTAGCCGGCAGAGATGTACCTATCAAATCAGGTATTGTACCGTATGTTGCAAGAATGTTATCTCTTTTTTCGCTGAAGTAATCCAGTGTCAATCTTATTTTGTCGTTTAATATTGTTAAATCAACAC
>Ga0302292_1002729_pt1 | contig 10392 bp, 11 predicted proteins | sample III_Fen_N2_1_FD_194553 | JGI IMG/M metagenome (GOLD analysis project Ga0302292, IMG submission 194553) | Peat permafrost microbial communities from Stordalen Mire near Abisko, Sweden - III_Fen_N2_1 | ecosystem: Environmental > Terrestrial > Soil > Wetlands > Permafrost | place: Sweden: Abisko...
TATCTAGTCGGAACGACGCATGACACCAGTCTATCTATATGACACATGACGCCAGTCGTACGACTTGTATAAGTTGATTTCAACTATGATTGTGTACAAAATTAATAGTGCCATTGACGGCTTCACTCGTGAGTGAAGCCGTCAATTTTTTTTATAACAGATAACATATATTGCTATTACCGACTATATACAATACATGTTCTGAAAATCTCTATTTAAATTCCAAATAATAAATATTATACCAATCGACAAAATACATTAACGGTATCAACAATGAATATTACACTCGATAACTCATACTATTGCAATACTTGATACGACAAATTACATACATAGACCAAAGCAATTAGATATATTGACCTAATAGATTGCTTAGCTCGACAACATGTATTATACTTATTGACCAAATGTAATGCAGCTATTGACCAAACCTATTAACCCTATCGACAAAAGCCATTATTTAACTGAATAATGGCTATTTTTTCTCTTTACAACACGTTTTATACAACCCGAAACATAGCATTTCCCTTTAAAGACGAGGAAAATACACTGAAAAGTAAGGTCTTATTTTGAATGAAAATAAATTAATATTAAGTTTTAAACAATAAATATTTAAATATCAATCAATTATAATAGAACAAAATACAAGAATTCAAATTACGCAAAGAAATTTACATAAAAACACTTGTATAATTTAAACACCCCAATTATATTTATTGCGTCTTTATAACTTAAAATAATACGATATGAATTCTAAACAAGACTCTAAACTAAAAATGTATTTGACTATGAGAATATTTCTATTGTCAAATCAGGCAATCTTAGCCAAACTTCCAAATTGTAATGAATTTATGGCAGCGTTAGATGCAGCCATTGCTCAAATTCAAAGTACAAGCGAACAAAATCATTACAGTACCAAGGGTGTAACCGACAACAAGAAACAGTTGCGCGACAACCTTACCACACTAACGGTAGATAATTCTGCAAAAATGCAGGCTTATGGCCGGTACTTACACGATACAGTGCTGCTCGCCGAAACAAAATTCACACGTAGTGCTCTGAGAAAAATTCCCGCATTGGAACTTGTTGATATTTCCAATGGACTTTACAACCGCATTCAATCAAATATTGAAAAAGTGACTAGCTACAATCTTACAGTTGATTCACAGACTAATTACAGATTGACGATTGATGCATTTACCGAATCGATACCGCAACCTCGCCAAAGCCAGTTGAAAAGTAAGGAAAACACGCTGCTCGAAACACAGGCTTTTGCATCTGCCGATGATGCGTTGAGCAATATCGACACCTTGGTGGAAATTGTAAAACTTACCGAACCTACTTTTTACGCTGCCTATAAAAATGCCCGTAAAATTGTAGAGCAAGGTACCGGAAGCTTACAAGTACGAGGCACTATCGTAGAAGCGAGTACGTTAAAACCAATACCACTAGCCACTATAATATTTCGATTGAACGGACAGAGCGTAGTGATGCTAAAAAAAGAAACAGCAGCAAAAGGTGGATTTATGATTAAGAGCTTGCCCGAAGGTATCTACGATGTAACTATAACAAAAGTTGGATTCAAGCCAAAGACTATTGCCATTGCTGTACGATGGGATGAACTGATCAATCTGAGCTTAGAATTGGACAAGATCTAAAAAAGAAATACACTATCACTCACTCTCTGTAAGATTCCCCTGATGACTTTGTGTTGTCGGGGGAATTATTTTATAGTAGTGCTACGATATGGCGTAGCTACATTCTATTTTTGCCTCAAATTAATCAATTAAAAACAGAATCTTATTGCAAATTATTATTGTGAGTATTGTGGGCAGAAATTTTCAAGTATATCTTCATTAACGGCAAATAGTTGTCATCGTCATCCTAATGGAGCAAACAAAGGAAAGCATAAATTGTATGAAGGCTCAGAGAAATCGAAATATCTGTGTAAGTATTGCGGACAAAGTTTTACTACACTATCTTCAATGACAGCAAATTCATGTCATCGTCATCCTAATGGTGCAAACAAAGGGAAACATGCACCTGCACTATAAAACAGAAACGATATGAATGCAACTACAGATTTGCTTTACCCAACCTTAGTCAATCTTCCCCGAACATTCAACAGTAAAGATTATAGGCGGAAAATTGAAAGACTTTCGTTAGAAGAGCTTGACAAACACATTGAAGGTATTACTAACAGTTCGTTTGGAGATGATATCAATAGACACGAAAAACTGAGATTGTGCCTTCGTTTTCGAAATGCCCATTTAATAAACCTACCCTATTTTGAAGTAACAAAGATAAACGAACGACATATTTTTACGGGTCAAATTGAAAAAGATATTGTTGTACTTTATTTTTTGAACTTCAGAAACAGTCATGATATGGAGGCATTCAAGGCTAATACTGCCAACATCGCTAAAAATAAAGAGATAATTGGCATCTTAATAATGAAGGAAAATAGTTTTGGATTTGAAGAGATGAGAGAGTATTCAAAGCAGTTTTGTCAAATAACTAATTTCATTTTTGAAATAGAGAGTTCGCAATATAATCACTTGGTTTCTAGAAATAGATTACAAGATATATTATTCAAATACTGCATAGACGCACCAATTATACCTTGTATTAGTTTTCGCGAAATAATTATGGCTCTACATAAGGGGAGAAACTTTACTGCGTCACGCTATCCTGAGAATAAAAATGATCTTGACTTCGACTTATTTACAACAGTAAATCTCCTTCTCCAAAAAATGAACTTCTTGGACTCTGAAAACTTAGTAGTGCTAATAATGATTGAATTCAACCCGGATATTGATAACCAATTCATGTATGATTTAAGGAGAGGCAATCAAGATTGGCAATTATTTAATGATTTGTTCTATAGAATGGTTTATAAAGGAGGAGCTGAGTTTGTTATTATGGTAAATGACAAAATAGATAGTAGAATGAGGGTTTCGATTATAGCTACGGATAGCATACAAACAGGGAAATCACAAATAGAAATAGAACGTGATAAAGCATTTGCACGCTTAAAAAAAAGATTGGCAGAAAATCAACGAAGCTGACATTTTTACTAAATTATTCAATACCTTTGTAACATATACGCTACTAATTAATCCTAAAATTCGCAAATGGAAAACACAAAACAATTATTAGAGAAAATAACTCAGTTTGATATTCAAAAATCAGAAGACTTACCTTACAGTATTTTGACATACTTATATAACAGAATAAGTTCTAAAGAATTACTTCATAGTGAAATTATTGAATCTTTTTTGAATCCAAAATCGGAACATCAATGCGGCAGTTTCTTTTTGTTTAACTTCTTTGAACTAATAGAGATAGATAAATGTCATTATGAAACTGATACCGAATTCAATATTTACACAGAATATGGTATTGAGAATCAAAGAAGAATTGACACGTTAATTACATGGAACGGCAAAGCAGTTATTATTGAGAATAAACTCAATGATGCTGTCGATCAAAAAGATCAATTAAAGGATTATTATCTATCAATCTCCAAGGAATTCGAAGTGCTAAAAATAGTATATATCCCTAGAGATTTGTCGAAAAGAGCACCACTTGATGATTTAAGCGATGCAGTAAGAAAATTAGTTATTAATATTTACCCTAAAGATTTAATTAAGTGGATAAACAATGTACCCATTAACGAAGATGTGAAAGTGTCTTGTGCAAGTTATTCAAATTTATTAAAATACATGAATCTAAAAAATTTAAATGCTATGAATGCAAACCTATTGTTGGAAGGATTAAATTCTAATGAAATAAAGTCACTTGTCAATTTATCAAAAATAGTAAATTCTGTAGACTGGAATTCAACTATCTTTTCAAAGATCAAAGAGAAACTTAATGTCACATATCCAAATGTAAGACTAGAAATTAAAGAAAATAGATACGCAGAGATTTTTCATGCAAACGAAGATCCATTTTGGATAGAACTATACTTATATTCTGATTATTTTGCCCTTTGGATTGCAGATAAAAGTATTGAAAAAGACTCAATCAATCCTGCAATTAAAAACCTCAACTTTTCGCATGATTCAATGAGTAAATATCATTATTTTAAAAATGAAAACATGCACAACTATGAGTTTCCTTCAGAAGACAAATACTCTAAACTAGTTGAGGATATCTTGAAAATTTTAGACGTTTCAAGATGAAAGTTTACGCAGAATTTATTGAAGAAAACGGTGTTACGTATAGAAAAACAACGTTATTACAATTTGGAGAATCATGGGAGTTAATTGGGTCAGCAGTTTTAAAGAATCCTGGCAGTTCAAAACCTCTTGCAGCTATTTCGGATGAATCATTTAAACAAATTGAATATTTATATCCAACAACAAAGTTGAAACAATCAGATTGGTACAATTTCAGTATCGATTCAACGATGGGATTTTTGGAGAAAATCTTTAATGGTTCTTATGTCGCAGATGGCACTAAGATTGAACTGAATGGAGTAATTCAATTATTTAATTTGTTTTACATTAATGATCCAGATATCAAATCTGCAAACATCAAAGCATTAAATAATACTTCTACACATCTTGTAATCGATGCAGAATCAACAATTAAGTTATTTTTGAATAAACCTGTATTTTTGGGTTGGAGATTTGAATATGTCAATGTACATGAACGAAAAATCCAAGCAGAAAGGATATTTGACTTTGTCAGGCGTTCTGAGAATATGTACTTAAAAGAGAATATGGTGGACAATCATTTTTATCATCCATTATATATTAACAGAGCCTCGAAATCAAACAAGAATTTAATAGAAACATTGAAAGAATTTAATTCTTTATTTCTAAAATAAAAGATTTACACCGTATAAACTAATCGCATCAATTAAAAGTATATCATATAAAAAATGACATGAAAAACATCGAGATAAAAGAAAAAGAACTATTTAAAGAATGGCATCAAGATATCATAGAAAAAGCAAGCGGACAAATTCAGAAAGAATATAAAAAAGATGCATTTGTTGATAATCTCTATGAATTCATTAAAGATGGAGTTATTAAAGAAGCAGAATGGAATGCTGCACCTCTAAAAATCATATTTGTGCTAAAGGAAGCGAATAATTCAAAAAACGAACACAATAAATGGTGGATGGATTTTAAATTTTTTCTTAACAGAGAAGATGGTGCGGGCAGAAATGAAAAAGAAACTACATTTACAAATATTTCCCGGTGGGCTTATGGAATATTAAATCTTGACGAAGAATTATCTTGGAACGAAATACATAAAAAAGGACTGGATAGTAACGAAAGAAAGAAAATATTACAAAAAGTTTGTGTTGTAAATTTGAGTAAACAGCCTGGAGGTGCACGCACTAAATTCAGTAATCTGAAAGATAAATTTGAAAGATACAATAAAGAGTATTTGGAAAAGCAATTAGCACTTTATGCAGATGCTGATATTATAATTTGCTGCGGGGATGGAGTCGGTTCTTTGTTTAAAAGCGTAGTTACAAAAAATAATTTTGGAAAATATAAGCCAGTTGGTAAAGTTGATGGAATTTGGCACAATACATTAGAAAATGGACAATTAATGATAAGTTATTACCATCCGGCAGCTTCAGCCAAAGGAATGACACAGGAAAAATTATTCAAAACTTTATTAGAGGTAGTAAAAACCAATTACAAGAAAAAATCTTGATATTCTAACAGTTATGGATAAAACAATAGAAAGAATAAAAATGGTCATGGAATACTATTCAATGGACAAAACAATGTTTTGTGACAAAGTTGGTATTCATACCGTAACTTTAGAGCATATTTTCAAAGGACAACAAAAGCAATTACTTTTTGTATTAAAGTGCATTACGACATCATGCACCGTAATAAATGCAGACTGGCTAATATTGGGCGTGGGAAAAATGCTTAGGACTTAGTGAATTGAGAAACTCATTGCATTAATTCATTGTTGTGCTGCGTATTGGCATAGGTACCCTCTACTTTTGTTGTAAGAAATTAAACTTACGAGAAAGAAGGAGGCAAAAACATGATAAAATCACCAATTCATATTCATTCCAGCGCAAAAAAAGAGAACATACAGATACATACAGAGGTTGAGAAAATTCAACGAAAGTTTTACGACTCCGAAAACAACCTGATATTACCCAGAGATGCAGATTGTTATTTCAACTGGAAGTCTGTCAAGTTTAATGACACTACATTGAATACAAAATTAAAAGAACTAGGATATCTTCTTTCACAAGGGTTTGATTTGAATCAATCTATTTCTGATTATAAAGCAAATCGAGATTCATATGCAAAGAGTTCAGTTTCTAGTACATTTATTTACTACCTCATGTATATCCGCTATCAAGATTATTACCATTTTGCAAGCGCAATACTCGAAAAACTCCCTGAAAACAAACTCATCAAACTTTTAATCGACGAACTGAATGTGGTTTACAACTGCACTGAGCATGAAGTAAATTGTATGTTTTGGGATGACATTACCGTAATTGAAACTGCAAAAGCAGTAAAAGGAGAGCAAAGTGATAAAGATAAACTCATTGCTGTAATTTCAAATAGTGAGATGATAAAGGATGTTCAATTTAAAGAAGGTAAAAAAGATTGACCTATGCATCTTTTTGGCACAACTACATTGTATCTTTGCAAAATAAAAATTTAGACAATATGAAAAACACATTTACAGCCATTGATTTTGAAACCGCTCAAGGAAACCGTAGGAGCATTTGCCAAGTTGGATTAGTGCGTGTAGAAAACGGTATAATTACTAAGGAAATTTCGTTCTTAGTCCAACCACCTGATAATTATTATTGGGATCAGTTTATTGATATTCATGGCATAACTCCTGAAGATACGGCCAATGTTCCAACTTTTGATAAAGTCTGGCATATTATCGAACCATTTATTACAAATCAAACAGTAGTGGCACATAATGGTTTTTCGTTCGATTTTAATGTGCTGAGTAAAACATTAGAGCATTACGGCATGGCAGTGCCCCAATATAATAAGCATTGCACGTGCAATATATTTAATCGTAAATCATTGAATACATTGTGTGACGAATTTAAAATTGCATTGAACCATCACGAAGCTTTATCGGATGCAAGGGCTTGTGCTCAACTCTTTTTAATTCATTTGCAGAAAGAATAAAATCATTTCTATGAATAAAGAATTTTACAGCAAAATGGAATCTATTTCGATCCAAGCATTGGAGTAAAAATGAGATTGATTACTAAGAAAAAAATGAGTAGAAGCCACTAAATATAGCTATATGATTGAATTAAAAAAAGAATTGGAAGTTTTGTATGATGTTTTTTTTGAAGAAATGCATATTGATAAGGCATCAGGATTGCTTGAGGGCAAAAATAAAAGATTTGCAACAATGCCTTATATTGGCAGTAACTATTTAAATGCAAAAAAGAAGATTTTATTTGTTGGTTTAGATATTGGCCAAGATGAATTCTATGAAGAAAATAGATTTCAAACTTTTGATGAAAGGAATAATTCGGTAAACGGTCCAAAATTATCTGAAAAAAACCCTCATATAGCAGGAACTTATGGAACGGCATTATATTTTTTAAAAGATATATATAATTGGTCTGAAAGTTGGGATATTTTGTATTCACAAAATCAATTCTTCAAACAAGTATTAGAGGTATATGGCAATTTATTACCCAATGAAGTGTTGTCTTACGTCTCTCTAATCAATTATTACAAATTTGTTACTAAAGATCGGTATAATAGAGCAGGGGCTATGGATAGGGTATTTCTAAATCAAACAGTTGAATTAGATCTATTAGTAAAAGAAATAAATCTTCTTAATCCTGACATTTTGATTTTCCAAAGTCTTACTCTAAGAAATGATTTTTTGATAAAACAATTAAAAGACAAGATGGAGCTTTATATAGGTTTTCATCCATCATGTTTTGGTCGATATATTTACAAAAGAATTCCAAGTGAATACATTAAACATTTATTGGAAGAAGGAAAAATAAACTAATCTTCAATATCGCATTCAACCCTTTTGTCTCTATATTATTAATCGTCAAAAAAACAAAGCCAAAATAACTAGACATCATGTCATATATTACAATCATCGGAGTCGGAAAAGTTGGAATAGGTGTAGTCAACCAAATGGTCAATAAAGGAATGAGTAATGATGAGGTTTCATTCCTGGTTTGTGATACTGAGGAAGTTGTTTTACATAAGCATTTAACAGAAAATAGAACTCTTATATCCTATAAAACTGGCAGTGAAAGATTTCTAAGTGTTGAAGCACAGACGAAGTTTAAAAGTAGATTAGAAGATGTCAGAATTGTGTTTTTAGTGGCCGCCATGGGAGATAGAGCGGAGAGTGATATACTACCGGAACTTGTGAATTATTGCCATGATTTAGGAATCAAAGTATTTTGCTTAGTTAGCTCTCCTTCTACTTGTGAAGGTGAAGTGATTGGTAAAATTGCAGAAAATAGCATAATGGCTATCAGGAAGTGTGCCGATAATGTTGTGGTAGTAAATAATGACTTCATCCTGGAACCAGACAATAATATAATTCCTGTCAATGAATTTCGGAAGTCGAGTCAGGCATTAGCTGAACTTTGTAATGAATTATATAGACTTCTGTGTGCACCAAAATACATTTCTCTTGATACAGAAGATATATATCGTTTCTTTGATAACTCGGCAATAACCATCATTGCATCCGGCTACTCAAATGATAGTAATAGGATAATTTCCGGTTTTGACAATGCATTAGAATCTCCAGCATTTACATCCCACAAGATTGGCGATATTGATAAAATAATTTGTGAATTCCAATGTTCGAGTCAGCACCAGTTAGGAACGGATGATGTAGAATGTATTCACGAAATAATGAAACAAAGAATAAACGAGAAAACCAGTTTTATTTGGCATGCCTCTTTCAACGAAGAGTTGAATGAAAAAATAAAAGTCATCATCTTTGCAAACATAAACAAGCACTGAAATATCTCGTTTAAGATTTTCTATATTTATATGCCTAAACTCAATTCACTATGGCTTCAAACCTTTTTAATCGCTATATCTGGCTGGTCGATATTATTTATCGCAGTGGAAAAATTACGTTAGAAGATATCAATTGTAAGTGGGTAAAACATCCTATGTCGGATGGCAACCCTATACCTAAGCGAACTTTTCATAACCACCGTATTGCCATTGAAGAAATGTTTGATATAAACATTGGCTGCAATCTGAGCACCTATGAATACTATATTGATAATGCCGATGACATGGCTCGTGGAGGAGTGCGAAGTTGGTTGCTAAATACATTTGCCGTAAATAACCTGATTAATGAAAGTCATAAGCTCAAGCACCGCATACAATTCGAGAATATCCCTTCCGGTCATCAATATCTGACACCCATTATTGAAGCTATGCGTGATAGTGTAAAAGTCGAAATCACCTATCAGTCTTATTGGTCTGATGCAGCTACATTTGCAATAGAGCCTTATTTTGTAAAAGTATTCAAACAACGTTGGTATGTAATTGGCAAGAGCGATAAGATTCGTATATATGCGTTAGACCGGATTAAAAACCTGAACGCAACCGAACATACCTTTAAAATGCCAGATAACTTCGACCCCGAAACCTATTTTCAAGATTGTTATGGTGTTATTTACAGAGGAGATATAAAAGCGGAAAAGGTAAGGTTACGCTTTGATGCTTCGCAGGCAAATTATATACGTGCACTACCTTTGCATCACTCCCAACGGGAAATTGAAACAACAGATGAATTGGTTGTCTTTGAATATCAGATCAAACAGACATTTGATTTCATTCAAGAGATATTATTGCATGGCGACATGGTGGAAGTTATAACCCCTAAATCATTAAGGAATGAGATAAAAGGAATTATTGAAAATATGAATCGACTTTATCCATCATAATATCGTACACAAAATCCCAAAGGAATAGAACATGATTATCCATGGACACAATCTGTGGCATAAATAATAATTTGGGAAATAATCCCGAATAGATTGAATATCAATATCCATTATTCAACCTATTCGGGATTAATTCATCTATGCATCACTAGCCTGCCATTATATAAGTCATTAAGAATTTAAACATCATTCTGCATTTTCCTACATTTTAAGTGTTTTTTCCTACCTAAATGTATGTTTTACGTACTATTCTACAACTCACAGAGAACATCTATTTCGCATTTCACGCCTAAAAAACCAATTTTTATACCTATCAACCTCAACACATTAGCCACGTTCAGCACTTCCAAAAAACGTCACTAAATTGTTAATGGCACGATAAATGAATAAGGGGTATCAGGTTAATGATTCAAATAGCAGTTATCTCTTGAATGCCAAAGCAAGGATAATTGCTGTTTATCAAA
>Ga0302292_1002737_pt1 | contig 10366 bp, 6 predicted proteins | sample III_Fen_N2_1_FD_194553 | JGI IMG/M metagenome (GOLD analysis project Ga0302292, IMG submission 194553) | Peat permafrost microbial communities from Stordalen Mire near Abisko, Sweden - III_Fen_N2_1 | ecosystem: Environmental > Terrestrial > Soil > Wetlands > Permafrost | place: Sweden: Abisko...
AACCTGCAAATAATTCTATTTGCAGGCTTTAAATGTGATTAACTTTTGACTCTGTGATCGAGCTGGGATTCGAACCCAGGACCCCATCCTTAAAAGGGATGTGCTCTACCGACTGAGCTACTCGATCATTGTTTTATTTAACGGTGCAAAAATACTGTTTTTTTTGTATCCAACAAATAGTTTGTTGAAAAAAAACAATTATTTTGAAGATCCGAATGGTTCAAGACAAAAAGTTGGGGAGTAAAATGATAAAAAAATAACTTTGTATTCAATAAAACGGAATACATAGAACAAGACACACAAACAGAATTAAAAACTATTACTACCCGAAGGCTTCTTAAACAACTTTGAAGTAACCAAAGTCAGAACAATAAATCATGAGATATGGATAAGAATCCTCCAATTGAATTTAGTGAAGATAAATTATTGTCAAAATATGAAACAATTCATAAACTATTAACCTTTCACCGTTTCTTCATCGTCTACCATCGTATCTTTCATTTCAAGGGCTATTTCTTTCATCTCTACGGTCATTTCTTCACTGTCTATTATCGTTCTATCAGGCACTTAACAAATATTCACCATCTCTCATTCTTTTTCTATCATTACGGTTGCATCTTACTCGCATCATCTTCATACAAATGACTTTTCGCACTGTTTTCCAGCAGTTTCAGGCATTGCAGCAACCCTTCAGGAAGCTATAATTATGTTTTGGAGCTAAATTTAGAAGTCGAATTTGAATCTTGCACGTATTCCTGTGCTTGCAACATTCGAATGGTCGAGGTATGTGAGTCGTCGTACCAGATCTACTCTAAAGAATTTGAGGATATTCGAGATCCCCACACTGGCTTCCACATAAGGTTCCTTTTCCAAGGTGTTTGTTTCGGTCGGAAATTTAAATAGTTCGGAATGAGATGACGGGTTATTCTGTCTGGTTACGTTTCCATACAGTATTTTACAGGCGGCAACCTCTCTAAATTTCAGTTTCTTGAACAAAGGGATCTTGTTAAAGAAGAATCCGTTGAAACAGTGATCTATATTCAACGATGCGTACTCGTCGCTCACAAACTCAAGGAAGTTCATCAGGTTGTACGATATTATCTGATACGAATATGTCTGGTTTGCACGATGAATCATCAACAATGGATATGACACACTGCCAAATATTTTGCCTGCTTCGAATATTACGTCCGAATATCCCAACACCGAGAAATAAAATCGTCGGCTTATCATTGCTTTCAACTGCTGATAATTATAATCGTTGCCCATTACTTTCGATCCCAGCGTATATTGCAGCTGCAATACTGGATATTGTGACTGCACTGGAATACGGAACTGTTTCCCCTGATAAAATTTCTCGTGGGGTGCATACCGTAATGTCAGCGACAATTCCGAAATATTGATGTATGCTACATCATTCGTGTGCTTTGCATAGTCACTTCTGTTGAAGTAAAGACTTCCGGCGGGCGTTTGTCGATTAAATTGATACAGCGTGGATATCGAAAAATGATTTTCAAACTCATTAAGATACTCCATCTTGGCTGTTTTATTATAGAACAGCTTATCGTTTACGCCTCTTTTGATGGATAGCAGAACGTTATCTTCTTGGAGAAACAAGAGTTCCTGTCCGGGAATCTTTGTTTCTTTCTGATAGCTGATGCTTAACGATTTTACCGGAAACTCATAGATTGATTTGTCGGTGAACGAATAGGTTGATCCCAGATAATACTTTGGTTTTTCATCTTTGAATCCATAAGCGGCATAGGTATCGAAATTTATTTTCTTGCTGAACTTAGGTGTTGTTCGTCCGCCGAATCGTATCCTCATTCCTTCAATAGGATTGTAGCTGTAAAATGAATTTACCGGTCCTATTTCATAATATCCAAAATCTTTATATCCAAAGAGCAGAAGCATTATAATACTCATTGTCCGTTTAAATGCCGGAACGTTCTTCACGCTATCCATTGTGGCATACACTCCGGCTTCCGATTTGTCGAGTGGTGCATGTCTGTGCGATACCCAGAAGCTATCGGGTCTGGTTTCCGCATTTTTTTGTGTCTTCACATCCGATCCCGAATAGATGCTGTCCGTTAGCGGATGGTTCAACAGGTATTGTTTATACGAGACCGCCCTTTGTCCATAAAGCCCCGAGCCATTTCCCGTCCCGAAATCTATATCTATTTCATCTTTTGTCAACATCCACCCATGGTTGTCGATATTATCGAATTCCTGTTTTACTCTCAGACTTTTTACCCAGTTTAGATTTATGTTCTTGTTGACATACATGTCAACCTTCTTCACTGCATAAGAACTGTCGTTGGTTATATAGAGATAGCCTTGAAACAAAAAGTCGTTCTTGTTATATGGCGAGAAAAACATCTTTATACATTTAACACTGTCGACATATCCGGTATCCACGATAAAGTATTTATAGAAGGTGGTTGCCGGTCCTGCAATCGGACTCAGGAACTGGTTGGTGAGTACAAGCACATTATTTTCATATATATCGATATCCTGATACATGTATTTCAATAAATCGGCAAAGCCGTTATCGTCGATATAACCTTCAAAGCCTACTTTTTTATCGGCTTCAACTATTTCTTTGGTTGTCTTTGGCGATTTCCGGTAATACACCTTCGAGAGATTTTCTTTCAGATATACCGGTAGTACTTGTTTCCCTTCTATTTTTGTTGTGTCGAGGTTATTGAATATAAACTGGAACTTGCGGAATGCTTTTTTTTGACGATATTCTTCGGTTATATTGCTTAATGCTATCATCAGTTTCTCATATTTCTCATATTGATAGTAATCCATATTCTCTTTCCGGTTCTTATCTCTATGTGCTATTACCTGATCTATGAGTTCTATCGATGGATTTCCTTTTTTCTTATAGTGCTTTTTCTTGGGTTTCACCACCACTTCTTCTATTGCCTTGGTATTTGATTTCAGCTTGATGGAAATGGTCTGTGTCCTGCCTTTTTCGACATGGATGGTTTGTGTTTCGTAACCGATACATGCCACTTTTATTTTATCGGATGCTTCGAACGATGCCAGTTCAAATTGTCCGTCATCGTCCGAACGGGTTCCCACTGATATCCCCACAAACGAAACGGTTACAAATGGTATGGCTTCGCCATTGTCGGCATCAACTATCGTCCCTTTGATTACTGTGGCTGCTTTTATTTTCTGTTGTGCTATTAGCACGTTATTCGAAAATAAAAGCAGTACTATCAAACAAAAACATTCGATCTGCCTGCTTTGTTTTCTTATCATATAACTGTTGCTATATCTCTTTGTTGTTAATCCTCACACCACACATAGATTTCAGCGTAAAAGCCTTCTTCGTCTTTTCGATATTCAACCGATTGGACTAAGCCTCTTTCTCCCGACCAGCAGACTGCCGTTTTCTGAATGGCAAGCACTTGCGTTGAATCAAGTATATCTGTCATCCGAATCCATTCCCCCATTCTTGGTACAACCGGAAATTCTATCAACAAATAGTCTTTGTCCGTTGTTTCGGTCGAAATTATTATTCTTTGTCTCACGTGATGCCTCGATTCTCTTACACTTTTTTCAATTATAACAGGTTATGAATATTTCCGTATCTATCTTTAGTTTGGAATTTCATCAGTCACTTCTTTTGAAGCAAGTTCTTTTACGAGAACCTCATCTTCAAGATCTTCTGATTTCTTTTTCATAACAAAACGATCGAGAAGTACATACAATACAGGAACAATAATAAACGACAGGAACATAGAACAGGTTAATCCACCTATAAGCACCCAGCCAAGCCCGTTTTTCCATTCGGCACCGGCACCCGACCCGAGGGCGATAGGCAAAAGCCCGACTATAAGAGCAAGATTTGTCATCAATATTGGTCTAAAACGAACCGCAGTAGCATCCATAATAGCATGTGTCGCCTTTTTCCCTTTATCCTGCAAACCATTTGCAAAGTCAACCACCAATATGGCATTCTTGGCAACCAGCCCCATCAACATAATCACGCCCATGATAGAGAATAAGCTTAAACTTTTGCCGGCTAATGCAAGAGCCAGCAACGCACCGATAATTGACAGAGGCAACGAAAGCATCACAACCAAAGGATAGACATAACTGTCGTAAAGTGCAACCATTGTCAGGTACATAAAAATAAGTGATGCCAGAAGTGCTATTCCCAAACTGGAAAACGACTTGCCTTGTTGTTCCATATTACCAGCATACACAACATCGACTGCTGCCGGTTTCTCTTTCTTTGCAAGAATTCCTTTTATTTCGGCACCTACTGTACCAATGGTTTTGCCAACCATATTTCCTGTAATTTTTACCGAAGGCAACCTATTGTATCGATTAAGAGTTGAAGGACTTTCGCCTTCGGTAATAGCAGCTACTTGCGACAGTTTTACCAATTGTCCTGAACGATTCATAAACGAGATATTTTGAATATCTTCTTTACTCTTTTTGTCGAATTCGTCGAACGAAATAAACAGATCGTAATCGTTACTGCCATCACGATATTTAAGATCACGGTTTCCTTCGAATGCCATATACATCTGGTTACCGACTTCTCCAATGGTAAGACCCAGTTTCGCTAATTTTTCACGATCGAATTTAACAACTATTTCTTTATCGCCACTTTCAATGCTCGATTCAATATCGGTAGTTCCTTTGATGCTTCTTAATCCGTTAACAACAACTTTGCTATATGCTTTTGCCTTTTCGAAACTGGTACTTCGAACATAGATTTCAATAGGAGTGGTGGTTGTTCCCATCATACTAATTTCCTGCACTTTAAATTTAGGTCCAACAAATGTAGAACCCAGATCGTTCTGCAGTTTCTTGGAGAATAATTTACAACTAAGATTACGTTTATTTTTAGCAACCAATTTTACACTAAATTCAGCACCATAAGGAGTTTCGGTTATCGACATACTTCCACCTTTCGAACCTACCTTGGTAAATACACTGGTAACTTCAGGATATTGGAGTATCTTTTTTTCTATTGCAAGACACAAACCATTTGTTTGGTCTAGTGTTGCCGACCTATCCAATTCCATCGAAATGATAAATTCACCGCGGTCGCCCGAATCCATAAAGTCTGTTTGTACATATCCGGCTCCAACCAAATAAAACGAACCAAATAATAAAACGGTAGCTATTACAATGGTATAAAATTTATGCTTTAACGCCCAAAGAGTAATTGATAAAATCATTGCTTTCAGACTATTAATAATCTTCTCGAAAGCAAGTAAAAATCTATCAAACGGATTTTTTGTATTGAAAACCTTTAGTTTTCCAAAACGAGACGTAAGCAACGGTACCAAGGTAAATGAAACCAGAAGACTTACCAGAATGGAAATTACAATAACTAATGAGAACGAGCGTAGAATCTGACCGGTCATTCCTACAGTCAAACCAATAGGAAGGAAAACCGCAATAAGTACAATTGTAATGGAAGTTACGGTAATACCAATTTCTTTAACTGCATCCAGCGAAGCTTTCATTCTGCTCTTGCCCATTTCGAGATGTCGGTAGATATTTTCGAGCACCACAATTGCATCATCGACAATAACTCCCACCACAATGGATAATGCCAGCAAGGTTAATAAGTTTAACGAAAAGCCGAACAACCAGAAGAATGTGAAGGTTGAAATGATTGAGATGGGAATTGATACGAAGATAAATACAAGATTTCTGAATGTATGTAAAAACAATAACATTGTAATAGATACAAGAATAATTGCAAAGATTAAGTCATCCATTACTCCATTAACCGCATCTTGGGTAAAATCAGAAACGTCGCTGGCAATTGTAAACTTAAGCTTTTCTTTACTGTAATTTTTTTCGAATTCAGCAAGAACTACTTTTACCTGCTTGCTGATCTCTACAGCATTGCCATCGGTTTGTTTCTGAATAGAAAGTCCGATAGCCGGTTGACCATTAATACGAGCCAGTTTTGTTGCTTTTTTTGTTCCGTCAACAACCGTGGCAATATCGCTGATCTTAATTGTAGAACCTTCGCGTGTTGTTGTAACTATTAGGTTTCGTATCTGTTCAAGATTGTCGAATTTCCCGGCGATTCTTACAATATATTTTGTATTATCGTCTTTTATTTTACCGGTAGGAAAATCTATATTGGCAGCTTCAAGCACTTGCTTTACCACAGGCAACGAAATGCCATACTGTTCCAGTTTCTGAGCATTAACTTTTATCTCTATTTCACGTTCGTTACCGCCAATAATATCAACCTGTGCAACTCCTCTAATCTGTGAAAGTTTTGTTTTTATTTCTTTATCAACAACATCATAAAATTCCTTTTCCGGGATATTACTATTTATTGCAATACTCATAATAGGAAACATATTAAGGTCGAATTTCATAAATACAGGATCCTTACTATTTTCTGGGAGATCACTTTTTATTGCATTTACTTTCCGTTCACATTCCTGCAAAGAAATATTCGAATTGATTCCATCTTTGTATTGAATTGTTACAACCGACACTCCTTCATAAGAAGCTGAATTTATTTTATCGATTCCTTCGACAGCTGAAATAGCATCTTCAACTTTTTTGGTAACAGAACTTTCGACTTCCGATGGTGCTGCACCAGGATAGACAGTCATTATCATGTTTATCGGAATATCGATAGTAGGAGTCATCTCTTTGTTAAGAAGCGTATAACAAAACGCACCGCCCAAAGCAAGTAATGCAAAGATTACTACCGGTATGGTTGTTCGTTTTATTGAAATTTCCGTGATTTTCATCTGTATATAATTTATAGATTATGGTATAATGTGAATCCTCATTTACTACACTATCTATCTCTAGTAAATGAGTAATCCATCGTCGTTTTTTATTACTTGGAAACAATATTTATATCGTCACCATCTTTTAAATTAAGTTGTCCGTTGACAATAACTTCTTCGCCGGCAGATATTCCGCTATAAACTTCAATCTGCTCATTATTACTTTGTCCGGTTACAAGCTCGCGTCTTTGGGCTCTACCATCTTTAGCCACAAACACAACAGGACTTTCCATACTTCCAACAATACATGCCTTTGGAATAATCAGCTTTTCAGCATTTTTAATAGGCAACTCGGCTTCGGCATACAATCCACTTTTCAAATGTGTGCTACCTCCGTTTGCCAATGTAATTTCGACACTAAATTTCATTGTTGCATCAGCTTTTTCGGCAATTGCAGTAATATGACCGGTGAAGTTTTTATCGGGGAACACCGTCAATTTTACAGCAACGGCCTGTCCTAATTTTATTTTATACACTTCGCTCTCCGAAATTTTGATATTCAACTTCAAAACACTGTTGTTTACAATTTCACATACCGGTGAATTATTATTGAGCAATTGACCTACCGTTATAAAATCATTATTGATATAGCCCGAAATGGGTGCTTTAATGCTTGTATTGCTCAAGGCTTTATGGGCATTGATAAGATCGGCTTTCGCTTTTTTCAAACCTATGGTTGCCTGTTCAAGATCGCGTTTGGTTACTGCATTTTCCTGTGCGAGGCGAGTCAAACGGTTCACATCTTTTTCGAATTGGGCATAATTGGCTTCGGCGGTAAGCACATTGGCCGAGATAACTTCGTCATCGACCTTTAAAATTACTGTTCCGGCTTCCACTCTGTCACCTTTTTCTTTATATATCTTAATGATTTTGCCTTGTGTTTCCGATACCAGATTTAAAACATCTGCAGCTTCCAATGTTCCTGTTGCAACAACATTTTCCGACAAGACACCTTTTTTAACTGTTTCGACGGTAACGGGAATTTTTTCAACGGTTCTTTGAGAATATGCAAGATTTTCCTCAAATGTTTTTTTGTTGCCCGACAATTTTACAACAACGAACACAATTGCTGCTATTACTACAACAATGCCAATGATGTGTGACTTCTTGATTTTCATATAACTATTATTTACTGTTTTTACTACTTTATTATTTTACTAATGATTTTAAATTCCCCGAAGCATTCAACATCTTTATTTCAGCCATCTTACATTTCATAATTTGTTGATTATACGAATTGTCTGCTTGCAAATAATCAGAGTTTACATTCAACAAGTCGGCCATCGAAGACATTCCTTCTTGATAAAGTGACGACGTCTGATTATAAACCTTTAATGCAAGTTCCATATTTTCTTTTTGACTGGCAATCATATCACGCGATGTTTGATATTCAAGATATGCATTATTATAATTGACCGACAGCAGATCTTTGGTTTTCATGATATCTTCATTTAGCTCTGCCCGTTTCAAGAGGGTCTGTTCCACTTTAGCATGGTTAACTCCCGATGTAAATAAAGGCATGGAAAAAGAGAGACCAATGGTTGTCATATTACTCATCTTGCCAATTTTCGCTTCTAAATTATATGACGAATAGTTTAGTTTTCCATACGCTGCCAAAGTTGGGTAATAGGTGGCTCTCGATTGTTTAATCTGTTGACTGTATATCTCGTCTTGTTTTTTTAGTACTAAATACGATGGTACACTTTCGACTCTAAAACCGCTTGTTGGTTCATTGGCAACAAAATCATTTACAACCGTTGCAGTACTTACATTTAAAGCACTATCGCCAGGCATTCCGGTGAGAGCCTTAAGATAATTGAGTTGAACCGCGATTCCATTTTCAATAGTCTTTTTTGTTACATCCAGATTTGTGATTGTTACCTTTAAACGATCCACGGTACTTTCTTTTACCATATCGTTTTGATAACTAAGTTCTGTTATTCTGTATATTTCTTTCAGATTTAGAATTGATTTATTTAGTGTTTCCAGCTGAAGCATTAGCGATCCGGTTTGATAGTAAGTGGCAGCTACATCTGCAATAACATCTTCTTCCGTTTTCGATTTCAAAAGAGTATACAGCTCCTGGGTCTTTTGCGTGGTCTTCACTCCAACCCAATATGCCTGACTATACAACAACTGGGTAACCTGTACGCCGGCACTTGCCATATACAATGAACCAAGGTTACTTACTTTGTCAAGAACACCGGTAAGCATCTGTTTCGTACTTTCATCGGTAATTTTATAATCTATAAATTGATAAACCGATGTTGGTATGGTAATCTCCGGCAACAGCATTTTGCTATAGCTGGCGGATGCTTCTATCTGCGGTAATCCATGTCCAATGGCTTCTTTACGAATGTAATAAGCTTCTTTATTCTGCAAATCCAATTTTTGAATATCATGACTGTGTTTCACCGCGTATTTTACCAAATCGGTCAACGACGTTTGTCCCGTTACATTAAAACTTAAAAGGCTTAAGCCTAAAACTGAAAAAACTGTTATTATTCCTATTCTCATATCACTGTTATTACATATTTATTCCATCCTGTTCGCACTCGACAAGCTTATTATTTATTGATTATTTAGTTTTTTATATTTTTATACAACTCTCTGTACTGTCGTTCACAGATTTCTAAAGCATAATCCACCGATTCTCCCAATATTATGTGAGAGGCTATGCCCGGACCTATTTGAAGAAAAAGTATAATAATTGCATCTACATCAAGATTATTTTTTACTTCTTTGCTTTCAATAGCTTTGTTTAGAGTCTTAGCCCATTTTTCTTTCAGACCCTGGTAAAAAATATTCCCAATTTTTGCATAATCGGGATAATATCTATACGCTGCAACCATTAAAGAAAGATAGTTAATAGGAACCTCGTTTTGAAAATTTGGATTTTCAAGCATATGATGCTTTATATGAAACCGTATGTGTTCAATGGTCGATTCAATAAGTTCAATCAAACTGGTATATTCAACCGATGAATCAATATGATTTTCGACCATATATTTATCGACAACAGCCTTAAAAAGCGATTCCTTACTATCATAATAATGATAAATTGCACCCTTTGTCAGCCCCGTTGCTTTTATAATACTATTAATCGTAACAGCCTCATAATTATTGCACATGAACATATCATACGCTGTCTTTAATATTATTTCTTTTGTGTCTTTCATTTTTAGTATTAAAAACCGACCAAGCGGTATGCAAATGTATTAACATTTTTATTCATGTCAATAGATTTCTAAATAATTTTTATCAAAAGCCTTCACACCTCTCTTGATGTCCGACGTATCGATTTCATGGGTTTATCTGGAATGACTTTTTATGTAATTGCCACCAAATTCATCCACGTTACCACCTTCGTCGGGTTAAGCCGGGCAAAATTCATCCGGCTTGACCTGAATTTGGTTCGAAGTCGGATCAATTTTGCCCGATTTGACCTGTCGGAGGTACCTGAGGGGCAATGTCATTTAGTTAAGGGAAAAAACAAAGCAACCATTGAGTTAACAGGAGAACACCTGTTCTTTGTAGCGACTAAATACAAAACTCAATGGTTG
>Ga0302292_1002738_pt1 | contig 10366 bp, 9 predicted proteins | sample III_Fen_N2_1_FD_194553 | JGI IMG/M metagenome (GOLD analysis project Ga0302292, IMG submission 194553) | Peat permafrost microbial communities from Stordalen Mire near Abisko, Sweden - III_Fen_N2_1 | ecosystem: Environmental > Terrestrial > Soil > Wetlands > Permafrost | place: Sweden: Abisko...
AATAATCTTTCATATTGTCGGTGCATGAAACCAGCATCGAAATACCGAAAAACATCCAAAGAACCCGGGTTAGGGTACAAGTGTGTTTCATAGTCGATAGATAAATTAAAGTTGGTGAATGCCAGATGGCAATGCCACACTAATCGTCATATTACAAAAATAAGTGTTCGTGATTGAAAGCTTATACGTAATAATACCAAAAAAGAGGGGGTTAATTCACATTTCACACCAAATATGGCTATTTAATGGAATTAGGGGAGCAGATATCCCATAAAAAAAGGGTTGCACCCCAATTGGAGTACAACCCTTTACCAGTATTTGTAGGCTGTTTATTGCAAGAAAATATAATTCAGAATAAACAGGATAGCCAAAATATACATGCCAATGGAAACCTTCTTAAACTTGCCACTTATCATGTTGAGCAACACGTAACTAATCAATCCGAGGGAAATGCCTTCAGCGATGCTGTACATGAGCGGCATGGCAATGATGCAGATGAAAGCAGGTATGGATTCCGCATAATCGTCCAGTTCAATGTCCTTGATCGGTGAAAGCATCATCAGCCCTACCAGAATAAGGATGGGAGCCGTGGCTGCACTGGGAATGGACAGAAACAACGGAGCAAAGAACAATGCCAGGGCGAAGCAACCTGCAGTGACCAAAGCGGTCAACCCGGTACGGCCTCCTTCGGCAACACCAGCTGCACTTTCCACATAGGTGGTTACAGCGCTGGTTCCAAAAATAGCGCCTGAAGTGGTGCCAATGGCATCGGCATAAAACGCTTTCTTCACATTGGGAATCTGTCCGTTTGCATCGAGCATGCCAGCTTTGGAACAAACACCAATCAGTGTTCCTACCGTATCGAATACGTCCACAAACAGGAACGTAAAGGTCACGATCAGCATTTTGAACGTAAAGATCTGTGAGAAATCAAACTTGAAGAACAAGGGTGCAGGAGAGGGCGGAACGTCCATGATGCCACTGTACGTGGTAATTCCCATCGGTATACCAATTACTGCCGTGGCAATGATGCCGATGAGTAATGCTCCTTTGACTTTACGGATTAGCAATACGGAGGTGATGACCAAGCCGATCAGCGTCAACAATGCAGTCCCTGAAGTGATGTGTCCGATCCCTACTAGCGTAGCGTCGTTATTGACGACAATGCCCGAAGACTGCAGGCCGATGAACGCAATGAATAAGCCGATGCCCGCACTAATGGCGTTTTTCAGCGTATTCGGTATAGCGTCGACAATGGCTGCCCGAACGTTGAACGTGTTCAAAATGAAGAAGATGAGGCCTTCCAACAAGATGGCGGTCAAGGCAAATTCCCAGGAACAACCCATTCCGATAACTACTGCGAACGCAAAGAATGCATTCATCCCCATTCCTGGAGCCTGTGCGAAAGGTAGCTTGGCCAACAAAGCCATTGCCAACGTACCTACGATGGATGCAACGGCCGTTGCAGTGAAAAGAGCATTTTTATCCATGCCCGCTGCGGATAGGATATTCGGGTTTACGGACAAGATATAGGCCATGGTCAGGAACGTTGTGATCCCTGCTAAGACCTCAGTTTTTACGGTTGTTCCGTGCGCTTTGAGTTGATAGAACTTTTCTAACATGGTTGCAACGAATTAGAAGTTCCACTTGAGGGCCAAGGTAGGATTCACCATGAATCCATGATTTCCTGCAAAGTTGCTGGACAATTCCACTTCGCCACCTGCAGACATGTTGCTGTTGAAGTTGTACCAAAATTGGGGTTCGCTGATGAAGGTGTATTTGGTTTGTGATCCATCCGTATTGGTATTGTCTTCGAGCCATATATCGGCAAAACCTGTTAGGCTGATTTTACGATCCAATAAATGGAGACCCCATACAGCAGTGAACTGTGCGGATTCCTGTTTGCCGACAATGTGCTTATAAAGTGCTTTCAGATTCAAAGTCTTTGAAAAATCGGCATTGTGCATCCCATAATCCAAACCGCCCAACCACGCATTATTAATGGCATACGAGCCACCGGGATATCCGCCAATACCCCCGTTGTATTCAACGTGTGCGCTGAAAGGGCCACCCCACGTGTTGATGCAACGCGCAATTTCCATATAGGACATACTTGGATGTTTGTCAGCGCCGTAGTTGAAGTCATAATCCACAAAGAAGAAAGTGTTCCCCCACTTATCGGGTTTGAACATTTCCAAGGTTGAAGTGACGTACTTGCGGTTTTTACCGAAGTCATAATGAACCTGAAGGTTTGTTTGAGCAAGAGCAAATAGCGAAGGCAATAGAAGTAAGGTTGTAAATACTTTTTTCATAAAAATGTTGATTTAATTAGCATCTTTTTTCTTGAAAACAGTCCAAATTATTATTTTAAGATCCAACCAGAAGGACCATTTTTTGAGGTATTCAATATCAAATTCAAGCCGTTTCTCCATTTTCCAAAGCTGGTCGGTTTCACCGTGCATCCCGCACGATTGAGCCAATCCGGTTACTCCGGGTTTCATCAGATGTCTTGACATATAATTATCAATGCTCATGGAGTATTCTTCCGTATGTTTCAACATGTGTGGCCTGGGACCTACCACAGACATGTTCCCGAGCAAGACATTGAAAAACTGTGGTAATTCGTCGATGTTTGTTTTTCGTAAGAGATGACCCAAGCGGGTAATTCGGTAATCGGAAGCGGAGGCCTGAAGTGTATCGGAGAATGAATTGACAACCATGCTTCTGAACTTGTAACAGTTGAATGTTCTGTTGTTCAATCCCGTTCTTTTTTGTTTGAAAAAGACGGGCCCCTTGGATTCCAATTTTATTAAGAGACTTAATATAGGGACGAACCAAGACAATAGGAAAATAATGGTAAAAAGGGAGAATGCGACATCAAACAATCGTTTGAAAAATAATGCACCCTTTTTTTCGGAAGGCAACAGGAAGGATTTATAAGGTTGGTTATACAACTTGTTGTTTTTTAAAGGATATATCCATAACTGAACCCCTGATCTATAGCATAAGTCTCGAAAAGATTCTGTACCCGATTTCATTTTTTCCCAAGTAGGATCCGCAAAAACAAATTGAATATTCTGATCAACCAAATAAGAATACAAGGAGGACTGCTGAACTGGATCCTGAAAGATTACACAGTTCTTTTTTTGAAGCATATCTTTCAATTCGGTGCAGGTGCTTGTCTCACCTAAAAGTAAAATACGGCTATTTTTTATTCCAAACATTATTCAAGTATCAAGCTAAGATTTTGGGCATTACTTAACTATGGACGAATCGGAATACTTTTCTTCGACAAATCGTCTTAGTTTTCCGATAAAGGCGCTTTCACTGAATTGTTCTGCATGATTGCGAATAAAAGATGGGTCAAAAGTTAGGGTTTCAAATTTTGCCACTGCTTCAACAATAGCATCTGGGGTTTGTATATCAAAGAAAACAGATGTAGCTTTCGATGCGTCATTCGTATATGGAATCATGGTGAATGTGACACCTCCCTTTCCATAAGCAACAACGGGTCTACCTGAAGCATTGGCTTCGATAGGTACCAGTCCGAAATCTTCTTCTTGGGGGAAAATCAGTGCTTTGCAGTTTGCATACAAATCAGCGATGTTGGCCATGTTCAATCCTTCTAGAAATTGAATGTTCGAATGGGCCATCTTATGAAGCTTCTCCTTATCAGTACCCATACCGACAACAATCAGTTTCTTGTCGGGCATTTTATTGAAGGCCTGAATGGAAAGGTCAACCTTTTTATGTGACTCCAACCTTGAAACCACCAAATAATAATCCTCCCGTGGCTTCTCAGCAACAAAGAAATTCCGCATGGCAATAGACGCTGGAATCACTTCAATAGGTCTTTCGGGATGGTAGCAGTTTTGAATGGTTTTTACAATTTGCGGTGTGTTCGTAATATACCAATCAATATTTTTTGAGGCTTTAAGGTCGATTTTCTTAATCCGAGAAATCGCAAAATTAAAAGCCCAACGGAACAAACCTTTTGATGATCGATAGGCTTCGTAAGAATTTGGGAACCACGCCAATCTGAAAGGATAGTGACAAAATGCAATAACTTTTGTGCCAGGTTCAATGCTAACATATTTGGCACAGGTCGTAGTAGACATGAGCACAACATCGTAACCTTTTATCTTCAAGTCGTGCATTGCCCAAATACTGAAAGGAAAGAATAACGCTTTAAGCATTCTCTCACTTTTAACGAATTTGGAGAACCAACTGGTTATGATATTACACTCCTTAAATCCATCGTATGTCAAGGCTGGATTGTAACAGCTGGTGTAAATTGGAGCATCAGGAAAAGCTTGATGCATTATATAAACGACTTGTTCGGCTCCACCACGTCTAACAAGTTCATCATGTACAATTGCGATTTTCATGTCAAGATTTATCCATATTTAAATATTAGCGTGCAAAGATAAGCACTTTTATTTGATTGTGATTTCAATCAAATAAAAGTAGGTTACTTTCATTAAGGTCGAATACTTTTCAAAACGTATAAAATTGTAATTTAGTATCCATAATCTATTTTTTTCGAAGATTAGGATTTTTTTATAGAAATAATTCGTTCGATTTGACTCCATATCAAATTGGAGGCCATGTAAAAATTGTAGCGTTTGTCGATATCTTGCCTTATATCAGCGGGTACAGGCTTAAGTTTGGAGCATGTTTGGATCTTTTCCGAGAATTCAGTCAGGTTATTTCTATCAAAGAATGTGACCGGAAAACCTGTATAGATTTCACGAAAGACTGGGATATCCGATAATAAGATGTTGCAACCCAAGTAAAGCGACTCAAGAGGAGGCAGGCCGAATCCTTCATAAACGGATGGCTGAACAAGTAATGATGCTTGTGAAATAATGATATACAACTTCTCGTTCGAAATGTTTCCAGTATAGACTATATTGGAATCCAGTTCCTCTTCCAGCATTTGAGAAATCTCTTTGTCTACCGTTTTGAATTTTTTGTTATCACCAACGATCACCAACTTGGGCGTAAATCCGTTTTCCCGTGAGTTTCGATAGGCTTTCAGCAATATGTCAAGCCCTTTGTGTTTTTTTATATTGCCTATAAATAAGATATATTCGAAATCATAGTATTTCTGTGCGTCACTTTGGAACGTTTTTAATTCATCATTGATGCCACAATACGTTATGACAATGTCTTTTTTTGTTCCCAAGTGAAATTGAATTCGTTCTTTGGAAAATTCTGAAACTGTAAAAATAGATGATGAAATTCGATAAGCTCGCTGCAACGCCATTTTCCTAATGAATGTGCCAACTTTACTGGTAAGATCTTCCACATCTAGGAATACAACATCATGAATGGTCGAAAAAATCGGTATGGTGATGCCTCCAGGTATGTTGAAGAAAGGCGAATAAAAAACGTCACATTGGTTTACTGCTTTACTGGGAAATTGAAAGAGTTCTTTGAAAGAAAATATTTCGATGTTCGTTTCAATGATTCTGACATTGGGATATCGTTCATATCGTGTCAGTTTTTTCTTTTCGCCAAATAGGATAAACGTATGTTCGTTTTTTTGTTTCGTCCACTGATCGATAATGTTGTCTAAATAGACCCCGATACCGCTCAAGCCGCTCATGCGACAGTCAATAGCGATGTTCATAAATTTATTTTGAAGAGAATTGCTGAAGAGTTTATATTTTGTTCCATCACTTTTTTTTGGCAACAAATTCGAAATTCGTTGCAAAAAATTTCAGAAAAAAACCCTCAGTAAGAAATTGATCCAATTTTTCGAAAAGTCTGAAGTTTGGATAATTGATTCTGTTTTTTGGAAACAATTGCCTGAACCAGTAATCCATCAATTGAAATCCGCAATTTTCAGTTAAAAGGCGAACCCCTTTTTTAGTGTAAAGTCTATCGTGGTAATGATCTCCTTTACCCCGTGAAATTGCCTGCGTCCAAGAGAGATAATAAGGCAAGGAAAAAACGAATATTAATCCTCCTTTTTTTAATATACGATTTAGCTCACCCATAGAAGCTTGATCGTCGGGGACATGTTCCAATACACCAAAACTTAGAACGACATCAAATTGCTCATCAACATAGGGAAGCTTAAAAGGATGTGACAACTCATCGACCTTGATTATTGATTTATCAATAATGGGAATCTCTTGTCCAAAAGCAGAATCTGGCCTGTCTTGTTTAATATCACAGCTTGTAATACTCGCACCTCTTTGATTCATCAAATAAGTCACTTGTCCTTTGCCGCAACCCCAGTCTAATATCTTTAAATTGCCAATTTCTTTTGAAAAATATTCTTGACAGAAATCTACTACATATTTCGTTAGATAATTATACGTATTTTGAGAAGCGTTATTCCTTAAAAAACTATGCGAAGGCCAATCTCGAACTAATTCATCCAATAGATTGTTATGAGGAATTGTTGTTGAGAAAGATTTTTTTCTAATTTTAATGCAGTCCATATTTAAAGGATTTCAGTTAGTCGAAATTTCATTTTATTTTTCTTTCATTTTTTATTAAGTCCATGCATCATTCCCTTGATTTGCGCTTTAATAAGATCGGTACGACCTTTTGAAAACCAGATTATAAAACGTGGAATTCTAGATAATAGATAGAAAATTATTGTGTAAGAAAAATCGAATGTATTAGTATGTTTTTTAGCCACTTTGAATCTATTGCGTGCTGCCCAGTATATTGAGAATGGCGATGAAATAGATGTGATTTTATGATAAATGACTGCTGTTGGAACATAATAAAGCTTCAATCCCATTTTATGTGCACGAATGCAATATTCCAAGTCTTCATTATACATGAATAGGTTTTCGTCAAGCAGGCCAATCTTATTGATGCTATTTTTGGAGATGTACATAAAACAACCAGTGATGAAACCTGTAGGGCGAGGAAGGTTTGAAGATTTGAATTCAGCTAGTTTCATATTCATATGAAGATGTTTCGCACGACAAGAGTGTTTATAGTATGTACCACCGTCATATAAAAGAACATCGCGTTGATTCGCATAGAATATCCGGCAACCAATAAGGTCGGCAAATTCGTTTTGATTTCGGAATTTTTGAATTTCATCCAAAAAGAAGGGATCCACTTCCGTATCATTGTTTAGTAAAGCAACAGCCTCAAAATCGACCTGTTCCTGAGCAATCCGGATACCAGCATTATTGCCAGCCGAGAATCCAAGGTTCATGTTTTCCCTTACCAACAAGAATTGTTTGCTGGAATCGTTCAGAAATCGAGAGGAATCATCCGTGTATTTTGATGAGTCTATTCCTTGTTTGATGAACGTACTTAAGCGATTAAAATCTTCAGTTACAGAAGCATTGTCCACAAGTATCAACCTAAAGCTAGTCTTAATGTGTGACAAGCTTTTCAGCAAGTCAATGGTATAGTGGCTATTATTATAATTTATTGTGATGAGATACAGCATAATCTGCTACATAAGGGATTGATTGGAATTCTTAACTTTATATCCGGGCGAAGTTAAGAATTCCAGTTGTTAAAATGCAAATCGTTTTTAATTAGGCACCTGGCTGTTACCTTGAGTTAAAGCTTCTCGGCACTCCCTCGCCAATTCAATTGATTGAGTACTTTTTCAAGTTCGACTAAGAAACTCAGACACAGAGTTAAGTATAAAAGATTGATAAGCAAAGAAAAAATTTACTGTAAACTTAGTGCGTTCTTTCATATACTGAAATAAGTTTACACATTATACAACGGCCTCTAAACCAAAAACAGAATAGGCCTTCCTGAATTTATTTTGTGGAAAGGCTTTGGCGTAATGTCAAATATCAGTACATTTACCCAAGGATTTTTATTTCACATGATTGACACGAATGGTTGTAGACTCTTTTGAATACTTGGTTTTTCTGCCGATTGTTTTTGCCATTTATTGGTTTTTTTGTTCAAAAAATAAAAATCGGCAAAATGGATTACTGGTCATCGCAAGTTACTTTTTCTACGCATGGTGGGACTGGAAGTTTGCTGCACTCCTATTTCTCATCACATTGCTTTCTTTTTTGTCTGGAATTCTAGTCTCAAAAAGTTCCGCACCCCAAAGGCGACGGCTTATAACGCTCTTTACAATAGTTCTACATCTTGGTGTTCTTATTTATTTTAAGTATTTCAACTTCTTTGTCCAAAGCTTCGTCGATGCCTTTCGTTTCTTCGATAAAGACCTATCAATAAGCACACTTCAAATAATTATTCCAATTGGCATAAGCTTCTTCACTTTCACTGCACTTAGTTACACCATCGATATTTATAAGAAGAAAATTGAAGCCTCGAAAGACTTTCTTGCATACTTTGCATACATGAGTTTTTTCCCTTCTTTATTCTGCGGTCCTATATCCCGCGCTACATTGCAGTTACCGCAATACCATGACAAAAGAGTCTTTAACCATACGATAGCATTTAGTGGCATCCAACTCATTCTCTGGGGCTTTTTTATGAAATTATGTGTTGCGGATCAGTTTGGATTGTATGTGGACGTAGTTTACAAAAATATTCAACAGCACAATGGAACAACGCTGTCATTAGCAGCTATTCTTTATTCCGTTCAAATATATAGTGATTTTGGAGGCTATTCATTGATAGCCATAGGAACCGGCAAATTACTAGGCATCAACCTGATCAATAATTTTGAAAGGCCCTATTTTGCTAGAACCATTACTGACTTTTGGAGACGTTGGCATATTTCATTGACAACATGGTTTAGAGATTATGTCTATATTCCTTTGGGAGGCAACAGAGTTCGGGAAGCAAGAATGATGCTGAATATCATGATCGTATTTTTATTAAGTGGGATCTGGCATGGTGCAGCATATACCTTCCTTTTGTGGGGTGCATTACATGGCTTTGTCATGATTCTTGAAAAGACACTGTATGGAGACAAATTAAAAAGTGGGTTTTCAAAAAATACCATTTTATACGTTACTCAATGCGTATTAACATTTATCATTATAACGGTGGCCTGGATACTATTCAGAGCAAACAATATCTCAGATGCCTTCCAAATTATAGGTAAGATTTTCACCAATTCTGGAACATTATATACCGACTTATCCGTTTTCTCAATTGGAGGTTTGTCGTTAGCGATCCTTATTATGAAAGATTTATCGGATGAGTTTAAATTCAAATTCAAATTAATGAACTCAAAATATCCCATTATTAGATATTTATCAGTCGTATTTCTTCTTTCATACATTCTTCTTTTTGGAGTACTTGGTTCCGGACAATTTATATACTTTCAATTCTAAATAAAGTGTATCACCCTATGAATAAAGAGTATTTCAAATTTGGTAAAACTCTATTTATCATTGTCGCCATTTTCGTTGTTGTTGACATTTTGATTGGATATACTGGCGATTGGTTAAGGAATGATCTCCCTGCAACTATTTCACAAATTGGCAAAGCCAGCGCATCCGAAACAAAGATAAAAGCCGACATAATCATTATTGGATCCTCTAGGGCAGCCCATCATTACAACTCGGAAATCATACAGAAAGAATTGGGAATGAGCGTTTACAATGCAGGAAGCGATGGCATGGGGCTAATGTACGGCTCCTGCATCTTAAATAGCACATTAAGGCGCTGCAGGCCAAAAATAGTCATTCTCGAACTGTCTGATGCCATCTTAGAAGGGGATTATAAAATATCTGATCCGTTAAAGATGTACTATTACGATGACGAATACATCAAAAACACTCTAAACGCGGTTAGTGGGAAAACAATGACTTTCAAGATGCGGGTTAACACGTATCGCTTCAACAAGCTCCTTGCCCAATTTGGGGTTGCATTTTTATCTCCTCTTGATGACAAATCAGGCTTTGAACCCCTTTCTCCAAACAATAACATCTTAATACCAGAAGTAAAACCACATAGTGTTTCACTGTCAGATGTTGACACGCTCGTCTTATCCAGATTGTATGATGTTATAAAATGGAGCCGTGATTACGGCTTTAGGCTAATCATCGTAGATTCTCCTACGTTATTGATTAATCACGATAATTATTCATTTATAAAAGGACTATGCAGGAAAGAGCAGATTGCTTGTTTTGACAACTCCAACATAGATTATTTTTTAAAAAATACACGGTATTTTAGAGACCCAACACATCTAAACAGCATTGGGGCAGACGAGTACACCCGTTTTTTTTTAAAACAACTTAGGACGGTCATGAATGGTCTTGGTCCTAATAGTACACTCCCTGATATCAAGCAATAATGAATCATTTCCTCTTCCAAAGATGGCGGATTACCCTCTATGAAAGAGTTTTCAGGCATTAAAATACGACATTATATCTTGACACTACTCATCCTGAATGAGTAGCTTTAAAGTATCTTCATAAGGACACCAACGGTT